>Ga0255052_10002227_pt1 | contig 14161 bp, 8 predicted proteins | sample JV7_2_21_MG_FD_188632 | JGI IMG/M metagenome (GOLD analysis project Ga0255052, IMG submission 188632) | Seawater microbial communities from Jervis Inlet, British Columbia, Canada - JV7_2_21 | ecosystem: Environmental > Aquatic > Marine > Inlet | place: Canada: British Columbia | collected... | reverse complement strand
AGCGGTTTTCCACCCCAGTCATTGGAAATGCTGTCCGTGAAGTCCTGGCCGTATCCCGTCGAACCGTGGAAGTCGATCATCACGACCGCAAATCCCTGTCCGGCGTACGTTTGTGGATTCCAGCGATAGTGAAAGTCGTTCCCGGAGCTACCCTGCGGCCCGCCGTGAATGATGAACGCCACGGGATAACTATCGCCGGGCTCGAGCCCAGCTGGCGTGACGACAAAACCGTAGACCGTGTCGCCGCCAGCGCCCTCGAAGGAGAATTGTTCGAACTCGCCCATCGCCACACCTTCGAGCGTTCGATCGCCGAAGGTCGTGATCTGCTGACTGATACCGGTACCTGTGTCGAGCACATGCAATTCGACAGGGGATGCCAGGTTATTGCTTGCGAAGGCGATGTGCTTGCCCGCATCGTCGAATGCACTCACAGAACCTTCTGCGACGAGTATTTCCGGGGCTTCGCCGTCCAGGTCAAGAGCCCAGAGCATCTTTTGTCCAACGTCCTGCGTATTCATGAGCAGGGCACTGCTATCGCGTGTGAACGCAATACCCGATGGCGAGCGGTCCCAATCTTCTGCCAGGGTACGGTTTTGTCCCGTCTTCAGATCCCGCAGCACGATCCGGTACTTGTCGGCCTCGAAGCCGGGTCGCGACATGGAGAGATACGCGAGGTAGCGACCATCGGGGCTCACGACCGGCGCTGTGTCCCAGGCCTCGTTTGCCTCGGTCAGGTTCTCGAGGTCGCCATCGCCGCTCATCGGTATCGAATAGACGTCGAAGTTAGTTGATGTCGGTTCGTCGCGATTACGTAAACGCGCTGCGAAGTAAAGCGTTTCGCCATCGGGCGAAATCGCGTACTCCTCGTTGCCGCCCCAGTTGCGCGAGGGCACATCGGCGTCGAGTCGGCTCAGGCGTACCGACGAGTCGCCGGCGTTGCCGTCTTCATCCATTGGGATTGCGAATAACTGCGAGCGCTTGTCGTCGAGCCAGTGATCCCAGTGACGCATGAACAACTGGTCGTAAACCTGGGCCGTGACCGGATCGTCCTCGGATTCTGCGTCATGCTCTGTAGTGCATTTGAGGTCCTCGCAATCGAGGTAGACAGATGTCGACACCACCAGGTGGTCACCGGTCGGTGATATGCGAAAAGTTTCGACATCCAGGGGCAGGTCGGTGACTTGCTGCGCTTCACCACCGTCCATGGATACCCGCCAAACCTGGGTCGAGCCGCCGCGCGGCGACAGGAAGAACACGTATTTGCCGTTCGGTGACCAGGCCGGGCTAGTGTCATTGCCCTCGTGAGTAGTCAGTCGCAGCGGCTCGCCGCCGTCTAGGTCGCTCAGCCACAGGTCGTAGCGACCCTTGTCGGCCTCGATGTCGGCGTGGCGCACGGCATAGACGATACGGTTCCCGGCCGGCGACACGGCAGGCGCGCCAACCCGGTCGATGCGGACGAGGTGTTCAGCGGTGAAGGGTTCGGCAGCGGATATCGATGCTGCGAAACACAACGAAGTAAGAAGGAGAACAGAGCGCGACATCATTTTTTCCTGTTATTGGGACGACTAATCTCTGACCCAGCCCGGCCCACGTACAACGCGGCCCGGCGTTGCACCGGTATGTTCACCATCTTTCAACACCTGCTGACCATTGACGAACACGTGCAGCATGCCGGTCGCATACTGGTGTGGCTCGACGAAGGTCGCATGGTCCTGGATGGTCTCGGGATCGAAGACAACGACGTCGGCGTAGTAACCTTGCTTTAGCTCACCACGTCGTTCGATTCTCATATTGTGCGCGGGTAGCGCGGCGAGTTTACGAATTGCGTCTTCGAGCGTGATGACTTGCTCTTCGCGGACGTACTTCGCAAGCACGCGGGCGAAGCTGCCATAGGCGCGCGGGTGTGGATTGCTCTTCAGGAACACGCCTTCTGGCGCCAGTGATGCTTCGTCCGAATTGAAACTCACCCAGGGCAGGCTGACCGCTCTGCGAACGATGTCTTCGGATTGAGTGAAGTAAACAGTGCCGACGCGGCTGCCGTCCTCAACAATCAGGTCCATGATCGTTTCTTCAGGACTCGTGCCGCGCATTGCCGCGACCTCGGTCACCGTCTTGCCTGTTAGCGGCTTGAGTGCCTCGTTTTTGAAATTGACGAGCAGGATGTTGTCAGTTGTGCCCGACATCAGGAACATGTTTTCCCACTCGTCGGACGGTGTGTTCATTTCCTTGATGATCTGCTCACGTATCGCCGGGTCTTTCATGCGTTCGATCGATGCGTCGAAGCCACCTTCCTGCACCCACGGCGGCACGGTCACGTTGAGCCCGGTGGCGCCGGCCGGGTAGGTGTAGACGTCAGCCGTGATTTCCAGGCCTTCGGCGCGGGCGTCTTCGACCATTTGCACGGCCTCGTCGAACAGGTGCCAGTTGGGCTGTCCAGAGGACTTCAGGTGGTAGATCTCGGCGCGGATGTTTGCTTCGCGGGCAATTGTGAGCAGTTCGTCGATCGCTTCGATCATCTGCGCGCCTTCGTCGCGCATGTGAGAGACATACATACCGCCGTATTCCGCGGCGACTTCAGATAGCGCGATCAGTTCATCGGTCTTCGCGAACAGACCTGGCGGGTACATTAGTGATGAGGCGACGCCAAGCGCGCCGTCCTCCATGGCCTCGCGCACGATAGTACGCATTGCCTCGATTTCTTCAGGCGTCGGCTCACGATCTTCGTGGCCGATGACATACTCGCGGGGCGTCGCTGCGCCGATGAACGAGGCGACATTAGGGGAGACGCCGCGCTCGACGAGAAACTCCAGGTATTCCTCGAGCGTCGTCCATTCGACGTCGTAGCGGATATCGGACTGGAGGCTCAGCATCTCCGCTTTCATGGCATCGTTGAGCGGGCCCATCGAATTGCCTTCGCCCATGATCTCGAGCGTGACGCCCTGGCGGATATTGCTTTGCGAGCGGCCATCCTCGATGAGCGACTCATTTGCCCAGGACATCATGTTGACGAACCCCGGTGCCACGGCGAGGCCTGAGACATCCATCTCGGTTGTCGCCACGGCATTGCCGAGATCGCCCAGTGCGGTGATCGTATCGCCGTCGATGGCAATGTCGCCGACGAACGGCACGCCGCCGCTGCCGTCATAGAGAGTGCCGCCTCGCAGAATAAGGTCGTGAGACGGTGGGGGCGTGCAGGCCGACAAAAGGCCAAACAGGACAAGAGTTACGGCGCCGGTCAGGCGCAAGGGATGCTTCGGATTCATTGCCTGGTGTCTTGTTATTGTGAGGCCTGTATTGTGGCACAGGAATATGGAGAAGATGGTCAAAAACTACTGAAAACCCACACGATTTGGGGCATGATCAACAACCTGTAGAGTACGTCCGCCGAGCCGAGTCTGCGAAATGCCGACGGCGCAAACGTGCCATTAAGGGGGGAAGCCGCAAGCGATGCAAAATCGCATCAATCACCTGTTTCGGGAACTCAAGAACCGCAGCGTAATCCGCGCGCTCATCGCGTATTCGGTCGCCGTATGGATGCTGTTGCAGGTGGCAGACGTAACTTTCGATCGGCTGCCCATTCCGGAAAACTCGATGGAGGTCCTGATCGCCGTCGTGATCATTGGATTTCCGGTTGTCGGAATCCTGGCATGGGCCTATGAACTTACGGCGAGCGGCCTCGTACGCCATAAAGATTCCGGTGGCGGCGCACCGCGCCTCGCGTTGCTGCCTTACCTTGCCCTCGTCATCGTCGTCACCGCCGGTGGCACCGGCCTGTTCTATTACCTGTCGCAGAACTTCTGGGAGCCGCCGCGTCGTTCGATCGCCGTGCTGCCGTTCACGAATACCGGCGATGCCGCGGATACCGAGTACTTCAGCGATGGACTAACCGAGGAGATCCAGAGCCTGATAGTCCGGCTCAACGAGTTCCGCGTTGTTGCGTTGAGCACGAGCAGCCAGTTCAAGGACAGTGTCATGGACGCCGTCTCCATCGCGGACCAACTCAGCGCGGAGGCGGTATTGCTCGGCAGCGTGCGGCGACTAAACGACAAGGTCTCTGTGACGGCGCGCCTGATCGACGGTGATGATGGTAGCGAACTGTGGTCCGAAACCTACGACCGCGAACTCTCTGATATCTACGCTATTCAGGAGGACGTTGCGCGGCACGTCGCGCGCGCATTGCATGTCGTGCTACCCGTGTCCGCAGAACGGCGGCTGAAGAAGCTCGGCACCGGGAATGTAGATGCCTATGACGCCTACTTGCGTGGCATTGACTACCTGCGGAAGCCACCCGACGAGACCTCGTTGCTATTGGCCGAAGGCCTGCTGCGTGAGGCGCTCGCAATCGATCCGGACTTTGCCAACGCGCATGCGGCCATGTGCCGGAAGCACCTCGCGGCGTACAAGTTGTCGCGTGATGCGGCGCGGTTCGGCGCGGCCGAGGAAGCTTGCCAACATGTGCTGGACAACGATGCGGAGTCGGCGGACGTTCGAGTCGTACTGGGGCAGCTGTATCTGACCTCGGGCAAGTACGAAAATGCGTTGCACGAGTTCGAACAGGCGTTGGAAGATAACGCCCACCTCCCTGAAATCTACATCGGCCTTGCGCGCACGCATGCGGCGCTCGGCCACAGTGATGAAGCCGAAGCCAACCTGCGCCGCGCCATCGAGACCGACGTCAGCTACTGGGCGAGCTTCAATGCCATGGGGAATTTCCTGTTCGAGCAGGCCCGTTTCGAGGAAGCCGCCGAGTTCTACCAGATGTTCGTCAATCGTGTCGACGATGATGCGCAGGCGCTCAACAATCTCGGTGCAGCCTATTACCTCGCCGGCGATTTCAAGCTGGCGGCCGGGGCCTGGGATGACTCGCTCGCCATAAAGCCGACACGCAGTGCCTATTCGAACACAGGCACTATGTATTTCTACCTGGGCGATTTCGAGAAGGCCATTGAGCGATACGTCAACGCGGCCAACCTCGCACCGAACGATTACAAGATGTGGGGCAATCTCGCCGACGCTTATTACTTCGAAGGCGGCCAAAAGCAGGTTGCCGACGTCGCCTACCGGCGCGCTATCGATCTTGCGGAACAGTACCTTGACGTGAATTCCGAGGAAGCAATGGTGCTGTCCGAAGTTGCGCTGTATTACTCCCGTATCGGCAACAGCGAGAAGGCGAAGGAGCTTGCCGCGATGGCGCAGAGCCAGGGCGGCGCCATCATGTACGTCCACTACAACAGCGCCCTGGTGCATGCGCAGCTGGGAGATACGGATGGAGCACTTGCCGCACTGGAGCGCGCGGTCGAGCTGAATTACGAGCCGGAGCTGTTATCGATAGATCCCGCACTCGAAAACTTCAGGGAAGACGAGCGGTTCAGACGGCTATTGGCGAAGAACAGCTCGTGACACCAGACAACCAATAACGACAACAATAAGGAGAGAGTTTTGAAGATCTCAAACGCAATTGCAGTAGCAGGAATCGGTATCGCAGCAGTGCTGCTTTTCAGTACGGTCTCGAACAGCCAGGACGCGTGCCGAGGTGGCGGCAAGCACACAATCCAGGTCAGACCGAGTGACGATGGCATGCCTGAGCTGAAATACAAGGGCGGCTCTGCGGAAAACGTCCACGTATGTAATGGCGACGAGGTGAAATGGGTGTTGAATGGTCCCGATCGCGACTTCTTCGTCGACTTTTTCTCGGGTGCCCCATTCGCCGGTGCGCAACGCCGTGGCTCGAACGGCAACATCGTTTCCGTGCAAATTGACGCTGAGTCAGGCGACTACGAGTATGGCGTGAACTTCGCCGGCGAGGAGCCGATGGACCCGGTAATTATCGTCGACTAACACGTTCCTCCCAAATTCTGGCAATACGTACATTTGCCCATTGAATCTTCACGCCTCCAACTCTAAATCAGCAGTGTGGGAGAGGAGAAAGTTCATGATGAGGCGAGTGACGGATTACAGTTTCGAGACGGACGGCAGGCCGAACCTCGACAAAATGGCGGGGTTCATGGGGCAGCAGGATCGCTCCAATCCTTTTGGCGTCGTTGCCTGGTCGCTGTTTTTCATTTGGGTCGGCTTCGCCTGGCTGATGAGCTTCAGCCTGGGCTGGGTTTTGCTCGGTATCGGCATCCTGTTGTTGGCAATGCAGGGCGCCCGCCACGTGTCTAACGTCAAGGTCGACGGATTTTGGATTCTTGTCGGTCTCGCATTCCTGGTGGGTTCTGCACTGCAGCTCTGGGGCGTCGCAATGCCATTGCTGCCGGTCCTGCTGATCGCGGCGGGTATTGGCCAGCTGGTGTGCTGTCGCGCCTGACGAGAATCGCAAAGCCACGGAAGGCAACTCACGCAGGCCATTGATGTTCTAACGGCCCGCTCGCTGTCGGCTACCCTGGAGACCCGCCGGCTCACTCTATGAGTACAGCCGGCGAATTTCGGTCTACAATTGGAGTTTCAGGGCGATCGCATAGGGGCTGGCAGGACATGAGCATGACTTCGACCCCGCGGATTCTCGGGCTGGTTGTTTGCAGCCTGTTGAGCGCGGCGTGTGCGACGAGTCTTCTAACATCTCATGAGCCCATGCATCCTGTGTCCGGCTCGGTGTTGCTCAAGGCCGAGGCGACGGGACTGATCGACCGCATCGAGCTGCGCATGCAGCGATTCTCCATTGATCCGATCACCGGTGATGAGACTCCCGATACGCCAGTAATGCTGGTCGAAGTCTGTGATCCGTCATTTGCGGTACAAAAGCTACGCTGCTCATATCGTGCGCCGTGGTCCGGTCATCACAATATGCTCGAATTCGAAGGTCGGGTACTGCTCTGGAACGGTTCGACGCGTACCGAGACCTACAAATTCGCATTCGGTGAGTATCCTTTCGACGGCATGCCGATACCGGTACGAGCCAAGGGCCATCCGCAAGAATCCCTCGATATCGTCATCATCCCGGACGAGGATTTGCTGAACGACTGGTACATCACATCCTGGAATCCCGATGGAAACTGGGACGGTTTCCGATCATTCCTCGACGACCTCATCGACGGCGAGTACTTCGACTATCGTGCCATTCGAGAGTGGCGAGGCCTGTACAACTTCTATTACTCGCCCGAGTCCGCACAATTTGACGAAGCGACGTGCAGTTTTGCGGTGCCCTCCAATATTGCCGAACTGGAGCTCGTAGCCGATTCGATGCTGTACGCACATTCTCAGGAAATGTGGGACTGCAAGCTCGGCAACACCTTCTCGAGTGAGAACTGGTACGGCAAATCTGTGCTGCATGAAACCGGGCACGCGATATTCGGCTTGCGCGACGAATATGCCGGCGCAAACTACGGCTTCTACGGACCACACGCCTGTATGTCGAATATATTCCCGAGTAAGGCCGCCTGCGAAGCTGAAGCTCCGAACATTGGTTTGCCGGCGAGCTTCTGCACGCTGGCGGATGCCACCTGGAATATATGGCGTATCGATCCCGCCGATGCGTCAGGATCGATCATGGGCCCGGCCCAACATTACCGTTGGTCGGACTTCGGCCGCGCCAGCGTGCGCCGGATTCTCTGGCGATATGACAAGTGTCTGAGTGGGGACTGCATGGCCCCTGATGATTGCGATTAGGACGATGAACCGACTCGTTGAAATGAGATCACCGTGGCGAGATTCGCACAGTACTGTGATGGCGCGAGCCATTTTGCTGTTACTCGTTTTTTACAGCGCCGTAAACGCGCAGGACGGTGTCGTTTACGAAGAGATCATGGTTCCGGACCGTATACACGACTCGAGCACTGCCGATATCAACGCGCGATCGGAATTTTCGGTAGGTGACCAGGTCGCCAGGCAATACCTTGCCATCGTTCTCGAGATAACGAAGACGACGGTAACGCCGATCGACTCGAGCCTCGTGCGAGGCCCGTCCTCACTATCGAGCGCGGCGAATAAGGACCTCCAGGTTCGCGCCCTGCAATCGACACGCGTGGTTTCGCAATACAGCGTGCAGGATCCGCGCTTCGTCAAGCGCGAGCGCAGCGTAACCGGGAGAGTCGACGCCTGGGTCGAACTGGTCTCCGCCAACCAGGTTGTCTATATCCCGTTGTCGTCACTAATCGACAAGGTCGAGGTCGCGCCCGAGACGGGGCGTGCCGGTACCGTATCATCCGGCGGCGATTTTGATCCCCGGCCCTGGGCAACCGTGGCCTGTGACGGCCACGACCCCGATCTCTATCCGAATTGTGCGGCGGTCATCGCGCTCGGAATTCCGTCGCCGTAAATTCGGGCCAACAGTACTCGGCGCGTACTACGGATCTGGCGTGCACTCGCGCTGGCCGCCTGTTGGCTGTTCCTGTTGGGTTCCGCTGCCACAGCTCAAGTCGCTGTCATCGAGAACGCATTCGCGTTGCCCACCTACCGGCTGTTCGTGCGTACCCTCGGCGCAGGAAAGCGGTCCCGATTGACAGAACGTTGTGCCATCGAGCCTGAGAACTTCGATCTGGCCCGCCGGGCAAGTCGTTGTACCGGGCACGCACTCTCGCTGACCGCCCGTGGGCTGCTCTTGCTCATGCGTGTCCGTGCCACACTCGAGAACATCCTTGGGCGCAGCAGGCACGCATTCCCTTTGACCACCAACGGGTTGTTCTTCTGCACCTGTACCACAGGTAATCGGTGTCAGGACACAGGTCCGTTGTCCCCCGATCATTTCCTCCATCGTGCCGCCGCCACAGGTTAGTGAATCGCACTTTGGACACAGACAGCCGGAAAGGACCGCGGCGACCAGCAATAGGCCTATTTGCCCGGCGGTCCGGAATTGGCGTTCAGTTTTCATTGTTGTTGCCCCCTTTTGGTCGGATGTATGGGCTATCGTATCAGTCTATGATTGCCCGAAATCTGGCGTCTGATCGAAGCGCCGCAAAGTCTGGATCGTTCGCAATCGCATCAACGGAATAGCCTAGCTCGCCTGCGCGTTCGAGTGCGGTGATCGCGGCATCGGTGTCGCCGCGCTGAATCTCGACATGCGCATGGAAATAATGAACGTGCGGGTCGCTCGGGCCAATTTGCTTAGCTTGGCTGATAGCTGAATCCGCTTTGTCGAATTCGCCTTCATTGGCGTAATAAGAAGCAATGTACGCGAGCGTCTTGTGGTCGTTCGGGTTGATTCGCAGATTTTCTTCGGCCAGTTCGATAGCGGTCCTGAAATTCTGTGTCGCTTCGTCCTCCTTGCCGGCAACGAAGCGGTTCGCGGCGGCGAGCCGGCCCCACAGGGTAAAGTCCTGAGGTGCCATTTCAGTAGCTTTGCGAAACATACCGACCGCATCCTCGAATCGACCGATGTTGTAGTACATCGTGCCTACATTAGACAGGGCCAGCTGTGTCGGCGAGATCTCGACCGACCTGAGGAACGCTTCTTCGCCTTTCTCGACGTCGCCGGAGTTATAGAGTGCGGCGCCGAGATTATTGAATCCCATCGCGTAATTCGGATTGAGTTCAGTGACGCGCCGAAACGGTGTTATGGCCTCGGCCGGCCTCCCGAACTCCAGGTAGAAGTTACCCAGTGCCAGGTATGTCCCCCAGTACCCGGGTTCCAATTGAACGGCGTACTTGAAAAGCTGCTCCGCCTCGTCCAGCCGATTCTGCGCCATGTACACACGTCCGAGACCATAGAAACCAGGTTCGAGTTGCGGGTCGAGCACAATGGCGCGCTGAAAAGCAAGCTCTGCCTTGTCATATTCGCCGGTGTACCGGTACAGGCTGCCCAGGGCCGCATGGATCTCCGGCAGATTCGGATCATGGGACAGCGCCGAATTGCAGGCGAGTTCGGCCGGTTCGACGTGCTCTGTGCTGCTGAACTGCTGGTATTTGCCGAGATAGACCTCGCACAGTCCGGCGTGGGCCTTGGCGTAATCCGGGTCCAGGTCGAGCGCCCTGCGGAACAAGCCTTCGGCGTTCGTCAATGTCTGGTCCGTTTTCGGCCGCCGCAGGTACGTCAGGCCCTGGAGATAGTAGTCATAGGCGTCTTTGCTTTGTGTCGGTGCTGCCAGCATGACCGTCTCGGACTCCACCGAAAGCACGACGCGCAGCGAGTCTACGACCGACTGCGCAATCTCGTCACGAATGGCAAGCATACTCGTGTTCTCACGCTTGTAGGTTTGTGACCAGAGGTGGTAGCCGGATTCTGCATCAATCAGCTGCGCAGTAATGCGCAGTTCACTGCCGTCACCCTGAACGCTGCCTTCGAGGATGTTCTTTACGCGCAGCTTTCTCGCGATATCCTGGATGTCAGTCTCACCGTCCTTGTACTGAAAAGACATCTGTCTCGACGGTACCTTGAGTTCTTTAATATTGGCGAGAAGATTCAGCACCTCTTCAGCAAGGCCGAGACCGAGGAATTCCTGCTCGCGATCGGCGCCGAGGTTGACGAATGGCAGAACGGCAATCGAGTTCGGGGAGATCGGCCCGGCCTCAATGGTCGGCAAGCGGAACTGTCCCGATTCTGTCGCTATGTAGACCGCGTCGTCGCGATCGACAAGTTGATACGAGAGAAAACCGAGTATCAGTATCAATGTGACGGCGATAACGTAATCGACCGATCGCAGCTTAATTTCGCTGCCGGGGCCGATTCCGTCCGGAGACGTGTCGATGACCACACCGGCATCGGTGATTTGCAGAGTCCAGGCCAGGACAATCGTTGTCAGGAACCCGAGTACCACAATCAGGACGACCACCGTCATCGTCCATGGCGGGAATCCGAGCGGCCCTGTCACGACGTCGGCAACCTGCAAGGTCAGCCAGGCGAAAATAGCGTAGCCACCCACGGCACGAAATACGCGCCTGCGGCGCAGGCTCTCGAGAATGGCGACGAACGCCGAGGAGTAAGACGACTGATCGTGACCAGTATGGTCTGCGGACGCGACGTCCTCTGGCATCGTCACCGGGATCACCAGTTGATATCCGCGCTTCGGGACCGTTCGTATATATTCGCGGTCGTCACCATCTTCGCCGAGGTGGTGGCGAAGCTCGCTGATGCCGTGTGTCAGGGCATCGTCGCTGACAGGCGCGTCGCCCCAGACTGCCCGTAGGATCGTTTCGCGCTCGACAACGTCACCGGGTGAACTGGCAAGACACAGCAGCAGATCCATGATTTTGGGCGGAACGTGGGTGGTTCGCTCCGTATTGCTGATCAGACCCTCCAGAGGGCTGACGAGCTTGTCACCGAGTAGGAAGCCCCGACTTAGATTGTCGTCCATGGTCCGCCCGATTTGCGTCGCCCGGTGGAAAGTATATCCCCATTCGGCAAATTTCTCTGTTGAATGAAGAACTTGGCATGATGCGGTAGCGTCCAGCCCCGAGTCCTCAGTTGAGAGTCAGCAGGGCCCAGCCAATTGCTGCAGATAGGCGGGTGCGTCACACTCTATTCTCAATTGGTGTGAGAAACTTCGACCCAGTTGTGCGAAAAATCATTATCTTATTGATAAATAAATGATTATAGATTGGAGAAACCCATGGCGCTGATCAGCTGCCCCGAATGCAACGCAAATATCTCGGACCAGGCCCCGCAATGTCCGCAATGCGGTTACGTGCGGAATGCACAGGCGAGCGCGCCGCTGGCGGCTGAACCAGCCCCCGCATCTCCGGATGCGGCCAGCGATGACGAGTTGCTCGATGCCGCGATTGGCCCGACCAATCTATCTTTCTACCGTCCGAAGTTCGACAGGTTCGCTGCAGGGCAGGGGTCGGTTTCATGGAACTGGCCGGCGTTCTTCGTGACGATCTTCTGGATGCTGTATCGCCGGATGTACGGTTACGCGCTGTTGGTCTGGTTCGTGTTGCCAATCGTTTTCGTGATCGTGGCCGCTATTATCGGCGGTATCTCCGGAGATCCGGCCGTTTATGGAGGTACCTACTATCTCCTGTGGATCGTTTTCGGCTTTATCCTCATCCCGATGTTCGCCAACCGGCTGTATTACCGGCATGCGACCAGGAAGATCGCGCGTGCAAAGACTATCTACAGCGACAAGGAAGACCAGCTCAGGGAGGTCTACCGTACGGGCGGCACCGGCGGTGCCGGAATAATCGTTGCCGTCGTAATTGGCGGCGTCATGCTCGTAGGGATACTCGCAGCCATCGCGATACCGGCGTACCAGGATTATACGATCCGTGCGCAGGTGTCCGAGGGGCTGAATCTCTCGGGTGGCGCGAAGGCCGCCGTGACAGAGTATATAGCCGACAATCGCGAGTACCCGTTCGACAATAACGCAGCAGGCCTGGTGCCCGCTAATCAGATCTCGGGCAAATATGTCAGCAGCGTCAGGGTTGACGAAGGGCAGGTCGTTGTCACCTATGGCAATAACTCGCATGCGGCTATTCAGGGTCAAACGTTGTACCTGATCCCGGATGCGTCGAACTACCCGAACGTCTACTGGACTTGCGTCAGCCAGGATCTCGCCAACAAGTGGCTGCCCTCGGTATGTCGTAACTGATTGGAGGGTGGTTTCGTCAGGCGCCGTCCGTCTGAGCCACGGCCTCAACATCTGCGATCGTGATTCGCCGGCGGTTCTGTTCGTGCAGGCGAGTCACGAGAGCAATACAGAGCCTCTGAATTTGGTACGGTTTGCCGCCGGTCAGTGAGATGATCCTGTCGGTGGTACCGCTGTCGAGCTTGAACATCCCCTGGATTGGTCGCTCTATCAGGTCGCGGGCGTCCTTCGGGTCCAACGGTTCGACCTGGATTTCTTCAAAGAAGTTGTACCAGGGGCTGCCTTCCTTTTCCCACCGCTTCTTGATTTCGACGCCGGATACCACTGCGGCCAGGTTTTCGGCGAAGCTCTTCATGAACAAACTGCGGAGCTTTTGATTAATCCTGGGATCGTAGTCGTTCAGTTCGTCCACTTCATCAATTAACAGGACCAGCCTGACTTTCTTGTTGCTTCGCTGATCGAGTGCTTTCAGGACAGCGCGAACGTCCCCGATAAAGTCGCGGTAGGAATAAACTCCTGAATCGTCCGTCGTCATCCGCAAGCCGTCCAGCACAGGGGCCAGTTCGAGAAAGATGTCTTCGGCGATCGTCTGGAAGAAAAGCGTCTCGGGTGTTCCCTGCAAATCGACATAGACAGCATGAAACTCGTAGACGGGATCCTCGAGTTCGCGCAAGCGTTTCTTTACCTGGTGCTGAATCGACGTTTTGCCGATTCGTCGTTCGCCATAGATAAGGAGGCTGTTGTTGTGGATCGTCTGCAGGATGCGGTCGACCAGCTCACGCCGGCCGAAGAACATGTCGTCCTCGAGTACCGGCGAACCGGCAACATAGGGATTGAAGCGGCGTTGTCTTAGTTGTTCACTCCGCCGGGTGCGTTGCCACACCTGTACAACTCCGAATAGAACCGCAGCCGACAACAGTACTCCGTAGAACCAGGGTGAACGGAAGAACGGCCGCGCGTAGACCACCGCATACTCGCTACTCGACACCAGGCCTTCACTGTCGGTTGCCACGAGACGGAATGTCGATGTTCCCGGAGCGAGACTGGACTGGACGTTGAACTCAGTCAGGTAAAACTCGCCGAGCGGTTGCACGTCGAGCGTGCCTTCGACCTCATGATCACCGCCGTCGTAAAACGATACATCGACCGGCGAGTTGTCGATGATCACTCCATTCAGCCGAAAATCGGGTGTCGTAATCGTTTGTGAGAGTAACCCGTCATCACCTTCTTGCCTGAGATCCACGAAGCGCACGGCCGGCGGTATGTTGCCGGCGGCAGTTGACCCGAGAAGATCCTGGCTGATGACGCTATAGGCTTGCGCGACATACTGGAGTGCTTCGCTGTTACCCGGGTCCAGTGCGAGGACGCGATTGGCAGCCGACAGTGATTCTTCCATCTGGCCGCCTTCGAACTGCATGTCGGCTTCCGTCAGAAGCTTTGTAATAGTCGCTCGCCGGGTTTCTTCGGCTTCCGCTTGCTGTCGCGCCTGCAATAGCCGGGTCTGGATGGACTTTGCCTCCGGGTTTGACGGTTGCAGAACCAGGACCGATTGCAGACGATCGAGGGCGTCGGTAAGATGCCCGGCGGATTCGAGAGTTCGCACGTCGGCCAGTAATGAATCAATCTCCGCAGGCCCGTCGTCCTTTCCGGCGTCCGGACCGAGTTCAGCTCGTAATTCGCGCTGCGCTTCATCGAGAAGATTC
>Ga0255052_10002226_pt1 | contig 14164 bp, 10 predicted proteins | sample JV7_2_21_MG_FD_188632 | JGI IMG/M metagenome (GOLD analysis project Ga0255052, IMG submission 188632) | Seawater microbial communities from Jervis Inlet, British Columbia, Canada - JV7_2_21 | ecosystem: Environmental > Aquatic > Marine > Inlet | place: Canada: British Columbia | collected... | reverse complement strand
GCCAAGAAACAGATGTGCGCTATACGTAGTTTCCGAGAAAATGCGCGCAGAGACGGTCTGAATCTTTAGAATTGATCCGCTATGATGCGCGTAGCTGCGGCTGGCGGCTACTGGCAGGAAAAGCGTAGTAAATGACTGAAATCACAGAAAAAGTATCCGTACTGTTTGTCTGCATGGGCAGTATTTTTTTATATCAATAGAAACAAAAGGTTATGTGGCCCTGGCACAAAGTGGGCTACAAGTTTTTGCCGGTAGGCCTCACATTAATAAAACGTCCATATTGACATAAACGACAATATAAACGTATTATTAATCATGTTCACTGATACCCAAATACGTGAAGTCTTTCACTTTCACTTTCTCGACAGGCTTCTGAAACTATCCGATCCCGGCCTTTATATACTCAAGGGCGGCGTCAATCTGCGTTTCTTTTTCAGAAGTCCCCGGTATTCGGAGGATATGGATATCGACGTATTGGCCGGCAGTGTGCAGACCTTGAAAAAGAACGGCTACAAGATTCTCAATGACGGAGCTTTTCAACGTAGTTTGCGATCGTTTGACATTGCCGACATTGAAGTCAACGACCCGGCCAAAGCCAAGCAGACCGAAACAACGCAGCGATTCCGATTCGGGTTGATAACTCCCGCCGGTCATCGCCTGCCTACCAAGGTTGAATTTTCCCGGCGCAATGAGTCCAGCGATGGTGAGTCGGAATCGGCATTGGTCGACACAGAGATTGCCCGTTCCTATCGAAGACTTTCGTTCCGATGCCCGCACTACACTGGTGGCGCCGCCGTTGTGCAAAAAGTGCGGGCGCTCGCCGGTCGCCCCGTGACGCAAGCACGCGATGTATTCGACCTCGCCATCTTGTTTCGCGGAGGGCACGGCCTATCCGCAGCCGGGTCGCAACTACTCGCAGACGGAGAGCACGCGAAAGCAATTGATTGCCTGATGGGATTGACCTGGCAGGAATACGAAGGACAGGTCGTGGAGTTTCTGGAAATGGAATCTCGAGAGGAGTATGGCAGCAAGAACGCCTGGAATTCGTTGCAGAATCTGGTGCTGAGTCAGTTGGAATCCGATGCTTGAGCTACTTAACTCGAATGATTTCGTTGTCTTTACGACACGCGAGTTTGCGAGTCACGTTGGCATCTCGATGTCGGCGGCCGCTAAACGGTTGTCTCGGCTATCCGAAAAAGAATTTCTGACTAGAGTGACCAAAGGCGTTTGGGCAAATACCGGTCATCCGTATTTTCATCCACTATGCTGCGTACCATACCTGTTGGGCAAAGAGCAGGGCTATGTTTCGTTTCTGACGGCGTTACATCTGCACGGCGTGGTTTCGCAAATCCCGAAGACGATCCAGGTTGCGACAACAGGACGCGCTCGTTCGCTAGATTCGCCAGTTGGCCGCTACGAGTTTTTCCAGATCAAGCCAGAACTGATGACGCAGGGCGTTGACTGGAGTGAATCGCAGCTGCCTTATCTCGTCGCCAGCGCGGAAAAAGCGCTGCTCGATACGCTGTATCTCGCTACACGCAAAAATCGACGATTCGCGCGCATGCCTGAGCTTGATGTCATGCAGTCCGGGTTTCGATCGCAAGAGTTCGGGCGTCTTCTTGATGAGCTTCCGATTCCGACACGAATATTGTCGGCTATGCGATCGCAATGGACGATTATTAGACGATGAAACGAAAGCCATTCCAAGAACCACCCGCCGACGCGAACAAGAGTATTGAACGGAAAGGCTTTGTTTGTTTTTCCTGCTAACATCTGTCGCACGATGTTTTTTGCCCCAGGCTACAATTCTGGCTACAAGTAGAACCGGACGTCAGCGGATTTCGCCGGAATTGCTCGGACTATTATGCAAACAAAATCAAAAAGTTATGACTGACCAATCAAGGATCAGCGTATTATTCGTGTGCATGGGCAGTATTTTCTTATATCAGTAGAAACAAATGGTTAAGTGCGTCTGGCACAAGCCGGGCTACAACTTGTTGCCCGTGATGGATCATTCATTCGAAGCGTGTACTGAATATTGAATGATTCCGACGAGAGGCAATGTCATGGATGAACAGCCTTTGAGCTGAAAACGAAAACGAGTGTGACAAAAGTGTGGCGTGTACTCTTCCGATAACCCTAGTAGTTTGCAGTGGGATTTCTAAGTAGCGGGAAAATCAGCAAATAATTTGTCGGAGCGAGAAGATTCGCTCGTCCGGCCCCTGCCTCCCGAATACAGTGCCACACCCATTTGTAATCAAGAGTTTACAGAATATCACGAACTAAAACATTCACATAAGATGTTTTTTGATAACGTTTTCACTGTGACAAAAGTGTGACAGGCCTGAAAACGGCACTACGACCAAAGGCGCTGAATAGATAATCGCCACAAGTTCTATCCAAAATTGGAATTCGCGCCCGACAGGATCACGAACATCCCTAACCGGGCACGAAGGGGGAAACCCCGCATACAGACAAGGAATGTTCTATCGGGTTACCGCGCCAGCTCTCGACCCTACCAGGGAGTTCGACAAAACGCGGCAGCTTTTTTGGACGCCACAGGCGAGCCGCAGGACGAAGCATCGCGCCAAGGCGATGCGAGTCAATCTTTCCGTGCGCGCCATTAATTCAGGCGCTTTGCAGATTCTCGCTGCAGAGCGCTTCCTTTTTTTCCGACATCTTCTTCCGTCCTTTGACCGATCAGCGTCAGAAGGGCCGTCCTATTCGCCCAACCAGTGCAAGGCGATCGCGGCGGTCCACGAAAAATCTTCACCACCACAGCCGTTTCCCCGTTCGGCATCAAAATACTCCCAGAATCCGGCATCATACAAGCAGCGCCGTGAAGAGTTCTTCAACTCCTCTGCTAACTCAGGCATATCGTATGCGATTAGACCCTCGGCAATCATCCAATTGATGTGTAACCAGACCGGCCCGCGCCAGTAGCGTTTCGGTTCGAAGAGCTTGCTTGCCGGATGTGTCGACGATAAAGCGTACGCAGTTTTGTCAATCCATCCGCGCAACAGATTACCCATGGCATCCGCTTGTTCGGCACTTGGCAGACCTGCAAACAATGGCAATACTGTCGCACTAGTGATTTCTTCCAGCCTTGCCGCTGTCAATAAGTCGTGACTGAGGAAGCAGCTCTTTTCCTTGAACCAAAGCCTGTCAATCGCTTCTTCTGTTTGGCGAAAACATGACTTGAGTTCTTCAGTTTTCTCAGCATTCGAGATCGCTGTACACAATGCCAGAAGATCGGATGAGGCACGATGCAAAATCGAGATGATACCGATATCCAGGACCTTGTACGGGCAATGCCTGTAAATGTAATTGCTATCGAATTCGCATTCCTTGAAAAAGTCGACCAGATAGAGATACTTATCGTAGTCTTCTTTTTCCGGTCGCTGATCGTGATCTACATGACTAAGGTCGCTGCGTTGATACGACCAGTCGACCAACGGCACATTACGTAGTGGTGCGTCCCATGCTGGACTATTGTCCATGCCCGATTCCCATGGGTGGTAACTGCACACGAGACCGGTATTCTCCGGATCCCGTTCCCTATACCACCAGCGATGGTATGCGGTGAGCCCTGGCAGCAGTTTTGTTACCTTCTGTGTTGCAAGCGACTGGTCGCTTGCGTTCTCGAAAAGAATGCGTACCACCGTTGCCCATATCGGAGGTTGCGATATCGCGCTTGAGAGAATCGTCTGCTGACTGCCCCAAACGTCCGGTCCGGGAAAGTAAGACTCTGTATCACCATGAAACAGAATATGCGGAACCATGCCATTATCCCACTGGCCTTGAAACATGGTTTCAACTTCCAGCCAAGCGCGGGACTCGTCCACGTGTAACCAGCCGAGTGCCGTGATCGCCGAGTCCCAGCTCCATTGGTATGGATACAAGCCGTGCGTTGGCACGGTGTAAGCTCCAAGATCGTTTTTTCGCAGAATAGCTGCCGCGCTTCGCTGGTCGAAGGAAGTACCTTTCATGTCACAAATACCCGGAGCCGCATAAGTTTGCGACCGTAGCGAATCTCCAAGAACTTGATATCCATCAAAGTCATCATTTTTACAGCGTGGTCATATCTACAGAAACCCAAGCGGCGCTTTACTAACTGCCACCGAGATTGAGCCATAGCGTGGCGTAGCCGGGTATGCTGATCTCCTTCAGGCGTACATCTGCACCGGTAATGAGATCCCGCGCCGATGAAGCAGACAATCCTGATCTGATCACAACGGTCTCGGCAGATACATTGGTGAAACACAGCGTCCGGTGATCATTTCTTACGCGCAGCACCGAGAACAGCCGATTGTCAAATACGGGAAATGAAAATGTTCCGTAGGGATCGAAGGCTGGTTCGTCTTTTCGCACCTTTAAGAAATTGCTCATTTGGGTGAAGACCATCGACCTGAGCGATGCTTTGTCGGCGAGTTGTTCGGACAGTTCCACGAGATCCAGCTTCGATCGGTTAATTGATCGTTTCTGACCCGTGCGCTTGACCTCTGTAAGGTCGTTTCTGCTGCCGAACAGGGAATGCACGTAAATGGCGGGTACTCCCGGCATTGCCAATGCAATCGCCTGAGAGGCCAGCAACCGGCTTGCCCGTAATTCGTCAGAATCTGCGAGAGATGAAAGTAAATCGATATAGCTGATGTTCAGTTCATACGGTGATTCTGCGCCGTCCGTGTTTCGCCGGTACGAAATCGATCCGCCCTGCTCCACTGCAGCGTTTAGCAGAAGGTCCCGCTCACTCTGACTCAGTATGTGTTCGACCGCACGAACGCCGACACCATCATGGCTCGCGGTGAAGTTGAAAAAACATGTGCGTTCGCTCGGCAATTCCAGACCCTGCGCCCAGCGCAGCAACTTTTCGGCATTGCCGGTCAACAGACTGTGTGCGACCAGGGGCGGCAGAGCAAAGTTGTAGACCATGTGCGCCTGATCATGGCCGTCACCAAGATAGGCGATATTCTCTGTATGAGGCACGTTGGTTTCCGTGATGATCAACGTTGCCGGATTGACGTCCTCGACGACCCGCCTGATCAGGCGGACGATTTCGTGGGTTTGTGGGAGGTGAATGCAGCTTGTACCGATCTCCTTCCACAAGAACGCTATCGCATCAAGACGGATGTATTTCGCGCCTTCCTCAACATAGAACAGCAGAACACGCAGCAGCGCGAGAAGGACCTCCGGATTCTTGACATTCAGATCAACTTGATCGTCACTGAACGTCGTCCAGATGTGACGTGTCGTACCGTCTGCGCCGACAAATTCCGACAAAATCGGGGAAGACCGCGGCCGGGTTACCATTGACAAATCATCGCCAGGATCGACGTCGATAAACCAGTTCGCGTATTCTTCGTCACCGGCCAAATAGCCCTGAAACCATGGCGATGATTTTGAGACATGGTTAACCACAGCATCGAACATCAGCCGCGCGTCGACACCCAGTTTCTCAATGTCGGACCAATCACCCAAAGTGGCGTCAATCTTGTAGTAGTCGACCACCGAAAAACCATCATCGGAGGTATAAGGATGAAACGGCAGGATGTGAATCGAGTTAATAAGGCCCTTCAAATACTCCTTGTAAAACTTGTGCAACACCCGCAGCGGATTTGTTCCTTGTTCTCTTATGGTGTCGCCGTAAGTAATCAAGACGACATGTTTCGCTGACAGGCGATGTTGATATGCCTGCACGCGAGACTGAATCGAAGACACCAACTCGCTGACGCGTAACGCTGTTTGTTGCGCAATATCTGCCGGGTAAATCCGACTCAGAATGCCAAAGTATTCTTCTGACAACATTTTTTGGAACTTCACTGCCTCGACGAATCGCACAAAGTTGAAATGCCGATATCTGCCATTTGGCTGCTGCAGCTAACCGAAAACAACCGGGATCAGAGCGCCGATAGCGAGCATGCCGGCGAAGGCACCCAACAGAAGTAGTGTTTCATGTCGATACCATCGACCAACACCCTGCTCCAGGCCAGGAGGACGACCCGATGTCTCATGGCGCAACGCCGATATCGTTAGGGCGATCGTTAGCGTGACCGCGCAGCCGATAAAGTTCCACCAGAGCCAGAATACTTCTGGCACTCCGAGCCAAAGATAGATATTGACGCCAACACCGGTGAGCAGGCCAATGTTTGCACCCATTGAGTGGACCTTCTTAAAAAGAATAGCCAACAGGAAAACGGCGAGTATTGGGCCGTAGAACACGGAGCCGATCTTGTTTATCGCCTCAATAACCGTTGGAGCAATGTCGCCGCCGTAGATAGAGAATATAACGATGACGATGCCCCAGAAGAGCACGACGACACGCGACCAGAAAACGTATCTATCTTGCTCGAGCGATCTTCCTGTAACCCTTAAGAAATCCTCGATCGTAACCGCAGACAAAGAATTCAGTACGGAACTCAGCGACGACATGGCGGCCGCCAGGAGGGCGACAACCAGGATACCAATGATACCGTGGGGTAAATAGTTAACGATGAATAGCGGCACCATCGTATCAGGCCGCTCTGGCGAGATCATCATCATGAATTCGGGAGAGACTGCCGCAAAGGTCCCCAGCATCAACCCAGCTGTGCAGTACATCAGCACGATAGGGAAACGGCATAGGCCGTTTAGCAGCAGAATCTTGCGTACGGTTCCTTCGCTATTCGCGGACAGCGTCCGTTGTGCCTGGGTTTGATCGCAACCGTAGTAAGACGCATACAGCACCAAGCCGCCGAAAATCATCGGCATGATGCCCCACTCGTCACCACTGAAACCCAGCGACGATACTCGAATAACTTTGAGGCGTTGCTCGTCGACATTCGCCATGAAGACGTCTATTCCCCCTATGTTGTAGAGTGCAAAGGCGCCAATCGTTATCACACCTAAGAAAATCAGAATCATTTGAATCGTGTCGGACCAGACCACGGCTTTCATGCCACCTTGCAACGAATAGATGATCGTGATAGCGCCGATAATCAAAATCGATGTCCAGAAATCGATGCCCATGACACTGTTAAGGATGATGGCGGTGGCGTAAATCGTGATGCCTGTGCCGAAGGAGCGGCTTATCTGAAAAACGAAGCTGATCAACAGCCGGGTAGACAAGTCAAACCGTCTTTCCAGGAAGTCGTAAATGCTGACAACCCCGGAACGGTATAGCGCGGGGAGCACGTAGACCATGAGTAATAACATCGCCAGCGGTACGGCAAATTCGTAGGACAGCCAGACCATGCCGCCGTCCGGACGAAAACCGACAAAAGCCGGTGCCGAAATAAAGCTGATCGCGGAAAGCTGCGTTGCCATTGTCGACAATGTCAGCGGAAACGTCCCCATCGAGCGTCCACCGAGGAAGTAATCCTTCTTCGACTTTTGCTCTTTGAAGAAGTATCCGAGCCCGAGCAGCATGCCGAGATAGCCGAACAGAATCAGGTAATCAAGATTGTTCATTCATTGCCCTCCGGATAGGCAGGTTACCGCCGCGCACCTCGGACAATTCCGGCTCCTTTGCAATATGCACGTCGAGCGTCGATTCGGGGCCCCAGAGTCTGTCGCGCACGGCATCCAAAACGCCTGGCAGAAACAAGTCGGCGGAACGGGTAAATCCCCCGCTGATCACTACATGTGCCGGGCCGAACGCATGGATAAGCGACACCAACAGGGCCGTCCAGGCATCGCAAAACTCGTCGAGGCCCTGCCTGGCATAACGGTCACCCTTGCGTACTGCGTCAGTCAGCATTCGAAAGTTGGGCCGCTCCTCGCCCGCCAGGGAGCTCTTGGCGTACCACGCGCGTTCCGACGTTACTTTTACCAACGCGTAGCCGGATACCAGCGCCTCCGCGCAGCCGCGGTTCCTACAAATGCACATCGGCCCATTGATATCGATCGTAATGTGGCAGCTCAGCAGACCACCGGTCTGGTGCGCGCCGCGCACGCGCTCGCCATTCAGCCGGGCCGCCACGCCAATGCCGGTACCCAAGGCGACCATGAGCGCGTTTTCCGTACCTGACGTCAGGCTGCTCAAGACGCCGTACGCTTCTTTACCAAGTAACGCGGCGCGGGAATCGTTGTCAACCTCGACAGGCAAGTTGGCGTATTCGCGAACGACTGCCGCGATGTCATTCCAGTCGCCGAGATCTTCCCTGACAGTGTAGTAGTCGATGACAGCAGAGCCGTCATCGGACGAGTCCGGATGAAACGGCAAATTGCGGACGAGATCGAAGATGCCGTTTAAGTAGTCTCCATGAAACCGATGCAGCACCTGCAGCGGTGGCGTTTCACCGTCGATCAGGGTGTCGCCATAGGTAATGAGCAATACGTCGCTTTCGCTCAGCGCTTTCTGGTTCGACTGATCGATAGCCCTGCGGTAGTTCGACAACAGGTTATCGATTCGATCTGCAACGTCCGCGATGCCCTCATCCGCATACAACCGCGAAAGAGGCTGTGCCCATGGCCTGACGTCTGATTCCGAGGGGTCACTCATCGAAACGAGTCTCCGTACGGCCCCGACCGACGACGGGGCTGGAAGAAAGGGGCGCCAGTCCGGCGCCCCTCACTCTTTACGCGGTCAATCAGAACGAGTAGTTGATCTTAAGCGTCGTTCTCTGCGGCAGAATCGGACGACCGACGAAGAACAGACCCGTTGCAGACTGGGCAGTGCCCTGCCGTGGAGAGCCCTCGGTGGTGCCCTCGTCATCGGTCACGTTGAACACGGTCAGCGATATGCGCAGTTTCGAGTTATCCGCGAAATTAAAGGTATAACCACCCTCGATGCGCCAGATGCTGAACGAGTCAAGCTCTACCGTATTGCCGTCGTTGGCAAAATTATCACCGACGAAGTTACCGAACAACGCTGCGTCAAAGTTGTTGTTGTTGAAGTATAGTCCGGCATTCGCGAGGATGTTCGGCTGACGTCTCAGCTCGTTGCCGACCAGGGTAGGATCACCTTCGTTTTTGGTCAGCTCATGATCCTGATAGGTCACGTTTCCCTCGAACGTCAGGTAATCGGTTATCAAAACGCTACCGCCCAGTTCAATGCCTTTGGACTCAGTGGATTGCAAGCTGGTCAGCTCGATAACGCCACCCATGCCGTCGTTAACGAAGTCAACGTTAGCCCGATCGTCCAGCTCTGAGTAAAAGGCAGCCAATGTAGCCGCAATCCTGTCGCCGGAGTACTTCACACCAATTTCGGCCTGGGTAATGATTTCCCCTTCGTACGACTGGGGTTCGCCGAAATCATTGAACTTCACACTGCGCCCCTGCGGGAAGAAGAATCCGCGAGACAGATTGCCGTAGAAGTTCCAATCGTCGCTGAACTTGTACAGGACACCCGCCGCTGCGGCCCATTCCGTCGTATCGACGCGGCCAGCCGTGAACGAGCCATTGCCGAAGACAATATTCTCGAGGTCGGGATGGAGCGCCTGGTTTGGTCCCAGATTGACTGCCTGATCGACCAGAAATGATTCCGAGTTCTCGAAGTTGACATCGGCGACCATCTCCTCGACGCGCACACCTACGTCAATTACGAACCGGTCGGTTTCGATCTGATCGGCAATGTAAACGGCAGTCCGTCTGGCTTCGACCGTTTTGTTGGAGAACGAGACACCAGCGTTTAGCAGACCGTTGTGTGACACGATGACGTCCGTTCCCACCGTACCGCTAATCGCGCCGGTAGTGTCGATAACAGACAGATCAACCAGTCTGGGCCGGTCATTGAATTCGGCCAAATAGGTTGTAATCACGTTGTCGTCATCTGCTTCGGTACGTGCGAAGAACCCACCCAAGGTGAGGTTGTGCTCGACATTGCCGCGAACCACCGTTTTGGTCAGGTTTAGCTCACCACTAAAGTCGGTCACGGGGCGATCGCGGTCCAGCAGCCTGTTGGCAAATAGCAAATCGCTGGACGGGACTGCCCGGCCGGACTCAGTGAAGGTATATGTCGCGTCAGCGATGTCTCCGAGGTTTCGGGTTGCCAGAAATCCATCCAGCGTTTCGGGGGTATTCGCGATGCCGTCGCCGTCAAGGAACAAATTGAATTGATGGTCGTACCTCGCAAATCGACCACGGGCATTCAAGCCCCAGTCGTTACCCAGATCCTTGTCGAGTGCGACGCCGAACGATCCGCCGTCTGTGACGACACCGTCGCGAATCGGTGTCCTGAAAGTACCAGCCGGTGTCTGGAAGTTCAGCTCCTGTGCTTCGCTTGTCTGCACGGTAAATACGGTTGTGCCGTCATTACCCACGGTGCGGTCCCGGGAACTGCCGTCAAGCGGGAACGGCAGAAAGAACTGGACTTTGTCGTCAATCAACTGGCCGTAAAAGGTGATCGAGCCGGAGCCGTCTTCGAATTCCTTCATGATGTTGCCGCGCAGCTGATAGCCATCGGTGGGCAATCCGGTGTCCAGCGGTCCTTCGTCGTAACGATAGTAACCGGACACTGCGTAGTAGATGTCGGAGTCCCGGCTTAACGGCCCACTGTTTGCAAAGTCGGCTCGAAGTCGATCTTCTTCGGCCAGTTCAAGCTGAAGCTGAGTCTCTGGTGTATCGCTCCCGCGCTTACTGATGTAGTTGATGATGCCGGCTACCGATCCCGGACCGAACAAATTGGAAACGCCGCCGCGAACAAACTCCATTTGTTCAACGCCAAGATCATTGCGGTAGTAAACGTCAAAGGCCGAAGAGTTCAGGCCGAAGGTGCTGAGAGACGGCATGCCGTCATACAGCAACGGCGTGAACTGGAACTGACCACCCGACGGCAGGCCCTTGATAAACACGTTCGTCGCGACTTCGCCGCCGCCTCCCTCGGCTTTGATGCCAGGTACGAATCGAAGGAGGTCAGCCTGGCTGTTGTAGGTAAAGTTATTCAATCGTTCTTCATCGAGCTGAGCCGCGGAGAATGGTGTGACGAAGCTCGCTCGGGCTTTGCTGGTGCCGGTGACGATAATTTCTTCGAGCGCCTCTTCATCGTCCGTATCGGCATTGCCCTGCGAAAAAGCAAGCATTGGCAACGGCAACAGTGTAGCCACCGCAATCAAACTGGTTGTGGGTTTGTGGAAATGCATCGTAGTACCCCCGTTGTAACGTTTACACGCCACCCTCGTGAGCCTTGATGTTCCACGGCCGAGGGCACAGACAGTCATCCTGTCTAAAGTGCGCGCAACGCACCCCGCCCCGACATCGCTGAAGCCTAACACAATATACTCATAAGGGGTATATAACTTTGGAATAAGGGCTATGTTTGAGATTTTATATACTCACGATGAATATGTTCTCGGCGTTCAGCGATCTCCGTTCGGGATATTCGTTGACATCAAAATGTCGATCGGATTCAACTCGTTACGTCTCATGGACACCGCCCTTACGCAATATCCGGGCTTGGCAGGGCAAGCCGTAAGGACGAGCATTCCCTGATGCAAGGGTATGGCAAGCTCCGCATGGGAGGAGAATGATCCAGGGACGGGCCGCCTAGGTCAGCGGAAGAAGAACTTCTTGAACGTCAGAGCAGCGGCACCAATCGCTGCGGAGTCGCCCTCGGCTTCCGCCGCCACGATCCGTGGTAACGGTCGCGGAAATGAGCGCCGCCGCGGATCAAATACTTCGATATGCGGTATGACCCTTTCGGCGAGGCTTTTCGGTATGCGCCCACCAATGACAATCAGCTCCGGATCAAGAATGGCTGCCGAGGCCGACGCGATCAGAGATAGCGAGTCCCTGACCCGCATGATCCACTCGTCAATACCGGGCCAGTCCGGATCGAAATTGCTTACCAGCTCGGAGACAGTATTCACTTGCTGACCATGTTTACATATCAGTTGGCGCAGCAATTCGAGATTCGGGTGCGGATAGATACTGGGTGGCAACAGTTTCGCGAGTTCCCCGGCGTTGCCAAACTCACCGCGAAACATCTTGCCGTCGATAAAAATTCCACCCCCAAGGCCGGTAGCAACGTAAAGATACACGAAGTTCTTCGTCCGGCGGCCGACGCCTACGAGGCTTTCGCCGATAGCCGCAGCGTTGCCGTCATTTTCTATCCACACCGGCAGCTCGAAGTCCGTCGAAAGGACTTTCTCGAGGTTCATGTTGGCCCATTCCTCTAGCATAAGCGGCATATTGAGCTGCCCACTCTCTCGCCTGAAGTATCCGGAGATGCTAACGCCCACCCCGAAAATGCGTGACCTGTCAGGCACCCATTGACGAGTCAGTTCGTCGATAAGTTTCTGCAGGCGGCTGACGACTTCGTCATGACTCATTAGCGTCATGGCGGCAAGCCGTTGATCCAAAACCTTGCCGGAAAAGTCCATCAGGGCGACGGCGACTGCGTCCGTCATGATTGAAACGCCAAAAGAGTAGGCATACTCAGGTACGATTTCGACGTTGATACTCAATTGACCCCGTTTGCCGCTTGAAACACGCTCTCCCTGCCGCAGAGATCCGCGTTTGATTAATCGGCTAATGAGCCGCGATACTGTCTGCTGCGATCTATCGGTCTCTCGCGTAATCTCTAGTTGCGTGAGTGGTCCCCTGCGCAGCACGAGTCCGAGAATCGCCTGTTCCGCCGCCGTGTTTTCCTCAAAAGTATCCCGACGAAAATAATCCGACGAAATCGGATTTTCCCGTGCGGTTTGCTTATTTGAATTGTGACCAATGCTCATTTCGTATCTGATGCCAATGTTCTGCCAGCAGCAGAAATGTACAGGTTGCCTATGTACATCCCCTGTCGCGCAGTTTCTTTGCGGTCAACGCACGCATTTCGATGGCGACCTCCCACCTGTGCTGGTCAGGACTGTGCTTCCGCGTATTTGGTTGTGTCCGGTCCGGAGCAAGTCGGATGCCGCAAGGATATTGCATCAAAATACGCGTCGGTAGCAAACTGGCTGTGATTGCTTCACAACTTCGCCTTGTCTGAACAGAAGCTCTGAGTCACGCTGATGCGATAATGGCGCATGATGACCTGTTGGGTGCGAATTAGAATTCAAGCCGCTGCTGGCAGCTGATACAAACCTCGGCAGCGATTCAACAACGATGGACCGAACACCGCCACGTCCGAACAAGCGGGCGATTGTTACGAGAAGGTGAATGAATAGTATGGCGAGATCACGCATCACCGTATCATCGTAACCAATGCATCACAGTTTACAAGACCTGGAAATCTCGCGAATTTATGCGAAGAGTAGGAATTCGCACCCCAGTGTGTCCAGCGAAGGCTGGTGTGTTCAGTGGGAGTCAGTTCCACCGGGGCAATAATCAGCGCCCTATAGCTTGAGTCACATCCGTGGAGGAAACGAAGCGGATGAAGCTGATTGACAAAGCCATCCATGGGTGGTGAGCGAGTCACCGGGCCGTAACGAAAGTGAACCCATAGGTGGCCCCGTCAGAATTTAAGTTCCGAAGGCCGAGCGCTCTGGGGCGGGGCGAAGGCAGCATGAGGTGTCGCACACTGATTAATGAGGCACATCACTTCGGCGGGGTGGTAGGGACAGCACGGTGACAAGGACATGCTAAGCAACTGGAGAAGCCGTCCTCGTCCCATCGAGAAATCGGTGGAGCAAGGTAGGTCGTATAACCGGCAACACCGGGAAGTCGGCCAAAGATGAGACGGTGGCGGCGAGGTTCGTAGTAGTGATGAAGCTGGGTAACGCCGGTGGAGCGAAGGAATCTTGCTGCACATGACGTCTTGGTCAAAATGGGAGGCAGGGTGAGATGATAAAGACACCGAGCAATCTGCAGCACCTGCGACGAAGACTCTATGTCAAGGCGAAGGCTGAACCGTCTTGGTGCTTTACCGCGCCGAGGCTTCGGTTGGCAGCGGTGGCATCGCCGATGGCTATACCAGCCGTCGCCGATAGCGGCACCAACATGATAAGTCTCATAAACCTTGAGATGAAGTGTGCAGGAACGCGTAGTGCGGGAAATCCGCATGCTGCGTGTGATGTGGCGGGAGTTGGAAATGGGATCACGAACATCCCTAGCCGGGCACGAAGGGGGAAACCCCGGATACAGACAAGGGATGTTCTATTGGGTTACCGCGCCAGCTCTCGACCCTACCGGCTTTTGCGTCTTGGAATCACGCTGCAGCGTGATAGGCGACGTCTGCTCAAATTTGCCTAGGCGGAGTAGTTAACTTATCAATACGCTCCGGTCCGTTCGTTCAAGTAGTTGTGGATCGGTC
>Ga0255052_10002225_pt1 | contig 14165 bp, 16 predicted proteins | sample JV7_2_21_MG_FD_188632 | JGI IMG/M metagenome (GOLD analysis project Ga0255052, IMG submission 188632) | Seawater microbial communities from Jervis Inlet, British Columbia, Canada - JV7_2_21 | ecosystem: Environmental > Aquatic > Marine > Inlet | place: Canada: British Columbia | collected... | reverse complement strand
ACTCTTACCCGCCAGGTGGCGGAGTTGAAAGACTTGAAGCAGTTAAGGGAGTTGGAGCCAGGCGATGAAAATACTCTGTCTCATTAAAAATTTTTTCAAGTGGGGGGCCCACGAAATTGAAAGCATATGTCCGAATTGCGGATATCTTTGTAATGACAACTCTGTTTTTTGTAATCCGCCTTTGAAGGATCATGATGAATCCTGATACTCAAATAGTTCAGAACGAAAGCGTTAACTTCGTTCTGGAAACATTGGATGTAAGGGAACGCCGTTATGTATTACAAGCCACAATCGGGCGAATGTCCAAGAGCGAAGCCGCTAATGACGCAGGGTTTGCGAACCCGCCCAAAGGTCTTGCCGTCACGAATGCCATTAACGTGTTACAGCATGAGATGGCGAAAGAGCTTAATATCGACTTCAATCACGTTACGCGGGGATTGCAGGACGCCATTGAAATTGCGCGTTCCAAGGGCGATGCAATGCCGATGATCTCCGGTTACAAGGAGCAGGGGAAGTTAGCCGGCCTTTATGTCGAGAAGAAGCAGATCGATGTAAATATTCGCCATATTTCCGAAGAGGATTTATCGACTCTGAGCGAAGATGAACTTAATGAACTGATTGATCAGGCCGAAGCGATAGAGCTTGGACCGACTGAATACGAACGGCTGCCTGAACCTGTATCAAAATAATGGTTGAAATTGAATTAGGTCCTGGGCAATTTTTAGGGAAAGAAGGTGGTCATGATCATGACCACCCGATAAATATTGACGATTTAGCTTCTCCAGAATACCTTGTTGATCCAGATGGCCCACCGATAGAAGAACAACTCAAAGCAAAATTCAGAGGTGAACTCGCACGGCGCGAACGCTGCCGGCGAGATCTGATCGTATTTTGTGAACGTTTTGCACCGATGGTTTGCGGCGAGCCTTATATAGCAGGTTGGGTTCATCGGGATATTGCACGGCGCTTAATGGAGTTCATGCGCCAGGTCGAGCGGAAGGAAAGACCGCGTTTAATGCTCTTGATGCCACCGCGACACGGTAAGAGTTTACTGACTTCGATTCTTTTTTACGCATGGGTATTCGGTCACCATCCTGAATGGCGTTTATTCAACGTTGGCTATAACGAGGATCTACCGGTCGAATTTTCCAAGTCGATTCGGGACATTCTCTCTTCTCGCGCTTACCAGCTTATTTTTCCTAAGACTCGTATCGCTCATGGTGATCGCAGCGCCAGTGATTGGGCAACTAGCGGGCGCGGCGGAATGCGTGCTGCAGGTATGGCAGGCGGTATCACCGGCCATGGCGCCCACATTATGGGTGTTGATGATCCGTTAAAAGGTAAGGAAGAGAGTGCAAGTCAGGGTGCAAGGGACAAATTATTTGATGGTTACACCGCGAATGTTCGAACTCGACTTCAGCCTGGCGGCGGTGTCCTGTTAATTCAGACTTGGTGGAATGATGACGACCTCGCTGGCCGCTTACAAAAATTGAATGAACTTGAAGATGAAATGACCAAGTATCGGGATAAGTTTGTTGTCGTTAACTACCCCGCTGTGACTGAAGCAGATGAGTATGAGTATTACGATAATCAAACCACGAAAATTATTCGTATCCGGATGGACCAGCAGGACGAACTCGAAGAACCCTGGACGGAAGAAGAACTCGATGCTCTGGATTACACTCTGGTTCGGGGACCTGATGAAGCTTTACATGAAGAACGGTATTCATTCCGTGAACTCATGGCAATTAAAGCGGATATGACTTCTGATATTTGGGCCGCTTTGTACCAAGGGAACCCCGTTCCTGACAGCGGTATTTTCTTCAAACGCGAGTTCACCCGCCTGGTTCCTCAATTACCGGATCCAAATGGTGGGCAGGTTTGTACCGGATGGGATTTTGCGATTGGTGAAAAGAAGCGTAATAACTACACTTGCGGTACTTCTATTCAGCAAGTCCCTTCAAGTGTCATGTATGTACGCGGGGTACGGAAATTCAAAGGCCGGTCAAACGCAATTGTAAAAGCGATGGTAGCGGAAGCGGAATATTACCTAAATTTACCCGATCCCCCTTACTACACAATCGCTGTCGAAGATGGTCAGATCTGGCAAACTTTGAAGGATTCCGTCCTGGCTGCGTTTAAACTCGCACATATCCCGTATTCAATACTTAGAGAGTGCGTACCGGTAACTGATAAAGAAGCCCGCGCGACTTCTACTCAGGATAAGTGGGAGTTGATGGAATTGAGATTGCCTGAACATGCCCGTTGGGTGATGGGATACGTAAAAGAATTTATGAATTTCCCTAACGCGAAAGACTTAGATCAGGTAGACTCCACGGTATGGGCGGTTAAAACACTTTTAGCTTTGGGTCCCCCGCGCCAATTAATTGAAACTCCGACTCAGGAACGTGACAAATACGCCGATGATAACTATAAGGGGTGGGAAGATAAATTGAAGTCTGGACAATACGGCAAACGTCACTCCCATATGAGCGCATAATTTCAAGGATAGACGATGGGACAAGAAACGACTCCTTTTGATGATCCGGTTCGCGATAATTGGTACCGCTACCAATACATGCGAGATTCCCTCCACCAAGATTTTGTAGACAAAGCACGTAGATGCGAAGAATACGTTGCCGGGTTGCAATGGGATCCTGCTGATTTGCAGACTCTTAAACAGTCAGGTCGCCCCGCCATGACGATCAACAAAATTCTCCCTGCTGTGGATCATTTAACCGGCGAGCAACTTTTCAACCGGGCCGATATTGCTTTTCGCCCCGCACGCGGCGGTGCGAATGCAGAAGTAGCGGATGCTCTGACCAAGACTCATATGAACATTGCTCAATCGAACCGGCTTTCCTGGGTTCGAACAGACGTTTTTGCTGATGGATTAGTTACGGGGAGAGGATTTTTTGACGTTCGGATCGATATTGACTCGAATTTCATGGGTGACATACGAGTTAAAAAAGCCCCTTCTGAAATGGTAATGCTTGATCCCGATGCTCAGGAATATGATCCTGCATCATGGTCTGATGTGGGGCGTTCATACTGGACCGGTTTGAACGATATGAAGATGCTCTATGGACCGGAGATAGCGAAAGAACTTGAACAAGTCCCCTCCGGATATTCCCCCTACACGTTTACCGATGATGATTTTGTTCGCGACGGAACTTTCTCCGCCCCTACAGGAAATAATCGAACGCTCACACAAGCCTACTTACCCTATGGGGTGCAGAAATTTTTCCGGGTTTTCGAACGTCAGCATTTTGTAGTAACTAATGGACGAGTTTTTGTTGATATGACCCACGGTGAAATTGTCCCTGTTCCTGAAACATGGGACCACAATCGCCTTAGTGATTTTCTTCAAAATAATCGTGATGTCCATGTTATGCAAAAACAGATTAAGAAAATCCGATGGACGGCTACAGCCGGCCCCGTTACTGTACATGATGCATGGTCGCCTTATCGATACTTCACAATCGTTCCTTTCTTTCCACATTATCGTAATGGCCGAACTCATGGAGTCGTTGAACATCTATTGAGCCCTCAAGATATTTTCAACAAATCTCGTAGTCAGGAACTCCATGTAGTTAATACCACGGCGAACAGCGGATATATCGTTCAAGATAACAACTTGGTTAATATGACTGAGCGACAATTGGAAAACGTAGGCGCACAAACCGGACTCGTAATCGTCGTAAAAGATGTTTCCCAGATTGATAAGATCAAACCGAACCAAGTCCCTACTGGATTGGATCGGGTCAGTTTTAAAGCTGAAGATGATTTGAAGAATATTGCTCAAATCTCTGACTCTGAAACTGGATTCACACGAGAAGATGTTTCAGGCCGGGCAATTCGTGCAAATCAAGCGGCTGGCAGCACCAGTTTCGCTCCTTTATTTGATAACCTGGCTCGTACAGATAATTTGCTGGCTCATCGAATTTTAAACCTTATTCAAACTTTCTATACCGAACCAAGATTAATTCATGTCATTGGTACTAAGCCTGGACAACAAGATCAAAGTATAGTTGTTAATGAAGTTACAACTGAAGGTAAAATTCTTAATGATCTTTCCCTTGGTGAATATGAAGTTATCGTTACCAGTGAACCGGATCGTGATTCTTTCGAAGAGTCACAATTCGACCACGCAGTAGAAATGCGAAAAGACTTAGGAATTGAAATTCCTGATGAGTTCATTATTCGAGTCTCCAAACTCCGGGATAAGGAGGAACTTTTACAAGCCATGAATCCTGCTGATCCGGAACAGGAAGAATTCGATAAACAGTTAGCAAATCAAACCGCTGTAGCTGAACTTGAGAAACTTCGAGCCGAAGGTGCAGACAAGAAGGCTGATGCTCTGCTAAAATCTGTACGAGCCGCTAGTGAAAAAATTAATATTGATCAAGGTCAATCCGGAGGACTTTCTCCCGAATTGGCTGGTGAAGCTAAAATTAAAGCTTTTGCTACGAACCAAGAACATCAAAATGAACGTGATATGGAAAACTTAAAATTCATGAATCAACTATCTTTGATGCATGAACAACATGTTTTGGATAAGCAATTGGAACAAAATAAACCTAAAACTTCCCCCGCAACGTAGGAGATTTAGATCATGGGTGATAAAAAAGACGAAAAAGTAGATCGTGGTGATAACCTTACCGAAGAACAAATAGCTGCTGCCGCAGCTGAAAAGGAAAATGAGCAATCTGCTGAAGATATAGATAATGCTATTGCCGCTTTATCTGATAAAAGCAAAGACAATAAGGACGATAAAAAAGTCGATGCTAAAGACGACAAAGACGATAAGAGCGATAAAAAGGATAAAGGCAATAAGGGCGATAAGGGCGATAAAGATGATGAACCTACCATTCCTAAAACTCGTTTTGACGAGGCGGTAGGAAATGAGCGAAGCCGGGCCGATAAAGCTGAACAAGATAGAGATCGGCTTCAGGCTCAAATTGATGCAAATAAAAAACCGGATTCTATTGATGATGGTCCAACTCTTGACGATCAAATTAATACAGCCGCAGCTAATGTACTTAAAAGTCGTACTGAATGGCAGGCGGCTATCATCGATAATGATGCCGCAAAAGCTTCGCGCCTTTTAGAAGCTATGACGGCTGCTGAAGAAAATCTCAGTAAGTTACGTTTGCATCAAGCTTCACAAGCTACCCGACAGCAAGCCACGGAAGATATTTCTTTTGATTCTTTACTGACTGAACTTGAAAGTACTTACCCTCAGATCAACCAAACTAACGATCTTTATGATGGAAATATAGATCGTAAGATTTCACGTTTGATGAATGGATTAATTAAAGGGGGAGTACCTCGGGTTGAAGCTTTACAAGAAGCCGCCGATATTTATTTGATTCCTTTAAAATCGACTTCTGACGATGATAAAGACGATCCGGACCTCAAAAAAGAAACTGAAGATAAATTACGAAATAAATCTAAAGAGACTTTAAAAAAAGCCGTATCAGACCAAGCCCCGGAAGGTGAAGGTAAACTCGAAACTAAAGGGCCAACAATAAAACCAACAAAGTTGACTTTGAAACAGTTTTCTAATATTCCAAGAGAACATCTTGCTGATATGCGGGGAGATACACTATGAAACCCGAAATCAAGTCTTTAACTGCTGCAATAATGAAAGATCGGCTTGACGAACTTTGTTTTGATACTCTTACAGGCCCCGGGGATGGCCCCGTTACACGAAAACAATTTCTTTCCGTCATGGCTAATATGGATGGAAGCCAGGTTCCTTCCCTAAAAGAATGGCAAAAAATTCATCAATTGGCTACTACGCTCGTATATGCAGCTGTTGTTGGTTTACTTGAAAATAAAGATATCGTCGACCCTCTGGTATCTACTTCAATTTGTGATATGCTATCTGACAAATCCGCAAGCCGCAGCGACAGCCGGCAGTGCTCGTCACACTAAAAACTGAGCGTTTCTCGCAATGCCCAAGCGAAAGGAGGCAAAACACATTGTTTTTCTGATCATTGGGAGATAGTTAATGCTTACAAATTTTAACGATCTAACGGATGAGCAAAAAACAGTTTGGGCGCTAGATACTTGGCGAATGGCCCGTAATAATTCGTTTGTTAGTCGCTTTATGGGGACTAGCGATAACTCAATGATTCATGTAATCGACGAGTTAACCGAAGACGAACGGGGTTCTCGCGCAGTCATTACACTCGTTGCTGATGCAGTTGGCGACGGCGTAGCAGGTGATCGTACCCTGGAAGGCAATGAGGAAAACATCAAAGCCTACGATGAAGTAATCAATATCGACCAACTGAGAAACGCTCACCGGCACAAAGGCCGTATGTCTGAACAAAGTTCAGTTGTTCGGTTCCGCAAAGAAGCTCGAAGCAACCTGGCTTATTGGATGGGAGATCGGCTTGATCAACTCGCATTCCTTACCCTTGGTGGTTTCAGCTACACTCTTCACAACGATGGCCGAACTCGTGTCGGTTCTGAACTTAATTTCCTCAATTATGCTGGCAATGTTGTAGCGCCTACTTCAAAGCGTGCTTTGCAGTGGAATGGTACAGCTATCAGTGAAGGCGGTACTACTGGCGCCGTTGCAGCTGGCAGTCAGCCAAGTTGGGAATTATTTGTCAAAACCAAGGCATTCATGAAAAACAACTATATTCGCGGTGTCCGTACTGAGGGCAACGAGGAATATTACTATGTTTTCATGACACCGGATGCAATTGCTGAATTGAAACTGGATGCAACGTATATGAGTAATGTACGTGAAGCGCGCGAGCGTTCCAGTAAGAATCCGCTATTCACTGGTGCAGTAGCCGTTGTTGATGGACTGATAATCCATGAATTCCGCCATGTTCCAAATTCCGCTGGCGCTACCTCCGGGGTAGATCAGTGGGGTGCGGCAAATGATATCGAGGGCAGCGTTATTCTTTTCTGTGGCGCCCAAGCTCTTGGTTTCGCGGATATCAGCGGACCCACATGGGATGAAGAAGGATTCGATTACCAGAATCAGCAAGGTATCGCTGTTGGTAAAATCTTTGGATTCCTCAAACCTCAATTCGAGTCCATATATGCAAATGACACCAAGCAAGACTTTGGTGTTGTCAGTGTGTATGTCTCGCATGAATAAGGAGAGATATTATGGTTGATAGAGTAACAGGTGCTCTCCAAAATCTGCAAGTAGCTACAGCGGTGATTACTCCCGGTACAGCTAAAGGAGATTGGTCAGTAGTTCGAAAGCTGCTAACCATTCCGAGCGATGCCATGTTGGTATGGGGTTATCTCCAAGTCATCACGGCGTTTGATGATAGCAGCACGTTGACCATCGATATTGGTGAAGACATTGATCCCGATCAATTTACCGCTTCTCCAATCGATCTGAAAACGGTTGCTAACACCGCATTGACCGATGCGGCTTTTGTCAACTTTGGTGTGAACGGTGAGGTCACTGCGACTTTCGCCGCGGCCGGTGGAGATTCAGCTGTTGGTAAAGCTGTAATCTACATAGCCTACGTTCGCCCGGATAAGGCAGACGGTGTTGGTTAATAACTCACCCCCAACGAACCGGGGAGAAAATTCTCCTCGGTTCACTTTCAGGAGATCCTAAATGAATGCCCTAATGATGGTCTGTGACCGCACTTGTTTTCTTCGTACAACTTTTGGCTCTTTGAAATTTATCAAAGGTCAAGAACGTTTAGTTGCCCCCAATATGATTGCAGCCGCTATTGCGATTGGAGTTAAAGCAGTAGATGAGGATGCCAAAATTTTTGAAGAGCCTGAACCAGAAGTACCTCTTGATTCAGGTTCTCGAAGTACCGCAGTTGCCAAGGCAATTGAAGCTATTTACGAACGTAATGATCCGGATGATTTCACTACGGGTTCGTCCCCGAAAGTCACTGCCGTAGTAAAACTTTCCGGACTCCCCAAAGTTTCGGCTTTCGAAATCAAAGCATATATTGATGCTCGTAACATCAAACTCGAAGCTGAAGCCGTTGAAAATCGAAAGAAAAAAGCAGCTGATAAAGCAGCCCGGGCTGCTGGTGTAGAGGATCCACCTGACGATGACGAACACGGCGGTTAATGAGCTAATAGAGGATCTTCGGATTGAATTAGGAGATTCTATTAAGCCGTTTTTCTGGACGGAGCCTGATCTACTTCGTTACATCAACAGTGGGCATATTGAAGTTACCCGGGATGTTCCTATTCGGGACTCAAAGACTCCGGAAATTACTCAAATCGCTTACAGAGCTGCCGATTCTGAAATTGAATATCATCCTAAAATTCTTCGCGTTCTGACTATTGTTCGCGAAGATTCCACCACAGCCAAAAATCTACATAGAGTTGTTATGAAAACCCAGGAAAACGCGCTTTCTTTGTTTTCCGTACGCCGGTCTGATTATGGTGTTAATGTCGATGCAACTCGGGAATTAAATCGAGCTTCTGATCTGTTCGATGTTTATGTAGATTACGATGAAAATTTCCTTCGATTTTCCTCACCGGCTGAAACAGCAGGAACTTTGCTCCTGCAGGTTGATCGCCTGGCAGATAAGAAAATTACCGATTGTGATCAGATATTAGAAACTCGTCCGGAACATGATACCGCTATTGTTGCATGGGCAGCATATCGGGCCTGGCTAAAACAGGACGCAGAAACTTTCGATGAGAAAGCTTCCGAACGGCAACTCGCTCTTTTTAACGGCTATATGGGCCGTGGCAAAATTACACAGAAACGCCGTAATTCTCAGCCCGGAATTGTGAAGTACGGTGGTATATGATCAATGGAGTCAATTTGATGCGAATTCATGGGATCAGCGGGGGCATTATGTTCCTGGGGACTCGATCAGATTGGCTCCTCCATTTAAGGTATTTTGATGCTCGAACCTAAAATACATGACATTGAAATAAAACAAGGCGCTCAATATCAGGATGCTTTTCACTGGTATGGCGGCGGGAAAGTTTGCGCTTCTATTGAAAATGTTATTGTAGGGTGTCCTACACAAATTACAATTACCGGACATACGTTACCTTCTGTTTCAAAAACCCCCATTCGAATTCGCAATGTTCGTGGCGCTCGTGATCTGAATACCGGTGAGCAAGATTGCGATATGGTAGAAGCTACTTGGATCGATGCCAATACTTTCTCGGTTGATATCGATACTGGCAATCAAACTTACAAAGCTGGCAGCGGTTCTATTGAGTGGTTTAAACCTAAAGTCGTTACTGGTTATACCGCTCGAATGCAAATCCGGGAAAAACTTACCGATACCGTAGCTTTGGTAAGTTTGGTTTCTCCCGCTGATATTGTCATAAATGTTGCTGATGCCAAAATTACATTTACTATTGATACAACCGCTACGACTGCGTTAGACTTTATACAGGGCGTTTATGATCTTGAACTGGTTGATCCCTCTGGTGCAGCAACTCGTCTTTTGCAAGGAAAGGTAACCCTCAATAAAGAGGTAACTCGTTAACAGGAGATTTACAAATGGCTAGTGCAACAGAAATTGCAAATGCAACTGCAGCAGCAATGATTGATGGACCAATTAATACCGCGCTTAATGGTGGCGCCGGGGATGCCGTAATCGCAATTTATACCGGCGCTGCGCCGGCAAACTGCGAAGCAGCCCCCACCGGTACTTTATTGGGCGTATGTAAAATGAATGCGACTCCTTTTGGAGCCGCAGCTGATCAGGCCCCAGGCTCTCGAATTACAGCGAATGCTATCTCAAACGATGTAAGTGCGGATACAACTGGCGTAGCCGGTTATTTCCGGGCAACGATCTCTGCCGATGGTGTTACGCCAAATGCCGCGGCTGTTATTCAAGGATCGGCCGGCGAAGCCGCCGATTCAACTGATTTGACTTTGGATGATAAAAATATCGTGGTTGGCGGTACGATCTCTGTTACCGCGTATACCATTAATCAGCCTGAATCCTAATCGGTAGATCCTGTTACGTTTTTATGCGGCTCCGCATTGGGTGGAGCCGCTCTTGCAAATGGAGTAATCATGATTATTGTCCCCCGCAAATTCATTTTCGTTGGCTCACTTCGTACAGGTAGCCATTTTATCTACAATACTTTGATGGAACATTTCCCAGGATCCATTCGAACAACTCAACATCATGAATTAATTCCTGATATTTTTACTTCTAAAACCGCACATCAATTGCCGCTTTATACCATAGTCCGAAATCCGCTTTATGTTATTCATTCCTTGTGGAAAACTTTCCATAAAAAGCATCCGCAGTTTGAATACCAGAAAACTTTTGCAGAATTCTTAGAATTTAAGAAACCTTTTGAAAATGGAAAAGCTCCTTATGATCCGACTGAAATGTTTCCGCCAGGGCATTTAGTTATGTACAAACATGTAGCGGATATGTTTTTTCCTTTCGAGCCAAACTTCTCAACTTTTTTCAATTTTATCGGATTAAATAATATTATTGAGACTAAACCGAAAGAAGTTGATGTAGCTGAAATCAATGAATCTGATCAAAAAAGAACTCGGGAATACTTTGCTCAGGATTATAAAATTTACGAAAACCAATTATTTCATGCAGATCAAATAAATTAAGAGTATTTATGGTGATAAATAATTCTATTTTACAGTTTAAAAATATATGTAAAATACTCTTTATTTTTTTATTTGGGTGTAGTTTTTATCCCGATCCATTTAATTCTATTAATTGTCTTGCTTATGGTGTTCAACAAAATGAGCGTCTTGGTTCTATGCGTGAAGAAATTGCAGTGCCAGAAAATGAACTACAAGCAATTTGCGGTACACCTATGGGAACTAAGCGAATCTTTGTTACATGTAGCAAAGAAAATAATGATGGGACATTCACTGTTTATTATCGTTTTGATGATCGTGCCGCACGTAATCACGGTATAGCTCATATTATGTGTGGGCGACAACATACGGGCAAGTATTTATATGATCTTCTTAATGACCATCCTGCTCCTTATAGGTCTTCTATATGACAGTAACAATTAACAATTTTTGGGGCGCTGAAACAGGCGGTATGGAGGAATCGAGTTCCTCCAACGGGGCAATAGCAAGTTCTTTTGCAGGACGTTCTGGAGGCTACGGGTATCTTTTGACTGTAAATTCGGAGTGGTTTGAATTAAATCCTTTTGAAATAGTTCTTGATGCCGGTTCAAAGTGTATCTTGGGATTTTATGTCTATTTCCAAAATAATTTTGATGGTGTTAGCCGTGAGCTATGCAAATTATGGGATGGAACTAATCAAGATTTCGCTATAAATGTGACTTCGGCAGGTAAATTGGAATTAGAAGATTCTGCCGGTACCAGTAGAATTACGGGCACAACTATTTTAAGTGTTGATACTTGGTATTTGGTAGAAGTTTGTGTAGACAGGGTTAATTCAGGCAATGCGGAATTTTTCATTACGCCCGTAGGAGAAAGTGCAGTTTCACAAGGCACTACCTCAGCTAACGATTTCAATGCTATAACTGGAACGCCGGTTATACGCTTTACAGGACACTCCAGTGTATTAAATTATACTTACATTGAGGACATTTATTTTGAGTCCGGAGTCAATTCTGCTTCTGATCGTTTAGGGGGTTGTGAAGTCTATGGTTATCGTTCTTCAAAGAATTCATCAACTCCAGATGATGGGGGCAGTAATCTAAATATAGGTACATGGTTACTTCTTCAATCTATTCCTTTTGCCGGATCAGTACAGGCTGAGTACACAAATACAGGTGCAGGGGCAATTGATACAGATGATGGGTCTTTAGGTGGGCCTTCTGGAGATGCAAATGTAGCTGGACATATCGCGGCTATAAAAGGTATTTGGGAGATGGAACGCGCCGGTGGTGGTGGTACTGAGCATTATGGCTTATTAGGTAACAATGTTGGGGGGACTCGCCATACCATCGATATAGAACCTACTACGAGTGCTGTGGTATATAAACACATTATAGATAGAAGTCCTTTTAATTTAAATAATCAAAGTTTCACTGGAAAACAGAATACTTTAGGAGGAAATGGTAGGGCTAGATTTTCACGAGATGGAACAAAATATTGGGGCACTGTAAGTACTACAGGGGTGATTAGCCAATACTCTCTTTCTACTGCATGGGATATAGATACAGCAGTGCTTGATGGAACTTGGACACCTACAGAATCTTCTGAAAATTTAGGAGGCTTAGATTTTAATGAAGATGGGTCTAAGGTTTATGTTAGCTTTCAAAATCCAGATGCAACTGTTTACCAATATAGTTGTTCTACCAATTATGATGTAGTTGCTTCTACGCCGAGTTACGATACTAAATCTTTTGCAGAAACACATACTGCTTGGGGTTGGGATCATAGATTAATGGATGGGGGCACTAAATTATTTTGGTTAGATGCCCAGAATAATAGAGTTACTCGATATACGTTATCTACACCAGATGATATATCTACAGCTTCTTTTGATCACCAATCAATAACAGTAAAGGGAGGCCCTAGAGATGTAGACGTAGAGGCTACGGGCACTTATATGTTTACCGATAGTGAGGATAGTCCTGCTGCTCTTGTGCTCTATAGGACAGAAACAGCATGGGATTTTTCTGTAGCAGTAGAGCACAGCAGAATAATGAAAACGTATGGAGATTGGTCAGGCTACTTTGGACGTAATGGACAACAGATGTTTTTAAGGACTACTTCAAATGTACGAGAATTTAACGCAGGACTCCTTATCCCAAAACCTAATGAGTACTGTCGTATAGGTATGGAGACAGTTGGGGCACAAGATTGGGAGGGTTATGGTATGTTAGCTACGATACTTCATGTCCCCGGTGTGTCGCTACCACCACGGACACCCGGACAGAACTTTCAGCATATGATAGTGAGGTAAAAGATTATGGGAAGAATGTATACATCAAGGTTTGACGGGGTGGCTGTTACGGCAGTACAAGATTTATTTATGCTGCTCACACCGGCTACTGATATTGTAAAAATCCATGAAATTCGAATCAGTCAGCTCACGGAGATTCAAGATGCAGAAGAAGCTATGTTGCTACTTAGAATCCGAACAGGGCAGACAGCTAATGGTAGCGGAGGTTCTGCGCCTGCTATGGTGCCTGATCTTATTGGTGATTCTGCTTGTGGGTGTACGGTAAGAGCTAATGATACAACGCAGGCTTCAGGCGGGACCATTGTTACTAAATGGAGTGATTATTGGAACGTGCGTGTTCCATATGTGCAGATTTGGACCCCAGAAACTAGACCAACAGTAGTTCCTAGCAGCCGCTGGACTTTTGAATTAGCGACTACTGATACGCTTACAATGGCGGGTGTTTTAGTATTTGAAGAAATAGGATAAGTTAAATGGGTGTGTTTCGCCCATATTGGAGGCAACCGCCACAGCCTAGTCCCTTAGCGACGTTATCGGGACCTGCTGGAGCTAGTTTTAGTGCTTCAATAGCGCAAACATTACCAACTTTAACCCAAATACTTACTGGTACTTTTGCTCCAGGCATTTCAACTGGAACAATCGCTCAAACTTTACCCGTTCCTACTCAGGCTTTAACGGGTACGTTCCTTAAGACTTACTCTGGAACAGTCGCTCAAACTTTACCTGTTCTTACCCAAATTTTAACCGGTACGTTTGCTCCGGGAGTTTCAACTGGAACAGTCGCTCAGATTTTACCCGTTCCTACTCAGGCTTTAACGGGTACGTTTGCTCCAGGCACTTCAACCGGAACAGTCGCTCAAACTTTACCTGTTCTTACCCAAACTTTAACGGGTACATTTGCGCCAGGTATTTCAACTGGAACAGTTGCTCAGACTTTACCTTTTTTAACCCAAACTGTTACTGCTACACATCTTAAAACTTACTCTGGATCGATTGCTCAAACATTACCAATTGTAATCCAAATAGCAACCGGTACTTTTGCACCCGGTATTTCTTCTGGAACAATTGCACAATTACTTCCTGCAGTAATGCAAAGTGCATCGGGTATACATTCACCACCTATTTTTGCTGGAACAATCGCTCAAACTTTACCTGTTCTTACCCAAATTTTAACCGGTACGTTTGCTCCAGGCATTTCAACTGGAACAATCGCTCAAACTTTACCCGTTCCTACTCAGGCTTTAACGGGTACGTTCCTTAAGACTTACTCTGGAACAGTCGCTCAAACTTTACCTGTTCTTACCCAAA
>Ga0255052_10002224_pt1 | contig 14167 bp, 16 predicted proteins | sample JV7_2_21_MG_FD_188632 | JGI IMG/M metagenome (GOLD analysis project Ga0255052, IMG submission 188632) | Seawater microbial communities from Jervis Inlet, British Columbia, Canada - JV7_2_21 | ecosystem: Environmental > Aquatic > Marine > Inlet | place: Canada: British Columbia | collected... | reverse complement strand
GTCGTGATCGATGCCAGCGGTCAGTGCAGCGCCGTCTTTGAGTGCAACGACCTGTTCACTGGGTAATTCGAAGCGCAGGAAATGCACGGCCGATGTCCTGGTTTCATCAGCCCGCTCAAGATCCTCGTCGGCAATTGCGAAACACTTGTCGAGTTCGCCAATTCGCATGTAAACGAGGTTTTCGATACCCACCAATTGCTGCAGCATCACCTGGCGCTCTTCGGCGTCGGGAAACTCGACCATAAACGTCGCCTTCCAGTTCGATCCATCGGGAATTAACGGGTTGTACGCCTCGAGCTCTTCGTTGATGCCGTCAGCTTCGAATATACGCTCAATGCGTAGCATTTCCTGGACCTGGTACTGCATGGTCATGCGATCTTCGAAGTACAACGCAGCGTTGCTGCCGAGTTCGAGGCGTCGGTTGCGCTTGTGCTCGAGAACCGCGCTCCGAAATTCATCACGGACGCCTGCGTATTGCTCGAGGCTGTAGAGATCGTCTCTGCTCAGCTTCTGCATGTTGTTCAAAGTCCGTAGGCGTGCTTCAGAAGACCCATCGGGTTTTCGGCCTCTTGATGCTCGAGACCCTGTGCGATCTGCTCTGCAGCCATCGGACAGTCGCTGGTGAAATGGTCCGCTTCCGCCTTTTTAACCTTGTTGACGACGGGACGCGCGATTTTCTTCGAGATATCGTGAAACTCTTTCTTCACGGCGTAGGTACCATCGTGGCCAGAGCAACGCTCGATCGCATCGACCTGCGTGTCGGGCACGAGCTGCAGTATGTCGCGTGTCTTCAGGCCAATATTCTGCACACGCAAATGACACGGCACCTGGTACGCAACCTTGCCCAGCGAATTCTTAAATTCCGTATTCAGCTTGCCGTCCTTGTACCGCAGCATCAGGTACTCAAACGGGTCATACATTGCATCGCGTACTTTCAGAACGTCAGGATCATGGGGGAACATCAACGGCAATTCCTGCTTGAACATCAGCGTACACGATGGAATTGGCGTGACGATATCCCACCCCGCATCGACCATCGCCACCAGGACCGGAATATTGATGTCCTTGGCCTTCGCTACCGCATCGAGATCACCAAGCTCGAGCTTCGGCATGCCACAGCAAGCTTCTTTGTCGGCCAGAGCAACCGGAATGCCGTTGTGTTCGAACACCGCAACAAGATCTTCGTCGATGGCCGGGTGATTCCGATTGCCATAGCAGCTTGTGTACAGCACGACCTTGCCGTTGGTGTTGTCGCTTGCTTCGGCGCCGTCCCCAATTGCACCCTGATGCGATTTCAATCGCTTGCGCGCCGGATTCGAATGATAGTCGGGAATCGGCGCATTGCGATGCACGCCCAGTGTATTTTCGAGCAGGCTGCGCCCCACTTTGCTTCTATTCGTCGCGTTTACGATCTGGGCGACGACCGGAATTCCGGCGAGTTTGCCCACCGTGTCCGTCGCGCTGAGTACCTTGTCGCGCAGCGGCGCGCCCTGCTTCCTGAAACGCGCCGCCTTGGCTCTGAGCATCAGGTGCGGGAAATCGATATTCCACTCGTGCGGCGGTACATACGGGCACTTGCTCATGTAGCACATGTCGCACAGGTAACAGTGATCGACGACATCCCAGTAAACCTCTCTGGGAACAGTGTCGAGTTCCATGCTTTCCGACTCGTCGATGGCATCGAAGAGCGTCGGGAATGAGTGGCACAGATTGAAGCAGCGGCGACAACCGTGACAGATGTCGAACACCCGTTCGAGTTCTTCAAACAGCGCAGGCTCGTCGTAGAACTCGCTACTTCGCCAGTCGAGTGGATGGCGAGTGGGAGCCTCGAGGCTCCCCTCGCGATTGCCAGATATTGGGTACTCCGTCACGGTGATATTGCCGTGTCGGGGTACTAGTCGTCTAGCGAGTCGAGTGCTTTCTGGAAGCGGTTGGCATGCGAGCGCTCAGCTTTGGCAAGCGTCTCGAACCAATCGGCAATCTCGTCAAATTCCTCGTCGCGCGCGGACTTCGCCATGCCCGGGTACATATCGGTGTACTCGTGTGTCTCACCGGCGATAGCAGCGGCAAGATTGTCAGCGGTAGAACCAATTGGCAGACCGGTGGCCGGATCGCCAGTCTCCTCCAGGTACTCGAGGTGACCATGCGCGTGACCGGTTTCGCCTTCCGCGGTTGAGCGAAACACGGCGGCAACATCGTTGTAGCCTTCTACGTCAGCCTTGGCTGCGAAATACAGATAGCGGCGATTCGCTTGTGATTCACCGGCAAATGCATCTTTGAGGTTTTGCTCTGTTTTGCTGTCTTTCAGTGACATTTCAGGTCCTTTCACTTGAGAAGTATTATCGTTTAGACTGAGTCTAACGAACTGTTACTTTATGTCCAGGCCCCAATGTTGTCAATTCGTGATTACCGCTTTGGCGTGGCCACTCCGCAGACGACCTCGGATGGAAAGGTCAACTGACTCATATACTCCCGCTGCATTTGCCCGAATCCACACGCCTCTAATTGCGACAGTATCGAAACGCCTCGACAACCACCGAGCAACGCCGGATTTAGTCGATAGATACGTTCCCAGATCCCGTTATACCAACGCTCTCCTCTCGTCATGTTGACCATTGCCAGCCGCCCGCCTGGACGCAGCACTCTCTTGAACTCCTCGAGCACGGTGAGAAAATCTTGCTGCGGCAACAGATCGAACATGTAGTTATTAATGAGAACGTCGAAACTGTCATCCGGAAAATCCAGATCATAGGCGTCGCCAACCCTGAGGCGATAATTATTCGATCCTGATTTCGCTGCTTTTTTTTCAGCGCGGATCAGCATCGCCTCGGTCAGATCGATGCCTTCGTTTCGGCCCGATGGATTTGCCTGCAAAATCCTCTCGAACGCCAGTCCCGTTCCTACCGCCACCTCCAGCACTTCCTCGCCATTCTGGATGGCTGCTAATTCCAGGCAACGGTCCCGCGCTTTGCTTTCAGTCAACCAGGCCCAAAGATCATAGGATGGGGCAATCTTCCGGTAAATGTCTGCAACCCGGCCTTTTTCGATTTGTGCGTCTGTCATGCGGTTCTTCCCATCTCGTCTGGGTGGCGATCACCGTCATTTTCAGCCTGCCGCTATCGTATCAGGTAGATGGTGGAGCATCGATCTGGAGTAGAATCCGGCAGAGTTCTCATCCATCTCCGTCCTGAAGGAGGCGTTTGAAATGAACGACGAGCTGAAAGGAATACTGATCGTTAGCCTGATGGGCTCCATCGGGTTCATGTGGGTAGTTGGCGGCATTGCACTGGTTTTCGCGGGTTTCGAGGAGCACTGGGCGCTTGGATGGCTATCTTTGTTCGTCTGGGTTTGGGGATGCGGGGCGGCCGCGCTTTATTTCAAAGTACAGCGATTTTTCACCTAGCCCTCTCTATAATGGCCGGATGAGCGCCAGGAAAACCGTAAATCTCGAAAAGTCCCTTACCGATCTGGAAGATCTGGTTGAGGAACTCGAGGCGGGCGACCTGCCTCTCGAAAAAGCGATGAAAAAATTCGAGGAAGGCATCAAGCTGACGCGCGGCTGCCAGGCTGCACTCAAGGAGGCCGAGCAGAAGGTCGAGATCCTGCTAGAAAGTGCCGGTGGCGAGGTGCTGGAAGAGTTCGAAATACAAGACTAGTTGTCGTAGGAGCCCGCCCCAGCGGGCGATGGTTGTCGTAGGAGCCCGCCCCAGCGGGCGATGACTGATTGAGTGCGAAAGTCGCCCGCCGGAGCGGGCACCTGCATCAATCTCCCATAATCGCGAGAAGAGCCACCACGGTTGATTCCACTCCTGCCCGTACCGATGATTCCGGCACGATCTTGAACAACGGTGAGTGATTGCTGGGAACCGGTGCTCCGCCGGCCGCCTCACGTTCAAAGTCCTCGGCAGGCGTGCCGCCTATCTCCCAGTAGACGCCTGGAATCGCGGGTTCGGTCGTGAAATGAGGAAAATCTTCAGCCAACATTCCCCCTGCTGGATTGCTGACCACGGCATCCTCCCCAATGTCAGTGGCCCAGGCGCTCCTCAATCGCGCCATGAGTTCATCATCATTGACGGTCGGTGGCACGGCCTCGTCCGAGACGATGACCTCAGGTAACTTGTCTTCGGGCAGACCGGCAGCTCTGCCCAGGTTCTCCGCAACTCGCTTGATGCCATTCAATAAAAGTTCGCGAGTCTCCGGAGTTACGTTTCGCACAGTCAACTGGAGATGGGCGCGATCTGAAATGATGTTGTGCTTGGTCCCCGAGTGAAACGAACCGACGGTAACGACGCCCGAATCGCGAGGCGGCAGTTCGCGGGCAACCAATGTCTGTAATGCCAGCACGATCTGACTGGCAAGAACGATCGGGTCTTTACCACGGTGAGGAGCGGCGCCGTGTGTGCCGACACCGTGAACGATGATGTCGACCGAATCCGCACCGGCATATGGGCTCTTGCCAAGAATGATGTCTCCTGCCACGCCGCGCGAAGTCACATGCAATGCGAGTGCGTAGTCAGGCTGGCCGAAACGCTCCCAGATCCTGTCGTTTCGCATCATCTTCGCGCCCAAACCTCGCTCTTCAGCGGGTTGCGCAATCAGCATCAGCGTGCCACTCCATTCGTCCGTCCGCGCCGACATCTGCCGTGCGCTGCCCACGAGACTCGTCATGTGCATATCGTGGCCACAGGCGTGCATCGTGTATACGGTATTGCCCGTTATCGGACTTTGCTGTTGCTTACGAGACGCGTTCTCCAGGCCGGACCGCTCCTCGACAGGGAGACCATCGATGTCTGCCCGCACCATCACCAGCGGGCCATCGCCGTTCTCGAGAATTGCAACCAGCCCGGTACCGCCGACGCCCTCGGTAACATCGAAGCCTGCACTGCCAAGTTCTTTTGCCATGCGCTCCGCGGTTTCATTCTCCACCAGCGACAATTCCGGGTTGCGGTGAAAATGGTCGAACAGCAACGCGAGGTATTCGTCGTAGTCCTGTTTGATGTTGTCAGCGAGTTCGCTGGCGAATACCGTAGACGAGAATAGGAGCGAAGCACCGAGCAGCGCGAAGAGTGACTTTTTCATGGGTGTTCCCGGTTCTTGGACTTATGGGGCGAGTGTAGCGGAATTCAATTGCCCGCTGGGGCGGGCTCCTACACTCGGGAATTCAATCGCCCGCTGGGGCGGGCTCCTACACTCGGGATTTCAATCGCCCGCTGGGGCGGGCTCCTACGTAGTGCCCTGCAGGCGCGTAATCAGAGCACGCAGGAAAACCTTGTTGAAGCGTAGCTGGCAAGCTGACGATACCTGCTCCATCAGCGATGAGCTGACTCGCAAAATCGTCACTGCACCACTCGCCTGAATCGACGCCTGACGTTTGGCGCCACGAACATAGCTCGTTTCACCAAAACAGTCACCGTTAGACAGACTACCAATACCGGTGCCATTGGCGCGCACTTGTACACTACCAGTGACAATAATATAGAAGCGATCGTCGATTTCGCCCTCTTTAACGATGTCTTCACCGTCCTGGTACTCATGCCAATCGGACGCACGCAGCACTTCCCAGATTTCCGCGTGGGAGAATTCATGGAAGAACGTTAGCGACCGCAGCACATCGAAATGCTCCTGGTTATCCAGGCTGTTGTATTTCTGTCGCAGATCCTTGTAGACACGCGTCAGTTCAGCTGCCATCGCAGCGCCACTCGGCAAACGTTTTTCCGGATCCTTTTGCATCGTCGTCGCTACAACGTCTTCGAGTTCCGTGGGAAGATCATCACGATACGTGTGGATCGGCGGCGGCGTTGCGTAAACAATTTGATGCAGCAGCTTGGAAAGATTGTCAGCGCGGTACGGACGGAATCCGGTCAGCAATTCGTACATGACCGCGCCGAGTGAATACAGGTCTGATCTCGACGTGAGTTCTTCGGATTGCACCTGTTCCGGCGACATGTAACTCGGTGAACCGGCGATGCCTTCAATGCGCGAGACTTCCGAGTCGCTAACGATGGCGATGCCGAAATCGATAATACGAACGTCGTTGTCGATCGTTAGCATTACATTTGATGGTTTTATGTCGCGATGGATGACACCACGCCCATGTGCGTAGTGCAACGCCTTGGCGCACTTGTAAATAATCTCTACAACGTCATCGACACGCAGAAGGTTGTCGGGTCGACAGTAGGCAGCCAGCGTGCGTGCGCCCTGAATGTGTTCGGTAACGACGTAGTACTTGCCATCTTCTTCGCCCGCATCGTAGATCGGCATGATGTTCGGGTGCTGCAGCATGCCGACCATGTGCGCTTCATTGAAAAACATCTTGCGCGAGACTTTGGCGCGATCGGCATCGGAGTCTTCCTCGATGTCGTACACCTTAATGGCAACGTCGCGACGATAATACGGATCGTGGGACAGATAAACCATGCCGGTACTGCCCTTGCCAATCCTGTTGACAATGACGTATTTACCGATTTTCTCGGGCACATCACTCGGGCGTTCAATACCGCTGACTGGGCTGGCCATTTCGTCTCACGTCAAGTCATAAGCCACCCGAACAAAGCTAACAAAATAGCGGCATACAGGGCGGCAACGAGGTCATCCAGCATAATTCCGAGACCCCCGCCCAGTCTGTGATCCAGGTCCCGAATCGGCCACGGTTTGACAATATCAAAGGCCCGAAACAGCAAAAACGCGAGGATCCAGGCGCTCATCGTGTACGGCGCCACCAGTAGCGTCACGTACATGCCGGCAATCTCGTCCCAGACGATGCCGCCGTGGTCATGAACACCCAGTCGGCGGGCACTTTCGCCACAGATCCAGATGCCTGCGGCGGATATTGCAACGGCGATCCCTACTTGTGTAGTCAGGCCCAAATCCAGCGTTAACCAGGCTAAAGCGACGCCAAGCAGTGATCCGGCCGTTCCAGGTGCAAATGGCGCCAGTCCCGTGCCAAAGCCGAACGCCAGAATATGCACCGGATCGCTCAGTACGCGTCGCCCCAGATTTTGACTGGTTTCACTCATTTGAAATGAATGTAACCACTGTCTTCGTAGTTCACAATGCGATCCGCCTCAAGACAAACGATTCCGGACTGGGCCGTGACCTCACCGATCGCCGTCACCGACACGCCGCCGATCTCTTCGGGCAGACGTTTTGAAGAAGTGAAGCACAGTTCGTAGTCGTCGCCGCCGGACAATGCGAAGCGGCGCTGCTGTTCCTTGTCAAAACAGGTCATCAATGCAATTGACAACGGCAGTTTGCCGAGGTCGATTTTCGCTCCAACGCCGCTCGCCGTTAGTAACTTGTCGAGATCAGTAAACAAACCGTCGGAAACATCGATGGCGGCGTTCGCTGTGCCCACGAGCGAGCAGCCTAGAGCAACTCTCGGGGTCGGATACTGAAACTGACGTTGTAGATACCCGTGCGGCCCGAGAAACTTTTCCGGCGGATTCTGCAACAGGAAGAGGCCCGCAGCCGCATCGCCAATATTTCCTGATACGTAAATTGTATCCCCGACTCGAGCACCAGATCGACAAATGGCCCGATCGGAATCGATATACCCCGTGATCTGCACCGTCACAACAATGCACTCGCCCTTCGTCGTGTCGCCGCCAACCAACACAACGCCGTGCTCTGCTGCCGCACCGTGCAATCCGCGCGCGAAGTCGTCCAACCAGTATTTGTTCACTTCGTTCAGCGTGAGCGCCAGCGTCATCCAGCGTGGCTCTGCACCCATGGCGGCAATATCCGAAAGGTTTACCGCCACGGCGCGATAGCCGAGTGATTCGGCATCGAAATCATCGATGTGAGATCGGAAATGAACATCTTCCACAAGCGTATCGACGACGGTGACAAGGTCCTTGCCCATCGGCGGCCGAAACACCGCGCCATCGTCGCCAATTCCAGTGATGACACTGGCCAGTTCGTCCGGCCGGACGAAATACTTCTGTATCAGCTCAAATTCGTCCACTGTCTTGTGCAGGTACTTCCGTGCTGCGCAAGGACTGCGCCGCAGCGTCGAGACACGCGTTAATGTATTTATGGCCGTCCAGCGCGCCGAAACGTTTTGCGAGATTGATGCCCTCATTGATCACAACCCGATACGGAATATCGATTCGTGATTCAAGTTCATACACACCAATCAGGAGAACGGAAAGCTCAACCGGATCCAGTTGTTCAAGGGGCCGGTCGATCAGCGCAGCAATCTTTTTTTCCAGCGCTTCCTGCGTATCGCAGATAACTGGCAACGACTCGTCGAAAAATTCCTTGTCGACGCGGTCGTAGGCGGCTTGTTCATGAAATTGCTCAAGCAACTCGGAACATTCGTGCCCCGCAAGATGCTTCTGATACAGGGCCTGCACAAGCAACTCGCGAGCGCGCGTCCGGGCACCTGTCGAACCGGCATTCGTCATTGTCGTTTCCGCAGTACGCCGCTAGTCGAGACGTCGAAGTGTGTTAACCATCTCAATGACAGCGAGCGTCGCCTCTTCGCCCTTGTTGCCGGCCTTGGTGCCAGCGCGTTCGATGGCCTGTTCGATTGTATCGGTCGTAAGAACACCAAATCCGACCGGTACTCCGTGTTTCTGTCCAGCTGTCGCGATGCCACGAATACACTCGCCAGCCACGTAGTCAAAGTGCGGTGTACCGCCACGAATCACTGCGCCCAAAGCAATGATGCCGTCGAAACGCCGCAGTGCCGCCACCTTTTCCACTGCAACAGGCATTTCAAACGATCCGGGCACGCGAATGATCTCCATGTCGGCATCGGCTGCACCGTGCTGGCGCAAACAATGCACCGCAGCCTTGAGCAGCGAATCGACGATAAAGCCATTGAAACGGGCCGCCACGATCGCAAATCGCGCATCGCGAATGACCAGGTCACCTTCCGTCGTCTTAATCTTGTCCATGTATCGTGACTACTCTTCGACATACTCAGTGATTTCGAGATCGAATCCCGAAATCGCGTACATGTGTTTGGGTGCCGATAATACACGGATTTTTGATAGCCCGAGGTCCCGCAAGATCTGTGCACCGACACCGTAAGTCTTCAGCACGCTATCGCCACCGCGGCGCTCTGTCAGTTCATCCGGTTGTTGCTCGAGACCCTCCACGGCATCCATAAAGTCACGTGAGGATTCCTGGCCACGCAACAACACGATCACCGCAGTATCTTCCTGGGCAATACGCTCTATCGCACTGTTTAGCGGCCAACCCAGAGACTGTCCCTGAACACCGATGACATCGCCCAGCGTGTCCTGCAGATGCACGCGCACCAGCGGGTTGTCAGTGGTGCCCAGATCACCTTTCACGAGCGCCACATGCACAGCGCGATTTACATGATCGTCATAACAGACCATCGTGAACTCGCCATGCGCAGTATCGATCTTCTGCTCACTGATGCGCTCGATACTGTGTTCTTTTTCGAGCCGGTAACGAATCAGGTCAGCGATAGTGCCAATCTTGATGTCATGTGCGCGTGCAAATTTCTCGAGATCCGGTCGCCGCGCCATGGTGCCGTCCGCATTGAGAATCTCGACGATGGCTGCTGACGGCTCGAGACCCGCGAGCCTCGCGAGATCGCAGCCTGCTTCCGTATGGCCTGCGCGTGTCAGCACGCCACCCGGCTGGGACATGATGGGAAATATGTGCCCGGGCTGGCTCAGGTCCTCGGGTTTCGCAGATGGGGCGACCGCGGCCTGAATGGTGCGCGCGCGATCGTGTGCCGAAATTCCAGTCGTAATGCCCTCGGCCGCCTCGATCGATATAGTGAAGTTCGTTGTATGCCGCTGATCCGTCTCGGTCACCATGAGCGGCAAGCGTAGCTGCGCGCAGCGTTCGCGGGAGAGCGTAAGGCAAATCAATCCGCGACCGTGCGTCGCCATGTAGTTAACGTCCTCAGGGCGCAGCTTTTCCGCCGCCATAATCAGATCGCCTTCATTCTCGCGATTTTCGTCATCGACCATGATGACCATTTTGCCCGCCCGTATATCGGCGATGATGTCATCAATGCCACTGAATGCGGCATCCCTTGCGCTCGGGTGCAGGGTTGTACTATCAGACATAGCCGTTTGCTCGCAGAAATTCCATGGATACTCCGTCGCCATCCTTCGCGATAAGCCGCTCAATGTAACGAGCCAGAAGATCGACTTCGATATTCGTGATTGTGCCGACGGTATAGTCACCGATGATTGTAGCCTCTGCGGTGTGTGGGATGATATTTACTTCGAAGGCGTTCCCGGACACCTCGTTAACAGTGAGACTGACACCATCGACCGTGATGGAACCCTTCCTGGCGACATAACGTGCGAACTCAGGCGCGATCTCTATTGTCAACCGGATCGAGCGTGCGTCGGCCTCTTGCTTGACGACACTACCCTTGCAATCCACATGCCCGCTGACCAGGTGGCCACCAAGCCGATCGCCAAACGCGAGCGCCGGTTCGAGGTTGACCGAATCGCCCACGCGGAGACCGCCGAGTGCGGTCACGTCGAGCGTCTCGACCGACACATCCGTATCAAACCCATCGGTGCGCAACGCGACGGCTGTCAGGCAAACACCGTTAACCGAGATACTTTCGCCAATCTCGTAGCTTGCCCAGGGCATCTCCTCAGAGCGCACCGACAAGCGTACGTCGCCGCCCCGTCTTTCGATGGCAGATATCGCGCCCTTTGCCTGAATGATGCCTGTGAACATAGCTGCTAATCCATAACTCGTGCCGTGATACGGGTGTCTGCTCCAACGCGGCGAATATCGCTGATGTCGAGAGTCTTGCGGTCGGACAATTCCGTCCACAACGGCGTCCTGAACATGCCCATCGTTTCGCTGCCCATGATATGCGGCGACTGATAAATCACAAGCTCGTCCACGAGACCATTGCTCACAAGATAGCCCGCGAGTGCCGGCCCGGCTTCAACCAGTACGTCATTGACCTCGCGCCGGGCCAGGTCGCTGATCACCAAAGCTGCGTCAACCTGACCTTCGTTCTGCTCGACCCTGACGACCTCGGCACCCGCTTCTTTGAGTGCTTTTTGCTTCGTGTCGTTGATGCAATAGACGAGTGTTTTGCCCGGCAACGCGAGCATTTCAGCTGACAGCGGCATGCGCAGGTCGTTGTCGAGGACAACGCGGATTGGCTGCTTGTCGCCGATATCCAGCGATGCATCACGCACGGTGAACGATGGATCGTCGGCAAGCACCGTCCCGATACCTGTCATGACTGCCCCCGAGCGGGCGCGCAAACGCTGCACATCCGCACGTGCTTCGGCGCCGGTGATCCACTGGCTTTCGCCGCTGGCCATGGCGATGCAGCCATCGAGGCTGGATGCCATTTTCAGGCGCACGAATGGCTTGCCACGTGTAACCCGGGAAATGAATCCGCTCAGAAGCTTTGCAACATCGCCTTGCATCAACCCGACTCGTGCCCGAATACCAGCGTCGGCAAGTGCTGTAAGTCCCTTGCCGTTTACCCTGGGGTTCGGGTCCTCGATCCCTACGACAACCTCGGCAACGCCTGCCTCGACTAATGCGTCAACGCACGGTGGCGTTTTGCCGTGATGGGAACAAGGCTCGAGTGTCACGTACGCGGTCGCGCCGCGCGCATTTTTGCCCGCGGCGTTTAATGCATTGATCTCGGCATGCGCCTCACCCGCGACCCTGTGCCAACCTTCACCCACAACCTCGCCGGCGCGCACGAGCACACATCCGACCATCGGATTCGGGTGTGCCGTAAATTGGCCGCGCTCCGCAAGTCGCAAGGCCTGCGCCATGTGCGCACAATCATTTGTAGAAAAATCAGGCATGGAATCTATTTGTTTTTCTTGCCAAGCAATTCGGGAAGCAGCGACATCTGCTCACGGGATGCAGCAGTCTCGGAGATGCGCTGCAGGCGTTTAATCTCTTCCTCGAACTCGGTAATGTCCTGGAAACGCCGGTAGACGGATGCAAAACGCACGTAACCGACCTCGTCAAGTTCGTGCAACTCTTCCATGACCAGTTCGCCGATGAGCCGTGACCCAACCTCACGTTCACCCATCGTGCGCAGCTTGTGAATCAGTCGGCCGATCGCCTGGTCGAGTTCGTCACTCGGCACGGGCCGCTTCTCGAGCGCACGAACCATACTGTTGCGAAGTTTGGATTCATCGAACGGTTGCCGACTGTTGTCAGCCTTTACCACACGCGGCATGACCAGTTCGGCCGATTCGAAGGTCGTGAATCGCTCGTTACAGTCGAGGCACTGCCGGCGCCTGCGAATCTGTCTGCCCTCGCCTGCAAGGCGAGAATCAATCACTTTGGTTTCCTCGTGGCTGCAAAACGGACAATGCATTCGGGATCAGGACTCTTTCAGTGCGATCTCAGGTGTATACGGGAAAGCGCTTGCAAAGGTCCAGGACCTGGTTCCGTACCCGCTCGATCGTCTCTTCGTTATCGATGTCATCCAGTATATCCGCTATCCAGCCGCTTAGCTCCCGGGTCTCATCAGTGCCGAATCCACGAGTTGTGATGGCTGGCGTTCCCAGACGCAAACCACTCGTTACGAACGGCGACTGCGGATCATTGGGCACCGCATTCTTGTTAACCGTAATATTGGCACGCTCGAGCGCAGCGTCAGCAGCTTTGCCCGTGATGCCCTGCTCGATCAGGCTGACGAGCATCAGGTGATTGTCGGTACCACCCGATATGATCGGGTAACCGCGCTCCGCCAGGACACCGGCCATGACCTTGGCGTTGTCACAAACCTGGCCCTGGTAGTCCGTGAACGAGGGTTCCATTGCTTCCTTGAACGCCACCGCCTTGGCCGCAATCACGTGCTCCAGCGGTCCGCCCTGTATTCCCGGAAATACGAGCGAGTTGAATTTCTTGGTCAGCTCGTCATTCTTGCGGGCCAGAATCAAACCACCACGTGGTCCACGCAGTGTCTTGTGAGTCGTCGACGTCACGACATCTGCAAGCGGAACCGGATTTGGATAATGCCCGGTCGCCACAAGACCGGCGACGTGCGCCATATCGACCATCAGATAGGCGCCCACGCGATCTGCAATGTCACGAAAACGTTGCCAGTCGACAACACGTGAATACGCCGAGAATCCGGCGACGATCATTTTCGGCTTGTGCTCGTCAGCCAGAGCCTGCACCTCGTCGTAGTCGATTTCTCCGGTTTCGGCGACGAGCCCATACTGCACAGCGTGGTACAACTTTCCTGAAAAATTGACCTTCGATCCGTGTGTCAGGTGACCGCCTTCGGCGAGGCTCATACCCAGTACCGTATCGCCCGGTTCGCAAAGCGCCATGTAGGCCGCAGCATTGGCCTGTGATCCTGAGTGCGGCTGCACATTAGCGTAATCCGCAGCAAACAGGGTTTTTGCGCGTTCGATCGCAAGCGTCTCGGAATCATCAACGAATTCACAGCCGCCGTAGTAACGTTTGCCCGGGTAACCTTCGGCGTATTTGTTGGTCAGTACACTACCCTGCACCGCCATCACGCGAGGACTTGCGTAGTTCTCGGAAGCGATGAGCTCCACGTGCTCTTCCTGGCGGCGATTTTCCTGGGCGATTACTTCTGCGATCTCTGGATCAAAGGACTGTAGCGTCGATGAGGTATCGAACATCGGGCGGATTCTCCGGGTGGCGGGCTGGCAAAAGAAAGCGATGTTACTGTAAAGGGCCTCGCGGCACACCCATCAGCCGGCCGCAACGAAAGACTGGACAACCCGGGTCCAGGCACGTGCCAGGTTGCGCCGATTGTAGCCACCGCCGCCTGTGCCGATAAGCCGGCCACCACAATGCTTGTCAGCGAGCCGGCACAAGGCCGCGGCTGCGTCGGCATGTGCCTGCTCGGTGTAGCAAAGGTGGGTAATCGGATCGCCTTCGAGACTATCGGCACCGCACTGAAAGAGGATGAATTCAGGTTTTGCGTGATCGATGTATGCCTCGACACGCGACCACGCGGTCTGAAAATCACTGTCATCTGCACCCGGCGCCATCGGGATATTCAGTTTCGTGCCGCGCGCTTTGCCTTTGCCGGTTTCCTCGGCAGCACCCGTGCCCGGATAGAGATAGCGACCGTCCTCATGAACATCCGCGAAAATCAGGTCCGCATCGTCTTCAAATCCGTAAAACATGCCGTCACCGTGATGCGCATCGATATCGACATAAGCAATTCGTTGCAGGCCGTGTT
>Ga0255052_10002223_pt1 | contig 14174 bp, 10 predicted proteins | sample JV7_2_21_MG_FD_188632 | JGI IMG/M metagenome (GOLD analysis project Ga0255052, IMG submission 188632) | Seawater microbial communities from Jervis Inlet, British Columbia, Canada - JV7_2_21 | ecosystem: Environmental > Aquatic > Marine > Inlet | place: Canada: British Columbia | collected... | reverse complement strand
GCGTGAACGTACACACGGTCAGCGAAGGACTCGTTTTTGCAGACGACAACGTCAAGGTCGAGGCGTTTCGTGTACGCCACGGCACCTGGCCCAGTGCTTTCGGCTATCGATTCACGACACCGGACCGGGTCATCGTGATTTCGGGTGATGCTGCGCCCGACGCGACCCTCGAGGAATATGCCAAAGATGCGGATATCCTGATTCACGAAGTGTATTCGGTTGAAGGATTTCAGCGCAGAGATCCTTACTGGCAGAAATATCACAGTACTAATCACACCTCGAGCCACGAGCTCGGCGAGATGGCAAGCAGGGCAAAGCCCAAGCTACTCGTGCTCTACCACATTCTGTTTTGGGGGGCGTCGGAGGAAACGGTGCTGCGAGAGGTTCGTGAGAAGTACTCGGGCGAGGTTGTGCTCGGCAACGATCTCGATGTCTTCTAGGCTGTTGGAGCGCCTCTTGAGGCGCGACTGTGGCTGATCACGCCGCAAGACGCGCTCCAACCAGCGGTTCGCTTGACACCGAGTCACGTGGTCAGCACAATTTGCGCCCCTCGCGGCCTGTATGGCCGGCCGAAATACGGTGATGTAGCTCAGATGGTTAGAGCGGCGGACTCATAACCCGCAGGTCGGTGGTTCAATTCCACCCATCACCACCATTTTCTTCAGGGTCAGAGCCCTTGGGCTCTGACCCTTTTCTTTTGCATCTGGTGGGTAATTGGAAATGACCACTGTCTGGTTGATCTGATCGAGTCGCGATTGCACAGGAACACCGCTCATATTGATACTCCGACGACGTTACGGTCGATCAGGATGAGCGCCTTAACCGGGTAGCTCGGGCCGTTTTCGGTAGGTATTTTCCGCGTGGGGGGGTGCGAGAGGCTTTGTTAAGATCTTCGCTGTACGTACAAGGGATCAGGTCATGAAATTACGATTTTGCGGCGACAGTATCCGCTTGCGTCTAAAAATCAGCGAGGTCGACCGCATCGCGGCCGGTAAAAGCATCGTCGAGGTAACGCATCTTGCGGATTCCATGCTGACGTATTGTCTCGAGGTGGCCGAAAATGGCGGCATGGCGGCTACGTTCAGCGGCGGCAAGCTCGTTGTCACACTGCCGAAGGCGGACGCCGAGGAATGGGCCCACAGCGACGCAGTGTCCTTGCTCTCTGAGCAGCCCCTGGCGGATGCCGGCACGCTTAGTTTGCTCGTCGAGAAAGACTTCACCTGCCTTGAGCCCGGGCATCACAGGGACTGCGTGGATGATGAGGACACCTTCCCGCATCCGAGTGCCCGGTAACCGCTTCGACACGGCATACCAGAGTACGGCTCCAGCGCCGCGCAAATTTGTGTAAAAGCAACAGTTCTCAGCCGATAAGTGTGGCCCTGTTCACAATTCGCGCCTTATGTTCAAGGCGTTGTTTTTTCTCCACAACACTTCCGGTCCGACCATCAATCGGTGCGACCGGTTGTTGCCTATCTGCAAGGCAGACGCGAACACATTTTCGGTTTGATTAACTGCGGACCGCTTCACCGTCAGGCATAGGTATAAACACGTACTAAGGAATCGTCAGCATACTTCACATGCATGACAGGGAGGTACGAGTCGTGAAGGGCACCTTGATTTTGACTCTGATTGTGTTGGCCGGTTGTGCGGGTCACATACCGCTTGAGCAGCTGGAAGAAAAGGCACTATTGACCGGGGATTGGAGCGCTGTCGAAAAACGTGAGCGCCTCGAGGTCAGCCGAAACTTACACAGCAGCATGCGCTGCCCACCGGAAACGATCGCTTATTGCAGGCGTTATTCTCGCCTGGATCGTGACTTTCGCGCGGATCGCTGCAGTTGCGCTAGCTCAACGGAAATCAGTTCGCTCCTTGACAGTCACTACTAGTCGTGACCTGTTAGCAACAACGAGATCGTGAGCGCAGGCAATGTTGCCGTCTGCTCACAGGCGTATCTATTAGCAGCACTTGAGTACGCCAGTCGCCAATCGTGGATGTCGGCAATTACCGGCAGGCTGAATGTGACCGTCGAATCCTCAGCATTGATCAATATTGCGGCGGCCGAGTCCTCTCCGTCAGCGTTTGTTTCGGACAGAACAACGCAGAACGTGCGGGCCGATGACCAATCGTGATCTGACATCGGCCCACCGTCTGGCCGGAGCCAGTTTATTTCGATTGCTCCATGCTCTGTTTCAAGACACCCGTGTACGTACTCGGGCAGGCGGAGCAGTCGTGTGTTGCGGCGCAGCCAGATGAGTTCGCGAACTTGCGCAGTAAAGTCCGGGTCGTCATTGAGCTTCGTCCAATCCAGCCATCCGGTCGCATTGTCCTGAGCATAAGCGTTGTTATTGCCCTGCTGGCTGTGACCGAACTCATCGCCTGCGAGCAAAAGGGGCGTGCCCTGTGAAAGCAGCAATGTAGCGATCATGTTCAGGCGTTGGCGTCGGCGTACCTCGAGAATTGACGAATCGTCCGTCGCTCCCTCTACGCCGTAGTTGCGACTGCAGTTGTGTGCGTGTCCGTCCTGGTTATTTTCCCCGTTGGCCTGATTGTGGCGGTGTTCATAACTGACAACATCGGCGAGCGTGAAGCCGTCGTGGCTCGATACCAGATTGACGCTGGCACCAGGCAAGCGGTTGCTCGCCTCAAAGATATCGGCCGAACCGTGCAAACGCTTCGCAAATTCTCCCGCGGAGCCACTGTCCCCACGCCAAAACTGCCGAACGGCATCGCGATAGCTGTCATTCCATTCGGCCCATGGTGCGGGAAACTGGCCCAGTTGGTATCCGCCGGGGCCTGGGTCCCAGGGCTCAGCGACGAGCTTGGCATCGCTCAGCAGCGCGTCGGTCGTTATTGCCTCGAGCAATGGGTGTGTGGCAAGGAAGCCGTGCTCATGTCGTCCCAGTACCGGCGCGAGATCGAATCGAAAGCCGTCGACTCCCATATTCCTGTGCCAGTAACGCAGACTGTCGAGTATGAGTTGCCGAACTTGCGGGTGGTCGACATTCAGCGTGTTGCCACAACCCGTGTCGTTGATGTACGTGCCGGGCGACTCGGGCTCAGTTCTGTAGTACGCGAGGTTGTCGAGACCACGAAAAGACAGTGATGGACCCAGGTGATCGCTTTCAGCCGTGTGGTTGTAGACAACGTCAAGAATCACTTCGATGCCCGCATCGTGCATGGCGCGAACCATTTCACGAAACTCGAGGTTCGCATCGGACTTCGCGTATCGCGTGCTGGGCGAAAAAAAGGAGATCGTGTTGTATCCCCAGAAATTGCGCAGGCCTTTGTCCGTGAGGTGCTTTTCGTCAATGAATGCGTGTACGGGCATGAGCTCAAGCGAAGTAATACCCAGCGCCTTGATGTACTCCAGTACGTCCTTGTGGCGCATGCCGGCGAATGTGCCGCGATCAACATCGTCTATTGCGGAGTGGCGCATCGTAAAGCCACGAATATTCGCTTCATAAAATACTGTCTCGGACCACGGTGTCTGAAGATGTCCAGGATCTGGCAGCCGACTGTCGAGCGTGACTAGCCCTTTCGGCATAAACGGCGCACTGTCAGCCGTGTTGATCTGCGGTGAAACACCATCGCCTTGATCAGCAAAATCGAAAACGGCGCTATTCCATAGGAACGCACCGGAAAGTGCACGCGCATACGGGTCGAGAAGCAGCTTTGCCGGATTGCATCGCAGGCCGCGATCCGGGTCGTAAGGTCCATGAACGCGATAACCGTAGCGCTGGCCGGGATGGCAGCCCGGCAGGTAGCCGTGCCAGATACCGCCACTACTTTCGCCTAGATCAAATGTTCGTGTCTGTTGTCCGGATTCGTCAAACAGACATAGCTCCACGCGCTGGGCAACCGATGAGAAAACGGTGAAGTTCGTGCCTGATTCATCAGCTGTGGCACCCAGTGGAGCTGGTACACCGGCTTGCATCATCGCTTGCTGAGCTGAATCGGATCGAGCTTCCAGATGTCCTCGTTGTAATCGCGTATTGTGCGATCGGTTGAGAAGCGTCCGGATGAGGCTGTGTTCAGAATACTCATCTTCGTCCAGTGCTCGCGATCTTTGTAAGCACTGCCGGCCTCGTCCTGCGCATCAACGAAGCTGCGAAAATCGGCGGCCGTCATCCATAGATCAGCGGGTTCGCGTATCGACTGAATAACCGCGTCAAATATATTCGGCTCGAAGCGGTTGAAGTGACCACTCTCAAGCAAAGCGATGACACGTGCAAAGTCCTCGTCCGCATCGATAATCGCTTGCGGGTCATACTTGCCGTGCAACTCACTGATTTCATTTACAGTCAGGCCGAACAGGTAGAAATTATCTTCGCCGACAGCTTCCCGGATTTCGACATTAGCGCCGTCGAGCGTGCCAATCGTGATCGCACCGTTCATCATGAATTTCATGTTGCCGGTTCCGGACGCTTCTTTGCCGGCCGTCGAAATTTGTTCGGACAGTTCGGCAGCCGGGCAAATTAACTCCATCGCCGAGACGTTGTAGTCGGGATAGAAGATGAGTCGCAAGCGATCCTTCATTTCCGGATCGGAGTTAATCACGCGCGCGACATTGTTAATGCACTTGATGACTGTCTTTGCCATCACATAGCCCGGTGCAGCTTTGCCGCCGATGATAATTGCACGCGGCACGATGTCGTCAGCATCGCCACGGCGGATGCGGTCATAAAGGTGAATTGCGTGCAGCAAATTGAGCAACTGCCGTTTGTACTCGTGTATGCGTTTCACCTGCACATCAAACAACATGCCGGTCGAGATGCTCAGGCCTGTCTTCTCTTCGATGTCCTGTGCGAGGCGCTGTTTGTTGGCGAGCTTTATCGCCTGCCAATTATTCTGGAAGTCTTTGTCGTCGGCAAACTGCGCCAGTTTTTTCAGTTCGGTCAGGTCGGTAATCCAGGCTGACCCGATCTTTTCGCTGATCAGCTCCGACAATCTTGGATTGCAGGCGGCCAACCAGCGCCGCTGCGTGACACCATTTGTCTTGTTGTTGAATTTGTCCGGCCACAGTTCGGCAAAATCACGGAACAAGCCCTCAGTCAAAAGCTTCGAGTGCAGCGCAGCGACGCCGTTCACAGAAAAACACCCCGCAATAGCCAGATAGGACATGCGGATCATTGGCTCGTTACCTTCCAGAATAAGCGACATGCGACTAATGCGATCATTATCGCCAGGCCAGCGTCGACTGATCTCCTCGATGAAGCGAGCATTAATTTCATAAATGATGTCGAGCAGTCGCGGCAGCAAGCGGCGGAACATCGATACGGGCCACATTTCCAGTGCTTCCGGTAACAGCGTGTGATTCGTGTACGCCATTGTCTTGCAGGTGATGTTCCACGCCTCGTCCCAATCGAGATGAAACTCGTCGATCAACAGGCGCATGAGCTCGGCAACAGCGATCGCCGGGTGAGTATCGTTGAGTTGCAGGCAGTTCTTGTCCGCGAAGTCTCTGACGTCGTTGCCATGGTGATAGGTGAAAAAACGCAGCGTGTCCTGCAGGCTGGCTGAGGCGAGAAAGTACTGCTGTCGAAGTCGCAATTCGTGACCGTCTTGTGTCGCTGTATTCGGGTACAGCACCATCGTGATGTTCTCGGCCAGGTTCTTTGATGCGACGGCATCCGCATAACTGCCGGCATTGAACTCTTCGAGGTCAAACTCATCCGTCGCGGCTGCCGACCAGAGGCGCAGCGTATTAACAATGTCGTTTTGGTAACCTGGAACTGGAACGTCATAGGGAATTGCGAGCACGTCCTGTGTGTCGATCCAGTCGTAGATCGTTTTGCCGTTTACATCCCTGCGGGTGGATATGCGACCGCCGAATTTCACAGTCTGGGCGAACTCGAATCGCTCTACTTCCCACGGGAAGCCTTCACGCAACCATGGATCCGGTTCTTCGATCTGATGGCCGTTGTCCATGCGCTGACGGAACATGCCGTACTGATAGCGAATGCCGTAACCGATTACGGGCAGGGACAACGTTGCACAGCTGTCAAGAAAACAGGCTGCGAGGCGGCCAAGACCGCCATTGCCGAGACCAGCATCGTGCTCACGGTCGTAGATGTCCTCAAGATCCAGGCCAATGCGTTGCAGAGCCTCAGCCGTCTGTTCTTCGATGTCCAGGTTCAGGAGCGCGTTCTGCAGCAAGCGGCCCATCAGAAACTCGAGTGACAAGTAGCTCACTCGCCGGTTGTCGTCGCGCTCGATTGCCATACGCGTTCTGCCCCAACGCTCCATGAGTCGGTCGCGAGTCGCGAACACAACAGCCTGATACAGGAATGGTGATTCGGTGCGTACGGTGCGCCGCCCGAGCATGCGCCCAAAATAGTGCGTGAAATCCCTGAGAAGGGCATCGGCCGTCAGGGGCAGGTCGGGTGCCTGGAGCAACTCGATTTTGCCAACGCTTACCGATTTGTCAGAATGTGCGGACATGTTTTCTTTCCATTAGAAGCCACCCTCAAGTGGTCGCAGTATCAGTGTGGCCAGTGACGGTATTGTTACTTGCAGTGAGAACGGTCTGCCATGACAGCCCGAGTCACTGGCAGCCAAATCGGCATTGCAGTTGCCACCACCGCCGTATTTTTCGGCATCGGTATTCAAGACCTCTTCGTATCGACGTTTTTCCGGCACGCCCAGTTGGTAATCGTAACGAATAACGGGTGTGAAGTTTGTGACGCAAATAACATACCCGCCCGAGCGGTCGCGCCGTATCCATGACAAGACGCTGTTGTCTCGGTCGTCCCAGTTGATCCATTCGAAGCCAGCACCGTCGAAATCGATTTCGTACAATGCCGGAGTGCGCTGGTACAGGTCATTCAGGTCGCGTATCAGGCTCTGCACTCCGGCGTGGTTCGGATACTCAAGCAGGTTCCAGTCGAGCGCCCGGTCATGTCCCCATTCCTGATACTGTGCGAGTTCGCTGCCCATGAATAGTAGTTTCTTGCCCGGGTGGGCGAACATATTCGCGTAGTAGGCTCGCAGGTTGGCGAAACGCTGCCACTCATCGCCCGGCATACGTCCGAGTAAGGATCGCTTACCGTGCACGACTTCGTCATGCGACAGTGGCAGTACGAAGTTTTCGTCAAACGCATATACCAAACTGAATGTCATCTTGTCGTGATGATGTTTGCGATGTACAGCGTCTTCACTCATGTACGACAAAGTGTCATTCATCCAGCCCATGTTCCACTTGTACGTAAATCCAAGGCCGTCAAGGTCGACCGGCCGTGACACGCCTGGCCATGCCGTCGATTCCTCGGCATACGACGTCGCGCCGTGAGCGTGCAACTCGGTGTTGAGATTGCGCAAGAATGAAACAGCCTCGAGGTTTTCATTCCCACCGTGCTCATTCGGTACCCATTCGCCGTCTTCGCGCGAATAATCGAGATACAACATCGATGCAACCGCATCGACACGCAGCGCATCGATATGAAACTCGTCAATCCAGTAAAGCGCACTGCCGATCAGGTAGTTCACGACTTCACGGCGACCGAAATTGAAGATTAGCGTGCCCCAGTCCGCATGTTCACCTTTGCGTGGGTCTTCATGTTCATAAAGCGCTGTGCCGTCGAAGCGCCGTAAGCCGTGTTCGTCTCGCGGAAAATGCGCCGGGACCCAATCGAGAATAATCGCTATACCGGCAGCATGACAACGGTCAACAAAGTAGCGAAAGTCGTCGGGGTTGCCGAATCGCTGCGTCGGCGCAAACATGCCAATCGGCTGATATCCCCAGGATCCATCGAACGGGTGCTCGGATACGGGCAGCAACTCGATATGCGTGAAACCCATGTCCTGCACATAGTCGACGAGCTCGCCGGCGAGTTCGCGATAGCTCAAATGCCGGCCGTCATCCTTGCGGCGCCAGGAACCCAGGTGAACTTCGTAGATGCTGACTGGTGCGTCGAGATTCGGCGGCATGCTGCGCTCACCGACCCAGTCGTCGTCACGCCAGTCGTAGCGACTCTCGTAAACAATGGATGCGTTACCCGGCGGCGGTTCGTGGTAATTGCCGAAGGGGTCGGTTTTCAAGGGCAGTAGCTTGCCGTCCTGGTCGAGCATTTCGTATTTGTAGTGCGCTCCCGCGGCAACACCGGGCAGGAATATCTCCCAGATACCGTTGCCGGGATGCAATCGCATGATGTGTCGCCGACCATCCCATTGATTGAAGTCACCGATGACGCTTATGCGCGAGGCGTTTGGCGCCCAGACGGCGAACCGGGTGCCGCGCACGCCGTCCAGAGTTCGCACTTGCGCACCAAGTTTGTTGTAGATCTTGAGATCTGATCCTTCACCGAGCAGATACAAATCCAGGTCGCCAAGGGATGACGGAAAACGGTACGGGTCCTCAAATTCTGATGAGAATTCGTCAAAGGTCGTAACACGAAACAGATAGCGACGTTTGCGCGGCGGCATGATTGCCGAAAAAAGGCCATCGGCATGTACTCGGTCCATCTCCGTAAGGACGTTGCCGTCACGGTCGATCAGTACCACGCTTTTCGCCTGTGGCTGAAATGTCCGGACGACTCGCGAAGCACCTGCCCGGTGTACGCCCAGTACCGCGAATGGATCGCTGTGGCGGCCCTGTACCAGCGCATCAAAGTCGTCAAGCGTCGTCATAGAGATGCTCTATCGTGTTCCTGGCGGATTCGGTCCAGCTGAATCGTGCTGCTGCGGCGCGAATACAGATTTTCTGCCAGTCCTGATTCCTGTCGGTCTTGATGGTGAGTGCACGCTTGACCGTAGCGACAAAATTGATTGCCTGCTGTTGTGGAGTGTCGCCCGCAAAAACGAACCCGGAGTGTTTGTCGATCACCGTGTCCCTGAGACCACCAACGCCATGTACGACGCATGGTTGCATCGCTCGCATGGCAAGCATCTGGCTTATTCCACAGGGTTCGAAACTCGATGGCATCAGGAAAAGATCGCCCGCACGATACAAGGGTTGAGCAAGTGTCTCGGAGTAGCCACAGAGGAACAACAGATTGTTGGTACGCTCGGCCACTTCGAGCATACGCCGTTCATAGGATTTTTCGCCGCTGCCGAGGACGATCAGGACCCCCTTCGAGCCCAGGTCATCGAGGATGGTATCGAGCGTCGTCCGTCCGTTCGGTAGCTGTTCGAATAACAGGCTGGCTTTTTGACCAACAAGGCGACCGACACTGCTTAACAGATGCACTGGTCTGCGCCTTGGCAGCGATTTCAGGCCTTGCAGAGCAACGGCGTGGATGCGGTTGGAGGGGGCTGCGTCTGCCCAGGCAACTACTTGCTCCGCAGCCAGGTCAAGGATACGTTGCCAACCAGGCCGACGGCCGATTGAGCGTTCGTAATTGCAGCCATTCAGAATTCCAACAAGACGTCCGTCCGTTCTTGCATCGGTGAGGTCGTTCTCCAGTCCTTCGCCGCCGACAAAGCCGATCGCAGCATTGCTGGGTTCACAGATTTCCTCCGCGTAGGTGGGAGACACCGTACTGATTTTGTCGGCAAGGCGAATCGCGGCAGCCATCGGGTTGAAGCAATCGGCATGGAGCGGGTCGCTGATCGCTGAATGTTCGAATGGAAGACCCGGAAACCAGGACTCCAGAGCTGATTCATCGCCACCGACAGGGCGTGTGCCCTGGTAGGCTAAATTATGGATCGTAAACACGGTTCGAATGTCGCGCAGGCGCTGATAGTCGGGACGGTATGCGCGTAATACTGTGTACGTTGCGGCGTGCCAGTCATGACAGTGAACGACGTCTGGACCGACAAGCAGTTGATTGATCCAAGCAGCAGCGGCTGCGCAGAAGAAAGCAAATTTGTTCGCGTCCGCAGCGAATGGCCGATCAGTCGCATCGCTGCAATAGATCTGTCCGGGACCCAGCGGTGAAAAATTCGGATGCTCGAACACGATGTTGCGAACCTGCTGTTCGCTGCCTGGAATATCGAATATTTCGACGGCTGTTATCACGCCGCGAAATTCGATATTAATCGAGCCGAGACTTTTCGCCTTCGGCAACTCATGCAACATTCCGTAGGCGGGCGTCAGTACCGTTGCTTGCCAGCCGACATTGACGAGTGCCGCGGGCAGTTCACGCACGACGTCGCCGACGCCACCGACCTTGCCGCCTTGCAATGCGTCGTTCTCGGCCGCGAGGAAAATGACGTGCTGTTTACCGATGTCGGAAGACCTGCGTTATCGCGTAAAATGCAACTGCTGACCAAGCATGTCGGGAGTAACCAGCGTTATTCCTGTACTCGATACACGGAAACCACGCTCGCGGTCGTCATCGTGATTAACTCCGATGACGGTGTCGTCCGGAATAATGGCGCCACGGTCGATGATCGCGTGGTGAATTCGGCAATTCCGACCGATTTCCACGGCGGGCAGCACGACGGATTCGTGCACCGTGCTATAGGAATGCACCACGACGCGCGAGAACAATAACGAGTTGCTGATCTTTGCGCCCGATATGAGGCAGCCTCCGGATACCATCGACTGAATTGCCTGACCGCGACGATCGTCAGTGTCAAACACGAATTTGGCCGGCGGTGACTGCACCTGGTGGGTGAAAATCGGCCATGTCTGGTCATACAAATTAAGTTGCGGCGATACTGAAACGAGCTCCATGTTTGCCTCCCAGAACGCCTGCAGGGTGCCGACGTCACGCCAGTAAGCCTGTTCATTTGTCTCGGGGTCACGAAACGCGTAGGCATAAACGCGATAGTCGTCGATGATCGACGGGATGATGTTACGGCCGAAGTCGTGCTGCGTGTCCTGTGTATCGGCATCTTTGATCACCTGTTCATACAGGAAGTCGGTGTTGAAGATATAGTTGCCCATTGATGCCAGGCAAAGATCGGGTTTGCCCGGTATCGGGTTCGGCTTTTCAGGTTTTTCGTGAAAGGCGATAATGCGCCCGGTCTCGTCGACGGTCATGACACCAAACTGGCCAGCTGCTTCTTCAAGCGGGACCTCAATACAACAGATCGTCATGTCGGCTTCGGTTCCGGCGTGCGCCGCCAGGAACGGACCGTAGTCCATCTTGTAAATATGATCGCCTGACAAGATCAGCACGAACCGTGGATTATGGGTGCGGATGATGTCGAGGTTTTGATAGACCGCATCTGCAGTACCGCGATACCACTCGCCGCCAACACGCTGCGACGCCGGCAGTATTTCCACGAATTCGCGATTGCCTGCCCCGGCCTGAAACCAGGACCAGCCATTCACGAGATGCCGGATAAGTGAGTGCGCCTTGTATTGCGTGAGTACGCCCATGCGTCGGATGCCTGAGTTGATGCAATTCGATAGCGGGAAGTCGATGATTCGATATTTTCCGCCGAAATGCAGCGCAGGTTTCGCGCGCCAGGTTGTCAATTCGCGCAGGCGTGAGCCTCGTCCGCCGGCAAGGATCAATGCGACCGTCTCGCGGGTCAGGCGGCTGATAAAGCGGATGTCTTCCGAGTGTCTTAGATCAGGCATCTTGTTGGTCCCGGGCGCGTTTACGTCGCGCCCGAATGGTTCCTCGGTACCGAGGTAATGCCGACGTCATGACGCGGGAACTGGTCGGCGTCGATCGTTTCGAGATAGCCGTGCCAGGCCGCATAGCCGATCACAGGCACGATGACGACAAGCCCAACGAACGCGGTGACAAGCCCAAGTAGCAAGCTGGCGACGATCATTGCCAGCCAAATAAACATTGCCTGCTTGTTGCGTAGTACGGCATTCACCGATGTGACGATTGCCGTGATGCTGTCGACATCACGGTGCATGATCATCGGCAAAGAAAAAGCACTGGCGGAAAAGGTTACGCCTGCGAATATGGCGCCGACGATGCTGCCGAATGACAGATACGGCCACAGTTCACGGATCGTCAACTCACCGTCGGTCGGTATGAACACGGTAATCATGATGGCCGCTCTGGCCCACACGAGGAATATGATCAGCAAAACAATCGCGAAGATCATCTCGTTGCCCAGATGACGCTTGAATGCCGCCCGCAGGCTGCGCGCCATCAGCGGTGGTTGCCCGCGCTCGAGCTGTGCGCTGATCGCATACAGGCCAATGCAAGTCAGTGGTGCGAGAAAGACAAAGCCGCCTAGCATCGCAAACATGATCCACTGACTGCCTTTCATCCAGGCCAGCAAGCTCACGATTCCTATCATCAGTGCGACAGCGAGGCCGTACATGAGACTTTGCTTGGGCGCATTCAGCAAGTCGGACACGCCAAGCCGGACCCAGCGAAACGGTGCCCACGGCGACAATTCCCGGCACGGTGCAACGAAAGGCAGTTCGTTGCGATTGATGTTGTCTTGATCGGCATCGGCCATTAAGAACCCCTCTGTTGACTACGACCATTGTGCATCATAATAGCGGCCGAACGACAACAATGGGGCTAACTAATGGACCTGCAAGGCAGAACGATAGTCATTACGGGCGGCGCACGCGGACTTGGTGCGGCGATGGCAAGGCGACTCGCAGCTGCCGGCAGCAAGCTGGCGCTGGTCGACCTGGATGAGGCTGCTCTCGCGGCGATGGCGGACGAATGCAGAAGCGCCGGCGCCCCTAAGGTCAGTGTTCATAAAGTAAATGTGGCGCACGAGCAGGAGGTGGAATCTTTGTTCGCAGAGTTGGCTGCCGACTTCGGCGAACTGCACGGCCTTGTTAACAATGCCGGTATTACGCGCGATGCGCTGACCGTCAAGTACAAGGATGGCGAACAGATCTCAAGAATGTCGCTTGAGCAGTGGCAGGCCGTTATCGACGTCAACCTGACTGGCGTATTCCTGTGTGGCCGCGAGGCAGCGGCGAAGATGATCGAACTGGGTTGCAAGGGCTGCATCATCAATATTTCGTCGATTTCACGCGAAGGAAACATGGGGCAGGCAAACTACTCGGCCGCAAAAGCCGGGGTGCAGGCGATGGCTGTGGTTTGGGCGAAGGAACTTGCCCGCTATGGCATTCGTGCCGCATCGATTGCCCCGGGATTCATTGGCACTGAGATGGTGATGGCAATGAAGCCCGAGGCGCGGGAGAAGCTGACTGCCCATATTCCGGCACAACGCATCGGTGATCCGGACGAGATTGCACATGCGGTGCAGTTTATTTTCGAGAATGACTACATCAGTGGCCGTTGTATTGATGTGGATGGAGCACTGCGTTTGTAGGAGAGGCCTCGTTAGAGCGCTCCTTGGAGCGCGACTGAGGCTTGGTGCAATCGTGCCTCGATTTCGCAATATCTCATTCGCGCTCCAAGGAGCGCTCCAGCAAGGCGAAATAGCGCTGTGGGAGCGGCTTCAGCCGCGATATCATTCAGCGATGCAGCTCACAACATATCGAGTCCTTTTTCCATTCTGGGTGCTTACCTGCTTCGGCAATATTGATTCGCTGGCAGCAACTGTTGTCGTCACCGACAGTAATGAGCAGGCACTGGGGACAGCCATGGTGACGCGCAGCGTCGCGGGTGCTGACATCGTTGATACGTCCGACAATGGCTATCCAAAACCAGGGCTCGTCAACTCGGTCGTACCTCAGCACACACGGTTCACTGGCGCCGACGGCATCGTCAGTTTTGACACATTGGATATTGCAGGAGAGCGCCGTTTTCGTGTGCGCAAGCAGGGTTATGCTGATGCTGTCGTGACGTCAGACAACGACGATGCGGCGCTTGACGTCACGCTGCAGCGACTTTCAGATCCAAGGGAAATTGCCGACAGCAAGCCGGCGAACCTGTGGCTTTCCGAGTTGCAATTCGAATGGGCAGATGAGCCCGCCAGGGCGAAGCAACATTTCCTGCTGCATTGCGGCTTCTGCCATCAGCAGGCTTCAGTATTCATGCGTACATCACGCAGCGAGGAACAGTGGACAGACATTCTCGAGCGAATGGGCGCCTATGGCGCCATGGCCGGCGAGGATTTTCTCGATGCTGCGGCAGCTGGGCTCCAGGCCTCCTACGAGGAATTGAATCGCCGCCACGCTGAGTTGCCGATGTTTGAAGCGTGGGATTCGAGCCTGGCGTCGGCGACGATCACTGAATGGCCGATCGGCGACAGTTTCTCGCAAATGCATGATTTTGTTCTGCACCCGAACGGCAAGGTATACATCGGCGATAACCTGATGGATCGTATCTATGCGTTGGATCCACAGACGGGCAAATACGAAGTTTTCAAAGTGCCACATGATGAAG
>Ga0255052_10002222_pt1 | contig 14174 bp, 15 predicted proteins | sample JV7_2_21_MG_FD_188632 | JGI IMG/M metagenome (GOLD analysis project Ga0255052, IMG submission 188632) | Seawater microbial communities from Jervis Inlet, British Columbia, Canada - JV7_2_21 | ecosystem: Environmental > Aquatic > Marine > Inlet | place: Canada: British Columbia | collected... | reverse complement strand
GTTTTAGACAACTCTGTTACAGCTATGACCGGGCAACAATTCAATCCCAACTCCCTTTACAATGCAGGCGGTCAACCAGCAAGAAAGATCAACATGGAGAAGATGTTCGAAGCATTAGGTGCTGACAAGATTTTGATCATGGATCCATACGAGACCCGTGATTGCATTGGTACCATCAAAGAGGCTATTGAGTCTGAAGGATTCTCCGTGATTATCTCACGACGTGATTGTGCACTCTATGGAGACCGTGAGAAAAAGAAACGTGGAGAGAAAATCATTCCGAGTGAAAATGTTAAGGATACTTGTAGGAGTATTTACGCCTGTGTCAAAGAATTCTACTGTCCAGCAATTACCGTTGATGAGTCTGATGCAAAGATGATCATCCACAGAGACCTCTGAGATGGCTGTCTGGAATGCAGACAGGTCTGCCCTGTTGATGCACCAAGACATATGGAGGTGAAGAAATGAGTTCATCAAAGGACACCTTCAATATCATGTTCGCAGGAGTAGGTGGGCAAGGTCTCATGCTACTATCCGCGATATTGGGGAAAGCAGCAGTTGACTCAGGTTTCAGAGTGATGACAGGTGAACAGCATGGTCTTTCACAGAGACAGGGCTCAATCTATGTTCACTTTAGAATAGGAGAACCAGTCTCGCCTCTTATCCCATACGGAAAAGCGGACATGATGATTGCTATGGAGGCAACTGAGGCGCTCAGATACATTGAGTACCTAAAAGTGGATGGAGTTGTTATTATGAGCAACCGAATAATGCCTTCGGTGACCGAAACTGAACAGGTTGCTCTAGACAAGGAAAAGAAGACCAAGTATCTCACTGTCGAACAGATTGTAGAGAAACTTGAGCAGGTGACGAAGAACGTTGTGCTTCTAGACTCACTTGATTTAGCAAATCAAGCTGGAAATGTACGGACTGAGAACTCTGTCCTTGTTGGTGCAACGGTTGCATGTTCAGATTTTCCAATTCCAGCAGAAGAAGTGCGTAAAGCTGTTCTTGCGTTAGTACCGCCAAAAACAATTGATGCAAACTCCAAAGCTTTTGATCTTGGATTAGAGGCCAGTAGTGACTGTCTACAATAATAGATTATCGCTTCCTCAGGACAACAACTGCACCCAGAATGATTATACCTATACCACCTACGAGACTCACAGAGATACTATAATCCTGAGTGGGATCTGAAACTCTGACATAGACCTCATCATGAGACACATGTCCTCTGAAATCAATTACGTCAATCGTGTAGTGGTGAAGTCCGATATCAAGACCGTCAACCGATATGGTGAATTCTTCCGTTGGGGAATTCCAATCCCCACTCACCACTTCTAAACCGTGCTTGAATATTCGATAGCTTCCCAGGAATTCGTCGGTTGCACTCCATGTTATACTATGTCCGGTTTGCCCAAAAGTATACTCAATATCTTCAGGATGGCTAATATCTGGGTATGTAAAATCTCTATACTTTTCAAGGTGCATTCTCTCAATCTCGATAAAAGCAGTCCCTTCTCCAGTCGTTCGGTTTCTTCCGAAGGCAAAGTAGCGAGAGATGAAACCATCAAGCTTCAAATAGTCCACATTGAGTTCAATCGAATAATTAGAAGCAAAATCCCATCTTTCATCAGAACGTGTCCAATTATCATCTTCCCAGTGATAAGCCCAAAAGAATGGATTCTCAGGATGGAAAATTATATCGCTAAGACCAATAGTGTCCTCAGCTAACTCACTTAGAAATGTCCAGTTTCCGATAGGAAGTCCGAAGTTTAAAACACCAAGAAAGTGGTTCACATCAGTGCCCAAAGGGGTTCCATTTGAATAGTAGAAATTTAGATTGTCAGTTGGAATATCAGTCCAATTGGTAATGGAATTAGGAATCGCTGTCGTAGAATTAGCCTCTATGTATATCACTTCTTCAAATATGAAAAAACCATCTATCTCATCCGCGTTTAATATGAAATAGAATCTATCACCGGTGTTATACCCCCATTCAAAACCTTGGTCCATCGTTGCCGGAGTGGAGGTTGTAGACATTGATGATAGTATTAGTAGAATCATCAGAAGTGCAATAGTGTATTTCATCCTCCTAGCTCCTTTGAAACATTCCTCTAAATCATCTTATGTCCAATTGATGTTAAAAGCAATACGATAATCCCTTGGGATACCTAACTTAATCAAGTCTTTTTGTAGTTTCATGTGGACTTCTATATGCTTGACTCCCTCGATCAAGTATTTACTCTGGAAGTGTTCTTACACCAGTTCCCCCTAAAACAGTCGATGCTAATTCCAAAGCATTCGATCTCGGTAGAGATGCAGGTGGAGTTTGTTTAGAGTCATAGAATTCATTCATTGAGTTTGTTGTTGTTGAGCATAGTAAGGTTCCAAGCACTGGAGGGTGAATCCCTTTCGACAATATTCAGCATGCAATTTCCAAACCATTCATCTATTTCTGGTAAAATATCTAAGGTTCTTTTCAAAATATGATACAACGTTCCACCATGACCAACAATGAGAATAGTCGAATCTTCAGCATGATTTTCAACAATTTCAAGGAATGCTTCTTTAGTACGCATCATCTGTTCATTGTTACTTTCTCCACCCGGGATTCTCTCATCCAAATTCACTAAACTAGAATCAAAAATCTCTTTCTCTTCTTTTGTTAGATCATCAATACGTTTTCCTGTAAGAATTCCCGCATCTCCTTCCCTCAATCGTTTATCATAAACAATGTCTTCAATACCGATTTCGGTACAAATTAAAGTTGCAGTTTCTGAAGCTCTCAACATATCAGATGAATAAACAGCTTCAAACTTAATCCCAATTTCCACAAGCTTTTGCCTTAAAGATTTAGCTTGTTCTCGTCCTATATCTGAGAGTGGAGAACTAAGACCCGAAATTGTCCTGGTTACATTATCAGTACTCTGTCCATGTCTTACTATGACCAATTTCACCTTGAAACTTCCTTGTGATATTATTTTCCTACAAAATGCTCCAGAGATAAAAGCACTCGACTAATAATATTGAGTGTTTCAGGAAGCATTTGTCCATTCTTGGACTACCATTGATTGCTATGACCTTTGTATTGTTCATTATCTAAAATCATCTTTATTGGGAAATAAGAAATGGATAATCCGTAGGTAGATAAATAGTTCCTTGGTATGGAAGTGTTTTTTACAACAGGATACACCACACTGAAGATTGCAGCTGTTCTCTTGATAGATACCAATATACTGAGGGATTAAACATGATTAATCGGTTAAGCATTGAAGATTTAGAACAACTCAAGACGAAAGAAAAGGATATCACAGTTCTTGATGTTCGCCCAAAAATAGATTTTCAGACTGGTCATATCGATGGTGCGGTTTCCCTTCCACTACATACCTTCTGTGATCGGACGTCAGAATTGCAGAAGACACAATAAATTGTTGTATATTCCCAAAATGTGAAAGACTCGATGTCATCACAGGCTGTTCTTGCATTAAAAGAGCAGGGATTCAATGAGGTATCTCTGCTGGAGTGTGGTTTTGAAGAGTGGAAGGCTTTGGAGAAACCGATAGGCGAAATGCAGAATTTGTATACATCTGACCTAGCAACATCATTCAAGGCAATGTCTATTCCTTTACTCCCTGATAACGTAGAGAATCTGATGTTAAAGACGGGAGAGTTTATCGATTCCGACGCGATTGTAAATTACCTTGAGAATCGTACACAGATTTACGATTTTGATCACCTAGGCTATGAATGCAAGACTGTTGAGCAGGTTCGTGGGATTTATCTCATGATAAACCCGGATCCTCTCAATTTTGAACTTGTACCAGAAAATAGTATTGTAATTTGCCATCATAAAATCTCAACTCATCACAATCGTATTTACAGAGAGATGTTAGATCAGGCTCGAGAGGAGAAGTTCAATATTTACAATATCCATTTAGGTTGGGATGTCATGCCTGACGGGATTGGTGACTCGTTCTTGCTGCATTTTGGACTCACAAAAGACGAGTTTCAGAAAGTGGATCTTACATATAGAGGACATAAGATATCAAAACTTGGTGCAATAATCAATCGACCATTCTCCATTGATGAAATTGTTCAGAAATTAAATTCAATGAACGTATTCCCATCTGTGATTATTAATCCACGATGTACAACCAATAAAGTCGGATATATCCCTGGAGGTGGTTTTAATGATCAGATGATTATTGAGATGGCCGACATGGGCGTGGATGTATTAGTTTCCTCTGACCATAATTGGGTTGTCGAAACAGTCGCACGAGAGTGTGGAGTAACTCTGATTGAAATCGACCATTACGTCAGTGAACGATATGGTTTGCAATCAATGAAGAAGCTTCTTTCAGGTAAGTTTCCAAACACGCCTGTGCACATCCTTGAGAACATTGACAACATTCAGTGTGATGTTGAAAAATGCGCTTGTATTAGTGATGGAATAAAACACTAGCATTCGAAGAGAGGCAGATTCTTCTGCTTTTACTCGATACTTGTTCTATGGTTTCTGTTCTTGTTGAAACTACCAAATGCTCTGGGTGTAGCACATGCGTTGAAGCTTGCCCTTCTAATGTTCTAACGTTGAATGAAACAGACAATGCCACAGTTGCAGTAGTTTCAGCTCCAGAGAACTGCAGTGCTTGTGGAGCTTGTGCCATCAAGTGTAATGAACACGCTATTACAGTGACTGGCTATGAGATGCTCAAAGTTGAAACCCCGTCTGAATACCCCCCAGAGCAGGGAAGGTTTTTGCGAGGAAATGATTTCTCGCCTGTAGCGGTCGTAGCAATTCTGGATACTGACGACACGAAGATTCCAATTGAATTAGCTGAGCTGATAACAGCATCAGTTGAAGCTGGAGCAGCAATTGCAGGAACTCTTCAAACCGAGAATCTGGGAATTGAGAAAATTATCGCGAACGTAGTTGCCAATCCGAATATTAGGTTCATGGTGTTGTGTTGGAGGGAAGCACACGGTCATAGTCCAGCGGAAGCTCTTCAGTGCCTCGTTGATAACGGTGTTGAGAACGACAAGAGAAGGACTATAATTGGTGCAACCGCCCCAACACCGTATCTTGCTAACATTTCTCTAGCTTCAATTGAACGTTTTCGAAAGCAATTGAAAATTGTGAACATTATCAAAGAGGATGAACCAGCATTTGGAATGCTTCCTGAGAATGTGAAGAAAGCAGTTCATGCATGTATTCAAGAGAAACCTACTGAGTTTGATCACTACCTACTCTATGATCCTGGAGCGTGGCCTGAACCACCGATCTGTGAAAAAATATCAGTTCGACTTGCTGAACCCTGGCGACCTGATCTAACATCAATTGAAGTAGATATCATTGAAAAGATGAAATCAGCTGGAGAAGATATTAGTCAGAAACATCCTAAAGATGTACAAGTCAAAGAAGACTCAGAAGATAATGTTCTATTGGAGTATCTTGGATTAAGGAAGAAGAGTGATGATCAAGAAATAGAGGATTAGAAGAACAATGAAAGGAAAGAATGGCAAGATTACGCGAATTTGGTTGACAATGATTGAGGTGTCGGACATGGATAAAGCGATAGAGTTCTACCATAATACCCTTGGTCTACCTATCGCTCTCGACGCAAGAGCGTTCAACCATATTGAGGTTGGACCAGACGAACCATTGGCTAAGATTGGTTTGCATCTAACTGAGAAGAAATTCGATGAGAGGAATCCGACTGGTGTGGTCTTCGATACGGATGATATCTATGCATTAAGTGAAAGACTGAAGGAACAAGGAGTCGTATTCACTCAAGAACCAGCGAAAATGCCCTGGGGTAGCATAGTCGCTAATTTCCTAGATCCATTCAATAATGAGCTTGAGGTCGTTCAAGACCCAGATCATTATACACGAGAGTATAATCGTTAGTTTTTCCACTTAAATCGCTACCGTAGATTATGGACCTAAATAATGAATATCATACCCACTATGTGATGAGTTTCCAATGATACTGTTTTTTCCGAAGAAGAACTAGGGAAGTTCTGAGATGACCTTATGAGCGTCTTCCATCGAAAGTCCTACAAGAGTTTCTGTCGACTGTACTCCTGCACCAGCAAGCGTGAACAAACCTTTCATTGCTGCTTCTACAGATGGTCCTTCAACAATTGATACAAAGTCGTATCGACCCATCGTGTAGTATACGTCCTTGATCTCTGCACCAACTGATTTAGCGACCTGTTGGGCAGCCTTGAATCGCTCGGGAGCCTTTTTGATATCCTTGACCCCTTCGGTTGTATATTTTGCAAGTATTACGAAGATAGGCATTATTACACCTCTTTGAGTAAACGTAACCTAGTGATGAGCTTGTATTTAACCGTTTTCAGTGATGTATGGAACGCCTTTCAGTGAAGACTAAATCGGACAAAACAAAGGGAGTCCCCTGAGCTACAAGAGCTCAGGGAGTTTCATTTCTTCTATTGAAAATCATCGCTTACGAGCAATGATGATGACTACAACCAGTAGAATCGCTACTCCTGCTCCGCTGAGGATTAGTATCAATTGTTGGTCAATAGGCGATGGAGGTGGAGTTGTGGTTGTTGTGGGTGTGGTATCTGGAAACTCTACTGTTACACTCATACTATTTGATAGATATGAGTAGCCAAACCGACCAGTCGCTGCAACCGCATACCAATATGTCCCGTCAGAAAGACCTGTATCATTATGCTGATTATCAGTCAATCCAGAAGCGATTACACTCGCTAAGGCAAAATTCAGCTCAGTAATCTCACTAGAGTGCCGATAAACGGTCCAATTCTCCACACCAATATCATCATTCCAGGTTACTAAGACATTACCATCTGGATCAGGATCTGGTGACATGGCATTCAATACTGGAGCATTTGGAGGGGTCCATCCTTTCATTCGCATTGTATAGTTGTTATACTGTGAAGAGTCCTCTTCAGGTATTCCGGTTAATTTGCTGTTTGCGAAGACCCAACGATGAGTGCCCGGCCATGAAGCTAAAGTTCCATATCCTCCTGCTATGATACCAAGATCAGTCTCCATCTCGTATCCTTCAAGCTCACTCTTTGGTATCTTGAATTCAAATGAGCGGTGATCGCTAGCATTGTTTTCAGTTGGTCCAAATGACCATGCGATATCATAGTTTCTGATTGATGCATAGGGATACACTGAATTCTGTCCAATCGATGTTGGTTCATCAATGTAGATAGAGTATTGCATGAAATCAATAGAAGTATTGAAAGGAACGTCGCTTACTCCATTCATTGAAATTCGTAGATTATTTGCAGATGTGAAATTCTCTCTTAAGACGTCAACATAACTGAGTACTTCGGAAGTACCAGTTCCCATTGCAAAATTAATATCCGGATTCAAATCACCTAGGTTGTTTGATACGCTCAGAAAATGTTCATTGATGGAAACATTGTGTTGAGTACGATACCAGAATCGAACTCTCTGTACATGTTCTAAGTACATATCTTCAAAGATCTGAAATGAATTATAGAAATCAATATTGGGATCTAGGCGGTACACGTAATGTGTTCCATTGAATTCCGAAGTCATGTTTAGGTATACGTCATCATCGAATTGAATGTCATCCTGATTACCCTCTATCGTGCCATTGACAACGATCCACTCGGAAGGTCTTTGAGAGTCTATGAAAGAAGGTCCTAAATCAGTAAAGAATTCAATCGTCTTATCATTCTCAACGTCATGTAGAAGAGATTCCATTCCCTTGTCTAATGCCGCTTCCCATTCAATGGGAATAGCAAATTCAGGATTGTAAATGTGAGTTCCATTTGTGTTCAGCCATAGCCCAACCCATTCTCCACTCTCATTATTAGTCTGGTCACTACATAGATCCAGTGCGATATAGAGATTGTAAGGATCCTCATCAATATACATGTAGTTGTATCCATCTGAATTCTCGGGGTCGGCATTCATGTACCATTCAACTTTGTGTTGAGCGGTACTCCATTCATCTGTTGTGAGAGTTCCGTCTATTATAATTGAACTCGCCGAGGAAAGAGAATGGCGTCCTTCATACAATTGGGCACTGGTTATGTTCGTGCTATTCCATGAGGTTCCAATGAATACTGAGGACATCAGGAAAAAGGCCAGGAGTGCTGTCACTACTAGTTTGGTATTTCTTAATGTTATCATATTGGTGACCAAAGATATACGTATTTCCGGAATTATTAGAATGTAGCGCATATAATTTTCTTAGAAGAGAAATCAGTCATCCATTGAATTAAGAGAATATATATCGGACATCCAATAGATTTATATATCGGGCATCCAATATAAATTTGTGAAACAATCATGTCTAACAAAGAAACTCAAACCAATGATGAGCAGAGATGGTCTGGCCCTAGTTGTTGTGGACCATCAAACTCAAATATCAATATGAAAGAAGCCATGAAGAATTGCAGTCAAATGATGAATATGTGTGGGACTGAGTGGAGTCCACCCTCTGCTAAAGAATCCAAATCGGATCCTAAACCCACATCCGTTTAGATTGTAAAGTCGAAGTCTTTGAGGTGCGACTGGTGGAACTTTCGGTTACATGGTATCGATGAGTTTCGTACGCATACTTAACTGAACAGAGGTAATACAATCATTCTGCACTTTCCGCAGAATTATTAACGACATTAATCGTGTTACTTTAGAGGGTTCTTAATTATGGTTAAGATTTATGACGCAATCATCATTGGCGGAGGTCCAGCAGGTGTTTCAGCAGCGCTGCACTTAGCCTACCATGATAGAGCAGTTCTTGTTTTGGATAGAGGAACCAGCCCAATGCATTTCCACACAAATTCGATTATGAATTTTTCAGGAGCAGTCTACCATGAAGGCCGAAGTCTCTTGAGAACCATCCAGGGAGAAGCACGATCTGCTGGAGCGGAATTCAAAGCTGCAGATGCAGTCAAGATATCAGGTCGATATCCAAAGTTTACTGTTCGAACTGCACCAAGCTATCGCACTGACGACGAAAGCGAATATCATTCAAAGACGCTCCTTATCGCAACAGGCACCTCTAGAAAACATCCCAAAGTGGACGGCAAATGGCGAAGTTGGTTACCAGTTGCTAATGTTGGGAATGGAGCATTCTACTGTCCTGACTGTGAAGCACCGCTCTGTAAGGATAAAGAAGTCCTCATTGTTAACGCAGGAACCGTTGGAAGCGCACTTCATGTTGCAAACTCACTGACACGGTTCACAGATAAAATTCAGATTCTCATGACAGAAGATGCATACGTACCATTTGAGAAAAATGATCTTTCTAAATTGGATAATTCCCCGTTCAAATGGACGTCTGGAAAGATTAAAGCGATAGATTTTCCACGTCCAGGAGTTGCTCAATCAATCACACTTGAAGATGGGCGTAAGCTGAAGGCGAATGTATTCTTTGTGGCATTTGTTACTGAAACACGATCCGAACTAGCTCAACAAATTGGTGTAGAAGTCGACAAGAAAGGAGATATTCTCACTGACCATCGAGGTAAGACCAATATTGAGGGTGTTTGGGCCGCAGGTGATGTCAGACCAATAACACAGCAAGTAGCTATGGCTGTAGGGACTGGAAACTATGCTGCGCTTATGATGAATCAATTTCTTGGCAATGATTACGAGCAGGGTAAGCAGTTTGACCATCCTGACCATCGTAGAGCATTGCATATTGACTAGGATTGCTACATCAGCGCTCTAGCAACCATCAACAGAGAGATATGCTTATATGTTCCAAGATAACAATAGTTAATTGTCTTATAGTTGAGGAGTTACTTAAATGCAAGTGAGCACAAAAGATTCAGAGATAATAGCATTGCTTGATGAGCAAATCCAAATCGAACAAGAAACACTGGAAAAGATAGTTAAGCTCGAAGACGAATCAAAAGAAACACCTGTACGACTAACTTTCTTGATTTTGCGCCTTGACACGTGGAAGCATGTCAAATTTCTTGAAGGAATGAAAGAAATGCTGTCATCAATTCCGTGTGATGAATGGTCAGCAAAAGTGGGTCGATATACAGGCCGATTCAAACTCGAACGAGAGCTGAGTTCCCTAGCTATTGAACAAGACAAGATGGTTTCACTTCTTAAGAAAACACTTGACAATGTTTCCGATCCAATAACCAGACTATTACTTGAACACATAAAGAATGAAGAGTCAAATCACAGCAAGGGACTAGGGCAGTTAGTGAAACTAATTCAGTTATCACCTCTTCAGTCAATAAAGGGCGAGAAGGGAACAGATATAGTCTGCAAGACAGATTAGTTATGTAGGGACCAATCAATCAGGGAGTCATTCTTCTCATGCCATTATTAAACGATGTACAAAAAGACGCTCCATCAGCCAATGAGGCTATTGAATCATTATCGCCTATGCATAAAGGAAGCTTCACTCGTCAACAAAACGATTACAGGCTCAATCAGGAAGCTGTAGAAAAACTCAAGGTTTTCATCAATGAGGGTTATGCAATTGTTTCACTGTTCGCAGATTGGTGCGGTGACGCCAGGCGAGCTATACCCGTCCTGGCTCTACTAGAGAAAGAACTTGGAAAATCCATATCCTGCTTGGGAGGAATGAAGAAGCCGCCATATGGATCAGACAGGTTGTGGGATGTACCTCCCTCCCCAGCTGAAGTAGACATGTTCGAAGTGACCAGCAGTCCTACTATCCTAATATTTAACAAAGATGGAGAAGAGGTTGGGAGAATAAAGACCAAGCAGAAGATGACTCCATCTATTGAGGAAGAGATTGTCAAGATAATTGAGGATTCTCGAGATTCTTGATTCAATCTTTCACCTAAATTCAGGCATCACATGCTCTGCAAATAGTTGCAAACCACGCTTGCTGGGTAGATCTTCAAACCGCAATGTGAAATATGTGATTCCGAGGTCTATGAGCGACTCAAACTTCTCAATAGTTTCTTCAGGAGTCCCCATAATGATTGTTGCTTGGAATAGGTCTTCTGGGTACTCTGATAAGCGCTTAATTTCTGCAGCATAACGTTCTCGCTCCTTTTCATTTTCGTATATCCAAAACCAACAACCCCATGATTTTACAATTTCTTTGTAGTTCCTTCCAATTTCAGAACAGGTTTCTTCGATGTAATTGAGTCGTTCCCGAAGATCATCTAAATCCATTCCACCGTAGATATCTATATGGTCTGCATATTTAGCGGCAGCACCGAGTGTACGATTTCCTCGACCTCCTATTACAATCGGAAACGGTTTTTGAACTGGTTTTGGTTCACAAATGACATCTTTGATTTGGAAATACTTTCCTTCATAGGTGATTAAATCTTCAGCGAACATCAAGTTCATCATTTCTATTGTCTCGATTAATTGGGCTAATCGAATCTTATGTTTTGGAAACGGAAAACCAAACGCTTCATACTCCTTAGGTGTCCAGCCAAGTCCCAGACCAAATGGGTATAATCGACCATTTGAAATATCATCGAGTGTGGCTACCTCTTTGATGAATAGTGATGGGTTGGGTAGGTATCGCATTGTATTCACTGTAAGTGTACCTACAGTAATTCTTTCAGTACAAGCTGCAAGAGCTGCCAACATGGACATGCAAGCATATCGAGAAACGTCATCCATCGGATGATCTGGAACAATTATGGAATCAAAACTAAGACGTTCACACTCTTGAGCTACATCACGCACAATAGGCCATTGGATTTTCTCATAGGGAGTGATATTGATATTTTCACTGTCGGGAGAAACCGTTGAGATCACACGGCTTAATCTAGCTCCGAATTTGATTCTATTTTTCATAATTTACGATATGAAGTGGTCCTTAATATTTCATTTCGAGAATAATCTAATATTAGTTAAAGGTAGCAGTCGTGACAGTTTTTGAAACCTTTGTTTTCACACCTTGAAATGATATGCCCTTGATATTTTTGTCCCCAAGCTTGCATTGCTGTAAGTGTATGCTGCATATCTCGTCCTTTCTCTGTAAGAGTGTACGAAACAGCTGGTGGAATGCAACTCGCATCAACAGTACGGGTTAGTATCTCATTCTCCTGAAATTCGCGAAGTCGTTGCGTTAGGATCTTTGGACTAACCCAGCTAAGCTCCCGTTGAAGCTCACTGAATCTCAGTCCATTTGAAGCGTGAGGTCTTAGTAGAACTTGTATGAGGAGTATGGACCATCGTTTTCCTAGCACCCTAGATGCAGCGTACACAGGACACACTTCAACAACTTCTTTCGGACGCACATTCATAGTAGTCACTTCCCAATCGGTATTTACTATACATTTAAAAGCTACTATATTTAGAAAGTTAACTATTATTAAGGTGAAGGATTAGAAAAATGGTCACACGATTGATGATTCACATTGATGAAGACTTGTGCACCGGATGTGAAAATTGCATTCCGGGTTGCGCTGAGGGAGCACTTCAGATAATTGATGGAAAAGCACGCCTAGTATCTGAAACATATTGTGATGGACTCGGAGCATGCTTAGGAGAATGTCCCGAAGGAGCTCTGACTCTGCGAGCAGTTGAAACCGTCGCTTTTGACGAAGAGGCAGCTAATGCGAATATTCAAAGAGCCAAGCTTGCAAGACAAGAAGTCGGTTGTGCAGGGAGCGAGGGATTCACATATTCTGAAAGTGTGGACAATCATGCCCACAAAGGTCCAGATCACTTACTACCAGCATCTGTTCTAAAACCGAAAGAATCCGCGCTAGCCCATTGGCCAGTGAAACTCAAACTCCTGAGCACTCAACATCCAGCACTCAAAGATGCCAGTCTCTTGATACTTGCTGATTGTGCTGCTTTAGCTTATACCACATTACATGATGATTTTCTCAAAGATAAGACTGCAATTCTTGTGTGTCCCAAGTTTGAGGACGCCCAACAGAACTTACAGAAATTAACAGAGATGTTCAGGATTAACAACATACAGAACGTTTCCGTGGTTCATATGGAAGTACCTTGTTGTCATGGACTATCCCGAATAGCTGCTCAGGCCATTCTTAATACAGGTCTGAACATTCCTTTGAGAACATTCGAAATCGGAGTAAAAGGAAATATCAAGGCAGTTGTGTAAGATTCTCGTGTGGGGAATCTTATGGAAGCTCAGAGAAAGAAAGTATTCAAGATAGTAATTGAGAAGATTCAAGCGGGAGAAGCCCTGGATGATATCAAGAGTTACTTCTCTGAGCAACTCGGAGTAGTGTCTCCAGGAGAGCTCGCTTTCGTTGAAAATGAATTGATTCAGGAAGGAGTCCTACAAGAAGATATTCAGAAGATGCGTGACATTCACCAAGCCCTATTTAGGATATCAATAGAGCAACAAAAGCCAACAACACCATCTGGGCATCCTATTCATACACTTATGTCCGAGCACGCTTTGCTAATGGAATTCGCAAATGAGCTTGATACTCTTGTTAGTTCAATAACAAATGGAGAGAGAGAAGCAAAACATGAGTTTTTGCATAGAATTAGAGAGCTGATTGGATTCTTTATTGAATCAGGAACACATTACCAACGTGAAGAAAATGCGATTTTCCCGGTTCTCGAAAAGCATGACCTCACTGGACCTCCCTCAGCAATGTGGTCGGAGCATCAAGAGATTCATGCATTGGAGAAAAAAATATTCGATTTGAACTCAGAGAGTGATTCAAATCTATCTAACAATTTAGAAAAAATGCAAGGCGTTACCACTTCTTTGACAGAGAAACTAGCAGACCATTTCTATAAAGAGAATAATGTCCTATTCCCTGCAACTTTGAGAATGTTCTCTGAAAAGGAATGGGATATCGTAGTTCTGGATTTTGATGATATCGGGTATTGTAGTTATAGTCCAACACCTAAAAGAAAAGAAACTGTGGAAGAAGAGAGAGCTGGAGTCTCAGAACAAGGACAAGTCACCTTCGGGAGTGGTACTCTAACACTTGAACAATTGGAACTGCTCTTCAACCACCTACCGGTCGACACAACCTTTGTTGATGATCAGGATAAGGTGCTTTTCTTCAGTGAATCGCCCAATCGCATTTTCGTTCGTTCTCAGGCTGTGATAGGAAGAAGTGTTCAGCTCTGCCATCCAAAGGACAGTATTCATGCGGTGCAAGAAATCCTAGATGATTTCAGAGCGGGAAAGAAAGATTCAGCTGAGTTTTGGATCAATCTTAGTGGAAAAATGATTCAC
>Ga0255052_10002221_pt1 | contig 14175 bp, 9 predicted proteins | sample JV7_2_21_MG_FD_188632 | JGI IMG/M metagenome (GOLD analysis project Ga0255052, IMG submission 188632) | Seawater microbial communities from Jervis Inlet, British Columbia, Canada - JV7_2_21 | ecosystem: Environmental > Aquatic > Marine > Inlet | place: Canada: British Columbia | collected... | reverse complement strand
AACTCCAAAGTTACCACTGCCACAGAAGTGGAGATCTTCGGCGCTCTCTATCACGTCCGTGGTGAAAAAGATCCAGAGTACCTCCGGGATCTGGCCGACGAAGTCGACCAGAAAATGCGCGAGATCGCGCAGCAGGTCTCGACCGTGGATACGGGCAAGATCGCGATCCTGGCGGCGCTCAACTTGACAGACGAATTGTTCCAGTGTCGGAAGAATCAGGATGGGGATCAGGGCGAGATACAGGAAAAGGTTCAAGAGCTCGCTGGACGGCTCGGAGAGGCGCTGCAAAGCTAAGAGTACTCGAATCCGTTCAGCAGGTATCGTGCTTGCGTAGTCACTAGATTTGGTATCCCCTGTGTGGTTTGTGATGGGTCTAGGTGTTGTAGAACCAACAGTAATGAAACGGGAGTTTAGCTCCTGTGTGACCTGTGCCAGCCCCGGTATCGCGGGGACGCTGAAGGCTCATGGGGCGGACACCCACCTGGTGAGAACCAGGTTCTAAACCAAAGGACCCACACGGCCTCGCGGGGGATGCTGTTTTCCTTCCCCCAACCACCTGCCTGTCCTTCCACACCGGGGGGGTCACACGGTGGAAACCTATATCTTTGCGGCGGTGCTGGCAGTCATTGCTGTCGCCGTTTTGTCTATCTGGGGGTTTCGCCTCCGTCGCATTGCCAAGCGGACGTCGGCTCAGGCCCGCCGGCAAGCGGCTCGGATCCTCGAGGAGTCCGAGCGCGAGGCGGAAGCCAAGCTGCGAGAGGCCGATCTGGCTGCCAAGGAGAAGTTGCTCCAGGCCAGAGGAGAATTCGAGAAGGTCTCGCGCAAACATCGCACCGAGTTGGAGTCGCTGGAACGGCGCTTGTCCCAGAAGGAGGACCACCTGGAGAAGCGCCTCGACGAGCTCTCGAGTCGTGAAAAGGCACACACCGCCAAGGAGCGCTCCCTCGGTGGTCGTGAGAAGCACCTCGATCGCAAGGAGGGGGAGCTCACGCAGCTGATCACCGAGGAGCGTTCGAAGCTCGAGCAGATCGCCGGTCTCACGGCCCAGCAGGCCACCGAAGAGCTCAAGCGCATGATGGAGGAAGAGGCGCGTATGCAAGCTGCCCACACCGTCAAGCGCATCGAGGAGGAGGCACAGGAGCAGGCCGGCCGTGAAGCCCAGCGCATCATCGGCATGGCAGTCCAGCGATCGGCTTCCGACTATGTCTCCGAGACCACCGTCTCGGTCGTGGTCTTGCCTTCCGACGAGATGAAGGGTCGGATCATCGGCCGTGAGGGGCGCAATATCCGGGCCCTGGAGATGGCGACCGGGGTCGATCTGATCGTCGATGACACGCCGGAAGCCGTGATCCTTTCGGGATTCGACCCCTTTCGTCGTGAGATCGCCCGAGTCGCCCTGGAGCGTCTGATCGCCGATGGCCGCATCCACCCGGCGCGGATCGAAGAGGTGGTGGAGAAGGTCAAGGCGGAGTTCGAAGAGCGGATTCAGCAGGAGGGCGAATCGGCCCTGCTGGAGCTGAACATCCCCAACGTCCATCAGGAGCTCGTCAAGACCTTGGGCCGACTCCGATACCGGACCTCTTACGGCCAGAACGTCCTCCAGCACAGCAAGGAGGTCTCCTTCCTGGCCTCCACGATGGCCGCGGAGCTCAAGGTCAACGTGCCCATCGCCCGCCGCGCCGGTCTCTTTCACGACATCGGCAAGGCTGTGGATCGGGAGATGGAGGGGACCCACGTCGACATCGGCATGGACCTGCTGCGCCGCTATGGTGAGAGTGACGAAGTCGTCCACGCCATGGCCTGCCACCACGGTGACTACGATCCCAAAACGGTGGAGGCGGTGTTGGTGACCGCTTCCGATGCGTTGTCGGCGGCCCGTCCAGGCGCACGTCGCGAGGTTCTGGAAACCTATGTCAAGCGGCTGGAGAAGCTGGAAGAGCTGGCCAGTGGCTTCAAGGGGGTGCAAAAGACCTTCGCCATCCAGGCAGGTCGCGAGATTCGGGTGATCGTCGACTCCAAGCGTCTCAGCGACGAGAAGGCCACGTGGCTATCCCGGGATATCGCCAACAAGATCGAGAGCGAGCTGACCTACCCGGGAAAGATCAAGGTGACGGTCATCCGTGAAACCCGTTCCATCGAGTACGCCAAGTGATCCTGCTCTTCGTCGGTGACGTGGTTGGCAGGCCGGGTCGGAGGATCCTGGCGGACCAACTGCTGAGCCTGATAGACCGCTACAAGGTGGACTACGTCGTCGTCAACGTGGAGAACTCGGCCGGCGGTTTCGGGGTCACCCGGGAGATCCTGGCGGAGCTCGACGAGCTGCCCATCGATTCCTATACCAGCGGCAATCACATCTGGGACAAGAAGGAGGGGCTGGTCCTCCTCGAAGAGCACCCGACCCTGCTGCGTCCGGCGAACTATCCCGAAGGCAATCCGGGCAGGGGGCTGCACATCGGTGAGACGGCGTCGGGGATCCGGGTGGCGACAGTCAATCTGGAAGGACGGGTCTTCATGAAGCCGCTGGAGTCCCCCTTCAGAGTCGCTGAGCGTCTGCTGGATTCCCTCGACCGGGAAGTCAAGGTAGTCATGCTGGACTTCCACGCCGAGACCACCAGCGAGAAGCAGGCTCTCGGGATCCACCTCGACGGCCGGGTGTCGGTGATCGCCGGTACCCACACCCACGTGCCGACCGCTGACGAGAGGATCCTGCCCGGCGGCACCGCCTACATCACCGATGTGGGCATGACCGGACCCTATGAGTCGGTGATCGGTATGCGAGCGGACAAGGTCGTCCAGCGATTCCTGCTCCAGTCCAAGACTCCTTTCGAAGTGGCGAAGCGCGATGTGCGTCTTGCTGCAATCGTGGTAGATATTGACCAGGAGTCTGGCCATGCGCGCCAGATCCAGCGCCTACTGATCTCGGAGGGAGACAAGGCATGAAGCGCGTCTTGTCCAAACGCCAGGCGTCGGTGGAAGAGCTCAGGCTGCTTGCCGACCGCCAACCAGTCTCGGTGATCATCACCACCTTCAACGAGGAGTGGAATATCGGTGCCTGCATCGAGTCGGTGCTCTGGGCCGATGAGATCTTTGTGGTCGACTCCTATTCCACCGATCGGACCATGGAGATCGCTCGCCAGTACCCCATCGTCTCCCGGCGGCGGGAGTACTTCGGCTCTGCGGCCCAGAAGAACTGGTCCATCGATCGCGTGAAGCACGATTGGGTACTGATCCTCGATGCAGATGAGAGGGTACCGGAGGAACTGGCGCGCGAGATCCTCAGGCTCCTGAGCGAGACACCGGAGTACCGGGGCTACTACCTCCGTCGCCAGAACATCATGGCCGGCAAGAGGATCAAGCACTCGGGCTGGTCAACCGACAAGGTGATTCGGTTGTTCCACCGTTCCCACGGCCGGTACCCGAATCGCCGGGTGCACGCCGATGTGGATATCGAGGGCCCCATCCCGATCCTCAAGAACTCACTCATCCACTACACCTTCCGCAATTTCGACCAATACCTGGAGAAGTCCCTCAACTACGCACGCTGGGGTGCGGCCCAGGGCTTCAAGGAGGGACGCGCCGCCGGATTCAATGAGATGGGGTTGCGGCCATTGTGGCGTTTTCTCCGCGCCTATTTTCTCCAACTGGGCATCCTCGATGGCTTGCACGGTCTGGTGGTCTGCGGACTGCAATCGTTCGGTGTCTTTCTCAAGTACGCCTGGCTGTGGGATCACCGCATCCAGGAGAGCCTGGGAGAGAAGGTCGAGCTACCCAGTTTTGATGACGCCGCCACCACCTGGGAACGCCACGGCGAAGAAGCCGACGACAAAGCCGACGACGAAGCCGCCGATCAATCGTAGAGAGGGTGGACCGGCGTGATCTCGCCGATGCGATCATTCGCCAAGGTAGCGGCAAAGAGATGGATCCGAGGTGAGGTCGGCAGCCCCACCTGGCTGCAGCCCTGCGGCAGATACACGGAACAGTAGTAGAGGTAACAGAAGATGTACGGCTCGTCCTGGCCCGCGGAACCGTGGCGGTGGGTTCCGATCCAGGCCACCTCGAGGTCGTCGCCGAGGTGCTGCTCCTGATGGAGCGACCGGGGCCATGCCAATCGTCTCGGTCTGCCTCGCTGCGCCAGGAATCCGGAGTAGTGGCCGATCTCGAGCTGGCCTTTGATCTCCTGGGTCTGGAAGTACTCGCATGCGGGCTCCCCGGTGGTTGCGACAAGCAGATGCAACTGTTTGTAGGGGTGAGCGCCCAGATCGATCTCCTGGCCCTGGCAAGACACGGCGTTGGCGACGCCTTCATCGGCTGATCCCAGGACGAAATCGATGCCACCGTATCTCACCCGGTTGGGCCAGAGCTCGGCGGGTATGGAATGGCCCCTGCCGTCGAACCCGTCGAGATCCTCTAGCCCCTGTCTGCGGGTGGCAACCACGTTGAAGGGCAGGTCCAGCGGTCTGGCGTCGGTCGCTGTTTGCCGATCGGGCTGCGAGATTTCGAGGGCAAAGCTCCTGAGTGCGAAGGGCGCGAAATCGGCTTCGAGCTGATGGCCTTCCACTTTCGCGGGGCCGCGCTCGTCTTCCATGCCATCGACCTCGGTAGCCCCGTGTAGAGAATCTTGGACACCGAAAGCGAATGCCGGCGCCGATCTGCCGGACAGCTCCCGAAAACGGGCGATCCAGCCGTTGCCGCTCTCGGCCCGTTTCAGCGCCTGGAGCGCGACCTGCTCCGAGGAGACCTGGAACAGCGAAAGCTCCCGTCCAAGAGCCCCGTCGTGTTTCATGGTGTCGAAGACCAGGAGAGGCTGATTGAGCCGCGCCGCTTGCCAGCAGGTGTCGGAGATCTGCCACCGATCCTCGTGACCGTAGATCCCGTAAACGAATCGGTGGCGGCCGTGGTCCTGGATACCCTGATGACGGAACTTGCGGAGGACCCGGGGTGAGCGCAGCAGGGACAGCCGTAGAGTGGCGTCGTCGGGTTTGTCCCAACCGTACTTGCAGTCATTGAGTATGGAGACGCCGGCAGAACCATCGGCGGAGCATTGGGCTGCCCATTGCTGAGCCGGCACCTCGTACTCTACGCGCTCATTGGTGCCCCGTTCGATGACCCCCAATCCCAGATCGTAGACAGCCTTGGGGCTGGAGACGGCCAGCGGGAACCGTGCCTTCAACAGCCGGCCGCGGGTGTACCAGTCGACCTGGTTGGCGATCTCGATCCGGTCACCGGCGTCACCGGCGGCCAGGCGGAGAATCTGGGTGTAGGTGGATCGTCGGCTCGAGCGGCGAACTTCCAGAGCGACCCGCACAGGACCCTCCTCCAGGACGCGGATCTCAGCGGTGCCGGTGAGCTGTCCCGGAGCCTTCTCCTGCAGATCCTCGTAGAGGATCTCCCAGGCGGGCCAGCGGGCGGAACGGTCGCGGATCAGCTCCCATCGGATGGGAGCGGCGAGGAGTTGGCGGCCGGTACGGCGATCGAGCACGCTCAGGATATCGCCCTGGTCGTCGATCTCGATCCGGTAGCGATGATTGGCCATGGTTGAAGGGGTGATCTCGAGGTCGGACTCGAAGGACTCTCCAGGGGGGACGAATTCGAGGTCGTAGATCTGGACCCCCAGCGGCGGCACCCGGGCCAGAAAGACCACCGATTGCCGGCCCTGGAAGTCGAGCCCGACCTGCGATGGGGTCTCCCGGCCATTGGGGCCCACAACCCGTATCGGTGAAGTAATCGTGGACGGGTGGTCGACGGTCACCACATCGCAACGCTCGATAGAGAGCGGGTTGAAGACCACGACCGACTGACCTTCGGCCCGGGTATCCATTTCGCTGGCGAGGGCACCCATGGAATGGGTCAGGACCGTCGCAAACTGCTTGAGGGACAGGATTTCGTCGTTGTCGGTGAACCGGTAGGCAGCGGGGATGCTGGTGCCAGTAAGATCGTCGTGCATCTGATGCCAGAGGAAACGGGTCCAGGCCTCCTGCAGACGCTCGGCCGGATAGTCGAGCAACCCCAGCCAGGCGGCCATCGTGGCGGCTCGTTCGGCGGCATCGCCGAGCAGCTCGTTGCGACGATTCCATCGTTTGAGCGCTGCCTGCGACGTCAGGCAGCCGGTTCCATGGGTCGGCAGCAGAAGCTCGCCGCGATGTCTGGGCAAGGCCGCAATCTGCTCGGATTCCAGCTCCTGGTAGAGCTGATCCGACCCGCTGACCACGACCTTGACCGGACCCTCGCCGGCGACGCTTCGGGCCAGCCACTCCATCGACTCCTCGTCGAGACCGCCACCCCGGTCGCCCACACCGACATACTTGATCCCGACGTAGGCGCCGGATTCTCGACCCGTGTCATCCAGCCTCTCCAAGAAACGGGGTGCCTGACTCAGGTCCTCGCGCAACCCCTCGCCATAGCCCTCTGGGCGGATCGCGGCCACGATCTCGGCTCCGTCGGGACCCTGCCAGACCCCCACATCGAAGGGGATCGTGGCGGGCGCCATCCAGCGACCGAACTTCTGACCAGAGAAACCGATGAGACCGCAGTGGGCGGCCACGGAGGGCAGCGCGAATCCGAAGCCGAAACAGTCGGGCAAGAAGAGGTCGCGGCTGCGGACGCCAAACTCGCGCTCGAAGAATCCGTTGCCATAGAGGATGTGTCGGAGCAGCGACTCGGGGGCGACAATGTTCACGTCCGGGGCGTCGAGCATGCTGCCGGCAGGTCGCCAACGTCCCGCCTCTACCCATTGACGCAGGACTTCGAACTGCTGCGGGTAGTACTCCTTCATCAGTTGATAGCGGAAAGCGCCTTCGAAGCTGACGACGAAAAACGGGTACCTCTCGAGGAGCTCGAAGTTGCGCTCCAGTGTCGCCGGGATGAAGTTCCGGATGGTGTCCTGGACCGTCCACCGCCACTGGGTGTCCAGGTGCACCGTCGCGACCACATAGAGTCTGCGGCTGGGCATCACTCGGCTTCGTCGGTGCCGAATCCGGGGGTGACTTCCATGGCCTGCCGGCGGCCGATCCAACGCTTCAGCATCCAGCGCACGGCGTAGAGATCGGCCACACCGACCCAAAGACGATTATGGATCCCGTACTTGGATTCGCCGTGGATCCGGGGACGGTGCCGGACCGGGATCTCCCGTACGGTGCCACCCTGCATGCGGAGCAGGGTAGGTAGAAAGCGATGCATGCCTGTGAACATTGGCAGGTCCTGGGCCAGATGGCTGCGAAAGACCCGCAGCGAGCAACCTACGTCGGTGATCGACTCCTGGGTCAGGCGGTTGCGAACCGAATTGGCAAGGCGAGAGGACAGCAGCCGAACCCACGAGTCGTGTCGATCTTGTCGAATCCCACAAACGATGTCGCAGTGCTCCAACTCGGCGAGCAGACGCGGGAGATCGGCTGGGTCGTTCTGGAGATCGGCATCCAGGGTGGCGATGATCGTGCCGGAGGCGGCCCTGAAGCCGGCATCGAAAGCGGCCGTCTGGCCGGAGTTCTTGGCCAGTCGAATGATGCGGACCCGAGCGTCCGTGGAGGCCAGGTCCGCGAGGATCTGCGGACTTTCATCCGTGCTGCCGTCGTCGACATAGAGGACTTCGTAGTCCACCCCCTCCTCGGCGAGTCCCGTAGCGATCTCAGCGTGCAGCGGACGCAGATTCTCGGCCTCATTGAAGACCGGCACGACGATGGAAAGGTCTTTTGGTTTCATGGATCCCGGCGTCTGTCGGTGGCTTCGAGCATACCGCGATCGGAGCCCGTGTAGAATCGCGATTCTCATGCCTGGGCGACGAGCGATACTCCTGGTGGCGGTGCTCCTGACGGCGGCGCCGGTGTCTGCTGTCGAGCCGCTGTCCCTGGCCTTCAGCGGCGGGGTATCCAACTTCAACAAGACGCCTACGTGGATCGAGGTGGGAGCCGAGGTTCGAACACCCACAAACGTCTGGGGTCTGGCCATGGTGGGTGGCCTGTCTGTCAACCAAGGTCGGGCCGTATGGATATTCGGTGGGGTGCGGAGAGATTTCTCGATCTCGAAGTCCTTTATCGTGACACCCGCCTTCGCAGTGTCGATCTACGAGCAGGGCGGCGGCAAGAACCTGGGTGGGCCTGTCGAGTTCCGTTCGGCTCTGGAGATCGGCTACCAGTGGCCGAGCCGCAAGCGGCTAGCCCTCGTCATCTACCATCTCTCCAACGCCGGCATCTACGACCAAAACCCCGGCATGAACTCGCTCGCTCTCACCTACAGCTTCCCGCTCGACTAACGGCGTCTGGCTGGATCTGAATGGACCGTTCCAGAGGGGGGTCTGCCTCGGTTGTCTGCACCTTGTAGGGGCCGGTCTCCGCGCCGGCCCGGCGACGTTTTGGCACCGAGCAGTAATGCACTGAGGACGACGGGCGGGCACAGAGGCCCGCCCCTACGGCAAAGAGCCCCCTCTAGGGGCACCCCAATCGGTCCGATTTCCTCTATCAGACCGGCCGGCACAATGGACAGGCGCATTTCTGGGTAGCATGGGCGGGGGATCATGGTCTTCAGCTCACACCTTTTTGTCTTCTACTTCCTGCCCCTGGCGCTGGCGGTCTACTACGTGCTGCCGCGGCGGACCCGTCACCTGGGTCTGACGGTCCTGAGCTACGGCTTCTACGGCTGGGCCAATCCCACCTTCATGGCGCTGATGCTGGGGTCCACAGTCGTGGACTACTTCTGCGGCTTGGCCATTGCCGGTCGTCTGGGACGTCGCTGGCGTGAGCCCATCGACTCGCTGCCCAGAGGGGGCGAGCGCCGCCGGAGTCAGCGAATAGCGGTGGCAGTATCGGTATTCACCAACCTGTCGCTTTTGGGTTTTTTCAAGTACTTCAACTTCGCCGTCGACGGCTTCAACACCCTGGTGGCCTCCCTGGGATGGATGGATCTACAGCTCGACTCGGTCCTGCGGGTGGCCCTGCCGCTGGGGATCAGCTTCTACACCTTCCAGTCCATGAGCTACACGATCGACGTCTACCGGGGTGAGGCTCGGGCCCTCAGGAACTTCGTCGACTTCGCCTGTTATGTGTCGCTCTTCCCACAGCTGGTGGCCGGTCCCATCATCCGATTCTCCGAGATCGCAGATCAGTTCGAGCACCGCACCGAGACCCTCACCAAGTTCGCCCGCGGAGTGGCTTTCTTGAGCTTGGGACTGGCCAAGAAGATCCTGCTGGCCAATCCCTGCGGCAAGGTGGCTGACACCGTGTTCGATGCCGCTTCGGCCCTGCCGCTGGATGCGTGGATCGGCGCGGTGGCCTACGCTTTTCAGATCTACTTCGATTTCAGCGGCTACACCGATATGGCCATCGGCCTGGGGCTGATGCTCGGCTTTGTCTTGCCCAAGAACTTCGACTCCCCCTACAAGGCCGATTCCATCACCGACTTCTGGCGGCGGTGGCACCTGTCGCTCTCCAACTGGCTTCGGGACTATCTCTACATCCCGTTGGGTGGCAACCGCCGAGGGCCGAGGCGGACCTACATCAACCTGCTGGTGGTCATGGTGCTGGGGGGTCTCTGGCACGGGGCCGCTTGGAACTTCGTGATTTGGGGTGGGTTCCACGGGGTGCTTCTGGCCCTCGAGCGGGCGCGGGGCAAGCGGAGCCTCTTCGATCCTCTGCCGCGGCCGCTGCGGGTGGCCGGCACCTTCTCGCTGGTGCTCTTCTCCTGGGTGCTCTTCAGGGCCGACAGCCTGTCGCGTGCCGGTGAGTACCTGGCCGACATGCTGGGGTTCGGACCGCGGCACGACGGTGCCCTGTTGCTCGAGGGTGTCATTTTCCAACCCTACTATCTGGCGAGCCTGGGCGTCGCGTCAGTGGTGGTCTGGGGGGCGCCGCAGACCTGGGATTGGACCCGCAGCCTGCCCCTCTGGCGGGCTCTGATCTGTCTCGGGATCTTGTGGCTCGCCCTGGCAGCACTGACGACGCAGGCCTATAACCCCTTTATCTACTTCATTTTCTGATCATGACCACCCGAGATCTCCCAGCCCGCGAAATCCAGGCCCTGGAACAGGTGGGTGTCACGGCCGTCTCTCGACCGGTCGCGGTGATTGCGACGTTGGTGTTCGTGATCACGATCTCCGGAGTGGCCCTCTTCGAGCGCTCGGTCGACAGCGCCGTTTGCCGAGACTTTGGCGCCCAGATGGGTGCCAGCCTGGCCCGATTCGACGACGAGGGTCTGTTCGCCGCCAACCGGGCCCTGCTGGTCGCCATGGACGAGTTCGAGAGGCGTCTGGAAGAGGAATCGTTTCTGCACCGATGGCTTCTGCCCGAGCTGCAGTGGCGACTGGCGGCGCTGAGCGGTCTGGGGAATGAGAAGGTCTACATCGGCCGTTCTGAGTGGCTCTTCTTTCGACCCGACGTGGACCATGTGATCGGCCCGGGTTTTCTGGATCCACGGGTCCAACTGGCTCGGCGACGGGGTGGCGAGGCGTGGCAGCCGGCACCGGAGCCCGACCCGATGCCGGCGCTCCTGGAGTTCCATCACCAGCTCGAGAGCCGCGGGATCCATCTCATCGTCGTGCCGACCCCGGTCAAGCCGACGGTGGAGGCCGGGCGGCTCAGCAGGCGAGCAGAGAAGGCCGAGTCGGCTCTACAGAATCCCTCTTTTGCGGCGTTTATCGACAGTCTCATCGAGGCCGGTATCGAGGTTGTCGATCTGGCGCCGCAGCTGTTCGATCGGCAACGCGAGACGGGAAGAGCGCAATACCTGCGAACCGACACCCATTGGACACCGGATGCAGTCGATTACGCGGCCGGTAATCTGGCAAAAAGAGTCCAAACGGCGTTGTCGCTCACGGCACCGGGAGACGAGCCGTATCGGCGTCGCCCCATCGAGCTGACCGGCTTGGGAGATATTGCGGACATGCTGCTGCTGCCTGCCGGTAGCAGGTGGATCGAGGCTGAGCGGGTCGAGGCTTTCATGGTCACCCGGCTGGATGGCAGGACCTGGCGCCCGCAGCGGGATGCCGAGGTCCTGCTGCTGGGAGACAGCTTCGCCAATGTCTTCTCCGATCCCTCTCTGGGTTGGGGTACGGGAGCTGGTCTCGGCGAGCAACTCAGCTACCACCTGCAACGGCCCATCGACAAGCTGGCGGTCAACGCCGGTGGCGCCTTCCAGACCCGGAGGATCCTGCAGCGCGCCCTGGCCGGAGGCGAGGATCGTCTGGCAGGGAAGAAGCTCGTGATCTACCAATTCGCTACCCGAGAGCTGTCGCAGGGTGATTGGCAGGTCTTACCGCTCACCCCGAACCGCTAAGATTGCCGGTCGAGCGCCTCATGATCGCCCTGGATCGGAAATCAATACCTGTCGTCCTCGTTGTTGCCCTGCTCCTGGGCTGCTCAGCCGAGAAGCCCGATGCGGTGGTGGAACCCGAGATCGAGCTGCAGCCAACGCGGGGGTTCATCGTCGTCTCCTTCGACACCCTGCGGGCCGACCATCTGGGGGCCTATGGCTACGAGTTGCCCACCAGCCCGGTCTTCGATCGGCTGGCGGCGCGGGGCACTCTGTTCGAGCGCATGGTGGTCCAGTATCCGTCGACACTGACCTCCCACATGTCGATCTTCACCGGTCTCTACCCGCAGGAGCATCAGGTTCTGCCGCCGTCTACCGTCCTCTCGAACTCCATTCCAACACTGCCCGAGCTTTTCCAGGCCAGTGGATTTCGCACTGCTGGGCACACTGAAGGTGGGTTCGTGGCCGGCGGATACGGGTTCCGTCGGGGCTTCGACGAGTTCACCGACACGGCCTACCGGGCGGACACCGACATCGAACGGACCTTCGAGCGGGGTCTGGAGTTCCTGCGGTCGCTCGAGGAGGACGACCGGTTCTTTCTGTTTCTGCACACCTACAGCATCCACGATCCCTACGAGCCGCCGGACGAATACCGTCAGATGTTCTGGTCCGAACCAGCTCCCAACACTTTCGACTCGAGCGGTGAGAACTTGCGCCTGGTCAACGGCGGTGGGCTGGAGATCACACCGGTAGCCGTGGACTACTTCCGGGCGATGTACGACGCTTCCATCCGCTATGCTGATGACGTCCTGGGGCGATTCGTGGCCGAGCTCGAGTCCACGGGTCTGATGAACGAGATCACCCTGATCCTCACCTCGGATCATGGGGAGGAGTTCTTCGAGCACGGCCGGATGGCCCACACCCAGGTCTACCTCGAATCCCTGCTGGTGCCGCTGCTGGTGGTCCATCCCCAGCAGAGCGAGGGTCGCCGTGTCGCCGCTTTGGTGGAGACCGTCGATCTCGCCCCGACCCTCCTCGATCTGGCCGGCCTCTCCGAGGTGCCAGTCACTTCTGGAAGGAGCCTCGTGCCGATCCTCGAAGGGGCCGACAGCACCGGTCCGTCCCAGGGCTACGGCGAGGTCTTCGACGTGGAATTCGTCCGTACAGTCGTGGCTCAGGACCGGGATCAGCGCTATCAGCTGGTGATGGTGGAGCCCGAGTGGGATCCGGCGGGGCCATGGATTCGCGATCAGGTGACCTTCGACATCGAAGTGGGTCCGTTGCGGTTCGAGGCCCAGAGCTTCCACGAGCCGCGTCTGGTCAGCATCGAGATCGAGGGTCGACGCCACGGCGAGCTGGAGATCACCCCCGGCTGGCAGCCGGTGGAGATCGATCTACCGTCCGGCAGGTCCGTCTACCGGGTAACCCTGACGGCGGACGGCTGCCTATCGCCAGCCCAGGTGGGGGAGGGAACGGACGACCGCTGTCTGGCGTTTCAGGTGCGCAAGTTCGCGCCCCGCCGGTTCGAGCTCTACGACCTGATCGAGGACCCGGCCGCCCAGAACGACCTCTTCCGCGACGAGGCCGAAATCCGCCGCCGGCTCGCCGATCGCCTGCTGGCACTGGAGTGGTCGCCGCGGAGTGAAGGTGGTGAGAAGCCTCTGTCGGTAGAGGACGAGGAGACGCTCAGGGCCCTGGGCTATCTGGACTGACCGCCGCGTCCACTTCTACATCCAGGGTCATCAGAGTGAGACGTCCGAGCTCGCCCAGCTGGACCGGCGGCCTTCTGAGAATCTCGAGCACAAGTCGGTAGGTGTCGGCTTCTGCCGGCCAGCGGATGGTGACGGGCAGCTCGAGAGCTTCCCCCGGCCGCACATTGTTGGGCAGCGGCACCGCGGAGCGTGCCACCTCCTCGCCACCGGGAACTGCGAGCAGGCGATACCCCAGGCTGACGGGGAAGAGCCCCTCCCGCTTCCATGGACGGCGGCCCGTATTGCGGACCTTCACCACCAGATCGGTCTCGCTCCCAGCGGCGGCACCCACCTGCGATGCAGCCGAGGGCTCCAGGAGCTCTGCAGCCAGGGCCGCCAACTCACGACCACGACCCGCGTACCGTACGACCGCCGTGACGTCGGCCCCTGATGCAGAGCTCAGTACGAATCGCAACACCCTGACGTTGTAGAGCTTGCCGGCGTTCCACCAGAACGCGTGCCGACGCCAGGTCGGTCCGGTCGGCACCTGGAGAAGCCCGGGCGTCGATGACGGCATCTGAGGCATCGAGAATCGAGTCCGTTCCCGCCCATCGGAGATCTCGAGGCGAACATCGGCGGTTTTCGGTGCCACCACGAACTCGAGCGGCGTCCCGGGCCAATCGGTGGCGACGAGAATCTCCGTCGTGGGTCGCTGTGAATCGAGCCGGAAGCTCCATGCCGCGGGCTTGGCGAAGGGGTCGAGGAAGCGGACATAGTCTTCGGCCCAGAAGCGCTCCGTTTGGCCGTCGATCCGCTGTGCGGTCGATTCGTACGGCAGCAACGGGAAGATCCCGGCATGGACGTGGGCCTGGCTCGATTCATCCAACTCGCGGGTCGCGGCGACCGAGCCGACAGCCGAGCCCCAGGCGAGGAGGGCCAGTATCCAGGCCACCGCCAGACTCCTGGCCGATGGCAATCGCCGCAGCGCCACCGGCAACACCGGCAAAGCTCCTAGAAAGTAGCGGTTGCCCACAAAGGTCGAGCCGCCGAAGTAGTTCTGCGGCATCCAGATCAGGTAGAAGCCGACCACGGCGGCCAGACCGGCCAACAGCATCCATGAGACTCGATCGGGTCGCCTCAGAATATGGAAGAGCAGCACCAGGGCGACCGGAAAGTAGAACAGCAGCCCGGTGTGACGTCCGATGAGGAAGTACAGGCTCGAATAGGCGGTCCGCCGGACATCCACTGA
>Ga0255052_10002220_pt1 | contig 14181 bp, 7 predicted proteins | sample JV7_2_21_MG_FD_188632 | JGI IMG/M metagenome (GOLD analysis project Ga0255052, IMG submission 188632) | Seawater microbial communities from Jervis Inlet, British Columbia, Canada - JV7_2_21 | ecosystem: Environmental > Aquatic > Marine > Inlet | place: Canada: British Columbia | collected... | reverse complement strand
TATACAGTGGCGACGATTTTACGGTCTTGCCGTTTCTGGAGCAGGGCGGTCATGGTGTAGTTTCGGTCAGTGGAAATGTTGTGCCAGCTGCGATGGCAAGGCTATGCAAACTGGCAACGTCTGGTGAGCATGCGGCGGCAAAAGCGGTAGACGACACATTGCAGGCATTGAACAATGCCTTGTTTGTTGAATCGAACCCGATTCCTGTTAAATGGGCGTTACATGAGATGGGCTTGATTCCCCCGCACCTCCGGTTACCGCTGACGGAGTACAGTGAGCAGTGGCACGACGCGATGCGCGGAGCATTGGTACTGGCAGGCATTCAGTTAGAGGCTAGAGCATGAAATTAATGAGAGTGTGTTTTGTACTGGGCGTTTTGGCAGGCTTGTCGGCATGTGGCAAACCTGGCATTACCTGCGATGAGCCGAGCCCGTATCAACTCGCAGCAGAAGGTGAGCGTTTGCAAGCGCCCGATGATCTCGATAGCCCGGAAGCGATCAAGGCAATACCACTGCCTGATGCATCACCAGGAGGCCCACGTCCAGAGGGATCGGCTTGCCTCGATCTTCCGCCAAGAATCTCGATAAGCAAATAGAAACCTGTTTGCAGTGGATGCGGATGGTATCAATGGAAATAAGGAGAGGTGGCTGAGTGGCTTAAGGCGCTCGCTTGGAAAGCGAGTGTACGCTTATACCGTACCGCGGGTTCGAATCCCGCCCTCTCCGCCAAAATATGAAACGCCCCACAAGGGGCGTTTTGTATTTTAGCCGGGAGGGTTTGGGCTTTCGACGGTACTGACTAGCGAGCATAGTCACTTGCCAGCACCCAATTTGACTATTGCCGTTATGATAAACACAAGCTCAAAAAGTGGTATGGTTAAAAAAAACAACCAAGGTCATTCGTGAAAAATTAAGAATAATGTCGCACCAGCGACTGGTCGTTGATCTGGTTAGCCCAGTATGATCCAGGCTGGAAGCGACCTGCGTCTCTGACAAAGAACTTCACAGCACCCTTACACTCCATATAAAGCACTTATAAAACCAATGTGTTCTTCGATTGATTTTTGGTTTTTCAGAAGATTACTCTGCTGCCAGGAATGTTTTTTGAGTATTTATTAGGGAGTTATTAATAGAGTCAACGGAGAAAAGCTATGAAAAGTTTATTCAGGCTAAAAAATAACGTCATGGTTCTATTAAGTTTCCTGATGTTGCTTACAACTGGTTGTGACTGGTTCGATGGTAATGGGTCTCTCCCAGAATATACTGTTGGTGTTACCGTCAATGGCCTGACCGGCGAACTCACCTTGCAAAACAACGCGGCGGACGACCTGGTGATTACCGCGGACGGCGCGTTCGAGTTTGCAACTCCTTTGACCGATGGTGATGATTATGCCGTGACAGTCGGTACCCAGCCCGACGGGCAGAGCTGCACCGTCACCAATGCTGCGGGCAGCATTGACGCTGCCGATGTGCCGAATGTGGAAGTGAGCTGTGTAGACCTTTTTACCGGCCTGTTCATCGATGACCTGGTGGTGGGCCTGGATTACACCTGCTCATCCGGTACGTCGAGCGAAACCACTGCCGATGGGCAATTTACCTGCCCAGGCGGCGATGATATTACATTCTGGCTTGGCTCGAACGAGCTTGGACCAGTCCCTGTTGCATATACCGTCATTAGTCCGCTCTTACTGTTTCCTGACAATGGGCTGTCGGCGATCAATCTTGCCCGCCTTTTACAGTCGCTTGATTCCGACCAGCTGCCCGACAATGGTGTAATCGTGATTGATGACGCCTTGGTGGCGGCTCTCCCGGCAGATTTGGACTTTTCACTGCAACCGGCAGAATTTGAAGCGGCTGTGGGCATGACTCTGGTGTCATTGGAAACAGCGGTACAAAGACTCAGGGATGCGATTACGCAGTACATTCCCGAGAATGCCGTACCGATCGCGGATGCCGGGGCAGACCGTGATGTGACAGTAGGATCGACGGTAACTCTGACTGGCGCCGCTAGTTCTGACGCCAATGGAGATGGGCTTAGTTTCAACTGGAACTTCGTATCAACGCCCGCAGGAAGTAGTGCTCAGCTGGCATCAAGATTCACAGTCGCGCCGTCATTTGTTGCAGACGTTGCTGGCTCATACGTAGTCGGCGTGCTTGTGTCTGACGGCATAGTAATCAACTACGACATAGTCGTTATCACTGCCAATGACGGTTCTGCTCTGCCCGCTGCACCCCTGGGATTGCAGGCGGTTGCCGGTGATGCATTTGTGACGTTGTCGTGGACCGCAGTCGATGGCGCAACGGGTTACATGGTGTACTGGAACAACACCGGTAATGTCACTACATCCGACAACTGGTTCGGTCCGTGGACGAGTGGGACGGTGGTCAGCCTGTCTGGCTTGACCAACGGCACGCCATACTACTATAGGGTCGCAGCGGTGAATGCTTCTGGCGAGGGACCAATGTCCGCTGAGGTCTCTGCAACCCCAACGGGGCCGCCCCCAACCTACTCAGTTGGTGGCACCGTGAGCGGGCTTACCGGTACGGTGACGTTGCAAAACAACGCGGCGGATGACCTGGTGATCGATGCGGACAGTTCCTTTACCTTTGATACAGCAGTTAATGATGGCAGCACCTATGTTGTCACAGTAAGTACCCAGCCTGCCGGCCAGACCTGCAGCGTTACCAATGGTAGCGGCACGATCTCGGGGGTTAATGTCAGTAATATTGGTGTTAGTTGTGCTGATATCCCAACCTACACAGTTGGTGGCACAGTGAGCGGGCTTACCGGTACGGTGACGTTGCAAAACAACGCAGCGGATGACCTGGTGATCGACGCGGACGGTTCCATTACCTTTGCAACAGCCGTTACTGATGGCAGTACGTATGTGGTCACAGTAAGTACGCAGCCTGCCAGCCAGACCTGCAGTGTTACCAATGGTAGCGGTACGATCTCGGGCACGAACGTGACCAACGTCATTGTGACCTGTTCCGTCGGCACAGACGCCACTTTGTCAGCATTGGCGCTTTCGGCAGGTGGACTCAGTCCCACATTTGCATCCGGTACGAGTAGCTACACCCTGTCAACATCGAGTGCTACGACCACGGTAACCGCGACGGTGAATCAGGCTGGTGCAACCATTACGGTAAACGGTACAGCGGTCGCCTCCGGTGCAGCGAGCGCATCGATACCGCTAGCCGTGGGCGATACAGACATAACGATTATCGTGACTGCACAAGACGGCAGTACAACACAAAGTTATTCCATAACAGTGACTCGCGGGGCTGAAATTGTCTCACTTGAATTAATCAATCCAACGCCAGGCGCCAACAACATTTTTGGAAGCGAAGTGGTGCAGTTGGTGAATGGTAATATCGTAGTCGTTAGTCAGTATGACGACGCTATCGCTGCCGATAGTGGTGCTGTTCATCTCTACAGTCCGTCATCATTCACACCGATTGCGAGCATTTATGGGGATGTGGAGAATGATATGCTGGGAATCGGTGGTATCACCGCGTTGGGTAATGGTAACTACGTGATTGCATCAGCAAATGATGATGAAGGCGGTATTGTTGATGCAGGCTCGGTACGGTTGGTGAATGGCAGCACTGGCGTGCAAATTGCCATACTGGCAGGTGATGTGGCGGGTGATTCTCTAGGAAGTGGCAGTATCATCGCCCTGGACAACGGTAACTACGTGATTGCATCACCAAATGATAGTGAAAACGGTATTGTTGCTGCAGGCTCGGTACGGTTGATGAATGGCAGCACCGGTGCACAAATTGGCATACTTACCGGTGATGTTCAGAGTGATCAACTAGGATTCGGATTCCCAGGTATTACCATGCTGGGCAACGGTAACTACGTGATTGCATCACAATTTGATGATGAAGGCAGTATCGTTAATGCAGGCTCGGTACGGTTGGCGGATGGTAGCACCGGTGCACAAATTGGTGCCGCACTGGCTGGTGATGTGGCGAGTGATCAACTTGGAGGTGACGGTATCACCGTGCTGGGCAACAATAACTATGTGATTGCATCACATTTTGATGATGAAGGTGGTATCGCTAATGCAGGTTCGGTACGGTTGGTGAATGGCAGCACCGGCGTGCAAATTGCGGCATTGGCAGGTGATGTGATAAATGATCAGCTAGCAAGAGATAGTATCACTGCGCTGGGCAATAATAACTACGTGATTGCTTCGGGATTTGATGATGAAGACAGTATTGTTAATGCAGGCTCGGTAAGGTTGATGGATGGTAGCACCGGTCTACAGATTGGTGCCACACTTGCAGGTGATGATCTGAATGATTATTACGGAAACACTGGAGTCATCGCTCTGGGCAACGATAACTACGTGACTGCATCAGCAGGTGATGATGTAGGCGGTGTTGCTAATGTAGGCTCAGTACGGTTGATGAATGGCAGCAACGGTTCGCAAATTGGTGCCACACTGACAGGTGATGTGGCAACTGATGGCCTAGGAAGCTCCGGTATCACCGCACTGGGTAACAATAACTACGTGATTGCATCAGCAAATGATGATGAAGGCGGTATCGTTAATGCAGGCTCGGTACGGTTGATGAATGGCAGCACGGGCGTGCAAATTGGCATATTGACAGGTGATGTGGCGAGTGATTGGCTAGGAGCCACCGTAGGAGGTCCCGGTATCGCCGCGCTGGGCAACAATAACTACGTAATTGCATCTCCAAATGATGATGAAAACGGTATTGTCGATGCGGGGTCGGTACGATTGGCGAATGGCAGCACCGGTGCACAAATTGGTGCCGCTCTGACAGGTGACGTGGAGACTGATTGGCTAGGAAACGGAAAACCGGCTATTACCACGCTGAGTAACGATAACTACGTGATTGCATCAAGATTTGATGATGAAGGCGGTATTGTTAATGCGGGTTCGGTACGGTTGGTGAATGGCAGCACAGGTATACAGATTGGTGCAGCTATCGTCGGAGCGTTTGCGAATGATATGAGTGAAACCAATATAGTCGATCCGGTTAGCGGCGATTATTATGTCTTGGGCCTACCGAATGCAGACAATGGCGGGCTGGTAGATTCTGGCAAAGTGCTGATAGTAGTACCCTAGAATACCGACGTAAGGTCAGGTGGGGGAAAACCGGTTGGCATCGTACCAGTAATATAAAACTGCCAATCTACTTTGGAGTACAAAGCGCGGTCTTCGGGCCGCGTTTTGTCTTTTGAGTAGATAAATCGGCACTGTTATATATGGTGTGTCATCGATCAGGGAAACGGGTCGGAATGGCCAGAGAGCGTCGTCCGCCAAGGACTCGCTCCACCTCTGGTAGTCCGGAAGAACTGCCGGTACGGGATCGCAGAGCATCCTCCGCAGAGGACTCGCCCCACCGCCAGGTTAGAAACGAAACGTATAACTGGCCTTCAAGGCGATATCCCCGCTGACCGAAGTAAATGCTCGGTTCCGCGTGTAGTCAGCAAATTCCCGATTGACGACAAGCAAGACCTCGCGCCCGGCGCGCGGCATCCAGCGCAGGATGCTGTTCAGGCCTAGTGTGTATGTCACGTTGTCATATTGCAGGAAATTCTCCCAGAACCAAGTGTTCGTGAACGCGACGTTCGCTCGCAACGATGACAGGCGTGTCGTGAACTCGCCTTGGGGCAATGCGACAGCGCTCACGTGATAGCCGAGACCCATCGCAAAGTGAGGGCTCGGCCGCCAGATCAGTGCAATGCCAGGATTCTCGACACTGCCGTCGAAGAAATCACCATTGCAGTAGTAAGCGTCGGCATACAGCTTTCTGTGTTGGCCCGTAGCGATATTCATGCAGTACTGATTAAACGAGTACTCGCCCACGGGGATGACAATGCCATCGGAGATTTCGAAAGGAGTGTCGATGAATTCGTCAAACAGATGATACTGTAGTCCGATCGCGTCGCTGTTTTGACTCTCGAGCTCAATGGCGCGAATTGTGATCGCTTGTGTCTGTAAAACACCGTCCAGCGTTTCAATACGTTGGTAATCGATACCACTGAACGCTGAGCGCATCGGACTGCCCGCCGGGTACCATGTGTAGCCAATATCGGCTGTCAGATCGCTGACATTGACACGATTGACAAAGCCCAGCGCCGGAAAGAACTTCTCCTCAATCTCCTTGTACGCAATCCCGCCCCTGAATCCCTCGGCGTTCGGCGATGACAGGCTTACACCAAACGCCGAGTCATCGCCGCCGATGCCTTCAGTGTCGCTTTGCTGGTACCAGATGGCTCCTTCGACGACACGACCGCTGGACAGTTTTGTATTCAGATAACGAAAATCGACACCGGCGACCGAATTGTCGACGTTGGAGCCAGGGTCGCCTTTCGTCAAAATGGCGCCAACGCTGGATTCTCCCAGAACGTTCTTCGATAACCGGGCCACGAGCAGGTCTCTCGGATCCAGCGTCTGCAACTCCTCCTGCCGGATTCCCAAGACGCCGATGTCCCAGCCACTCACACGGCCTGTGAGCTTGCCGCCAAAATCGATGTCGATCGTTTCGCCCGAGCTGCTGAGGCCGATACGGCGCGAGAAAAACGGCCGGCCGCTTTCCCGTTCCACTCGAGGTATTGTCGACGGATCTTCAGGGTCTCCGCCGCCGATACGCCCGAATTCGAAGATGTCTGTATCCTGGAGAAAGAACATTCGCTGTTCGGGAAAAAATAACCCGAATCGAGTCAGGTTGATTTGCCGTTCATCAACGCCTGTGCCCGAAAAATCGGTATTGACGGTCAACGAGAAGATCAGGGACGGCATGAGCTTGTAGAACACGTCAAGCGCCGGCTCGAACGAGTCTGCCGTGGTGCCCGCCTCGAAGTCCTTCGACTGGCGAAGCCGGGCTGACGGAACAATATCCAGACCTGCCCCGGATTGCGCGCCGGACATGCCGCCGACTTCGCCGAATGATGACGGATTCAGTTCGCGGTTGTTTGACGTCCAGCCGATCTGCTCACCCTTGCGGCCAATGAAACGGCCGACATTCAATCCCCATACGTCGTTTTCCGGGTCGAACGACAGGGTCTTGAACGGTATCTCGACCTCCGCGACCCATCCGTCGTCGACGATTAGCGTTGCACCGTGCCAGATGCCGCGCCAGTTCCAGTTCTCCGTCGTGACGTTTTCGTAAAGGGCCTCGTTGCGAACCCCGTTCGGGTTCAGGTCAAACAGGTAGCCACTGCGCCCTTGGTTCAACGGGTCGATCATGACTGAAAGGCCGTCCTCGCCCCACGACCAATCGCCTTGCATCAGGATCTGCGCACCGATCTTGTCCGACTCGCGGTCGTGGAACCTTGCGGCGACGTATAGCGCATCACTGGTATAAACAACGAGAAATGTCGAGACTTCAGACGGATCCGCAAACTCGTCCGGCTCAACCTGGTGCAGATCCGTAATTGCCGTAGCGAACTCCCATGCATCGTCGTCGAGAATGCCGTCGAGCACGGGTGGCTCGTCGACCATGAATGAGTCGATGCGCTTGCCGCTGAAATCGACGACCTGCGCGTCTGCCGCGCACGGCAGGAGCAGGCATATCAGCAAGATTCTTGTGTAATCGCTCATAAAAGAGTCGCCAGAATGCCCTGTACGGTTGTAGTAGCCTTCTTTCAGGATAGGCTATCTATTCGCGTTGGCGAAGGCGCGTCTCATCCGTTATCGGGCGTGCTGGCCATTGAACAGCTTATATAATTCGGAATTCGACGGAGCATCTTTTGCTCAGGACGCGCCACACCGCCAGTTATTAGTAGTAATTATTTGCTATATCAAAGAATAACGAATCAATATTCAAATAGGTACCACAAAAAGTCCCACATTTGTTTCTCGTTAGGTAGCGGAAACCTAAAGGGCAAACTCAGCTATTATCGCGATCATTGACTGGACAGATCTGATCAAGGCCAACCGCATGCCCGATAAGAGTGAATGCCTGCTCACCGTTGAAGGATAGGAAATTCTATCGCGTTGTCGCGGCATGAATTTGCGGCCAAGCTGGCCGCTTTGCCCGGTAAGCCGGTTGGATGCCGGCGATCCGGCCCTCGCCTGGCCGAACGCGATCCTCGGACAACGGTTCAGGCGATATCCGGTACCCGGTGACAGGTGATGGGAATGGTCTCGCCGATTGGCCAGGGCGGATCGGGGCCGGCGGGTGAGGGGGTCTCGGGCTGTGGGTCCCACACGTGAGGTGTTCGAGAATGCGTTCGATGACACCGGCTGAAGCGCTAAACGATGCAAACACCAAAGCGATCGTCGGCAGGACTGTTTTCTTGATTATCTCTGACACATCGATCGAATCTCGTGTGATTCGCGAACGGCGTGCAGGTAACGATGGACATTACCATCGCTGAAGTAATAGTACGCCGTATTATTCGGCATCAGGACGATGTTAATGCCGCCGAAGCCCGACATCGTCACTAGCCAGGTCGGCTTTTCACAACCCAGTAAATTGGCAACATCGAAACTACGAAAGCCATTGTTGAAGCGAATTTGCTCCATCTCTGCCTGCATCCCGGGGTCGCCAGGAATACGTTGTTTGATTGCGTCGAATAAATCCCGATCAAGGACCTCCTGCTCGTTCAGCCGGCCATCGGATTCGCCAATAAACACCGCGAGCTTCGCCACGTCATCGCGCAACAACGTCAGGCCGAAACCAGTAAAAGGCTGGGCGATGACATCATTTGTACGACGTGTTTGCATCGCCAACGGGCTAAGACCCATTGGCCTCCACAGTTCATCAACAAGAAGGTCGTCATAAAAGTCCGCATCGTTGCCGACAAGGGACTTCAGTCGATTATTGATGGCAGTACCTGCAAGATAGGTAGCCCACGTCTGGTAGGACCAATGCTCACCTGGCTCTGACTTGCGCGGATACTCATTGCAGGCAAAGTCGATCTTCGTTGCATGGTCCTCACTAAGGAAGAACCGACTGACGATCGCCGCATCTTCATCGACATGCGGCTCAGGTGAATCGTAGTGACCCGTCGTCATGTCAAGTGCATGTTCGATCGTGACGCCTTCCCACCCGTCGCCACACTCGGGCACAAAGTCGCTAACCAGCGCACTGGCGGTTCCAGGATAGAGCTTCTCGGCGCGCATCAAAGCCAGACCGCCGACGAGCGACTTTGCGGTGGAGTAAGACGGCACCGCCATCTCGTCACAATACGGGAAGTCGCCGAATTGCGTGCCACAGCCACCGGCATAGTGAACCCCGTCGATTATGAAGCCAAAGAACGTCATATCGCTCGAATCGATTTCCTCGACCGAACCGAACTCTGCCGCGTTCGCCCCGGTATAGTCGGTCTCAAGCTGCTCCATCGGGCGCAATGGCATGCGATTTGCCCTGTATCGCTCAGAAGCTGCAACCGTTTCCTGGGCACGCGTCACGTCGCCCGGTTCATAGTCAGCCTGAACGAGCCCACGCATCTCGAACTGCAAATATCGGCACGTTTGGTTGCTGATCTGAAAAGCAAGTTGGGACACCGCGCCGCTGTCATTGAATAAGAACGTCATCAACCCGTTGTGGACGCAATCTTCCCGGCGTTCTTTGAGTGCGAATGGAATCGCTGCGCGACTGAAACCGTTATCCAACTCCTCATCCCAGACCGGCCCGGGCAGCAAGACGAACTCCCACCAATTGTGATCGTTGCTCACAGGACCGCTTAGCACCGGAAGCAAGTGGTCACCGGCCTGCACGAACTCGAAATCAAACGGCGGCAACTCATCCAGCCCGGGACGATCGAGTTCAATAAAATTAAGCTCGTCTACCGATAACTCGAAGTGGTTGGACTGTGCATCAGTGGATAGCGTAAGGCGACCCGAAAAGACATTTGACGAGGGTCTCGCCTGTGCCAGCGGGGTGAATTCGACGAGTGGCAACGGTTTCTCAAGGCCAGTGCCGTTCATCAATCGTTCGTATGACAGGATCCTGTCGCCTGCCGACCCAACTTCCGGCCCACTGCACGACTGGAGCAGCAACGTTACGCACGCAAGGACTAATGCGCAGTGTCTCATTCGCGGACTCAGGCCGTCATCGGTCTATTCGTCAGGCTCACGATCGAGCGCTCTTGCCGGCAAAATCATCACCAGCAAGCATCCGACGAGGGCAATAATCGCAATGTTGATGAGCAAGCCATAGTTGCTCTCACCGACCACCATAGCGGCAACGGCCGGACCCGACGCAAGACCCATTTTCGATGCGAACCCGCCGAGCGCAGCCATCTGCCCTGTTGAATCGAACTCGGAGCACATGCCCAGCAAGTACGAAATTACAAATGCCCACGTAATGCCTACCAAAACGTTCGACCACCAATACACGGATGTTTCCCAACCGCCCGGCTTGACGTCGCTGAAATGGAGTAACCAGATGCCGAATGCAGTCAGGACGATGGCGATGCCGACCGGGATGAGACGGCCGAACTTCGTCGACATCAAGATAACCAATATTGACCCTGAGATAGCTACCCAGGCAGCAATTCCGAGCGCACTGCTGATGAAATTCGTTTCCAGCATCGCGAACTTGCCTATGCCAATGGCAAACGCATAGATTCCCATGTTTGCAGCCTGAAACAGAAATGTCGCGACCAGTGCCAAAGCCGCGAGTTTCTTGTGATTGTTCCGCGTAGCAGCCGCTGCGACCGTTTTCTTCGGTGGATAATCGGATAAGAAGGGCAGCATCAATAATGTCACGAAACTAAATGTGAGCAATGACAAGAAAAGTGCCGTAGTTCCATACTCGGGCACCAGCCCCGGCAGATAGATCAGGCCCAGACCGCCGAGCCCGAATTGAATTGTCAGCAAATAGCCGAATGTGCGATCGGCATGGGTCGTTCTGGATATCACCGCAAAACCGATACCGACAAGCAAGCCACCGATGCATCCGTGAAGAAACCGTGTCCCGATCAGAACATTGGCATTTGTGACAAACATCGACGCGCCATCAAAAGCCATTAAGCCGAATAACAATATGACAGCCGTGATTCGCCAGTTGATATGCTTGACGACGAATACCGCACTGAATGCACCCAACGCAGCGCCATAGACATTGGCAGAACCAACAAAGCCTGCCTCGCGATTGCTAAACCCCAAGCCTTCGATCAGGCCATCGACCAATGCCGGCATGATGTTCACGTAAAACAGCCCGGCCGTAGCCAGGAACGCGAGAAGTACGCGTGCGATTTCGCTGTTCGGCTCAGCGACCGGGAATTTTATGTTTGCCATCAACGCGCCTCGGTAGTTTAAGCATCTGTATCTTGAAGGATACCGGCCTGCTGCAAAATCTCAGCGACCGGCTGTAATTGTCCGCTGTAATCGCGCCACTTGCCGACCGAGCTTTTGTACACAGGCCGTCTGATTTGAGCCGTGCTGGCAGTAGTGGACGCTTCCTTGTTCTCATAGAACTTCAAGCATTGCGGCTGCCAGTCGAGCTCGCATGCGTCGAGCATCTGCCGCGTTTTGGTCTCGATGTCATCCACAAGCTCTTCGTATCTCACAGTATGGATCACACCGGGCAATACCGAATTCCAATGTTCCATTAGCCGGTGGTAGGCCACATAATATTTGGCGAGCTCTTCGAGATCGTAGGAAAACGGATACGCGTCGACAAACAGTTGCTTATAAATCGCGTAACACGTGTCCATCGGGTCTCGGTGGAGGTTGATTATCTTTGCCTTGGGCAGCGCAAGATGAATCAAGCCTGCGTACAGGAAGTTCAATGGCATCTTGTCGATGAATCGCGCTGTATGGCGAGTAAATGGCCGAGTACTGTTCACATAAGATTTGCCAAGCATCTTGAAATCGAGTTTGGCTGATGACGACACCATCTCATCTCGGGATATTTTCTTGTCAATGTTTTGCGCACGAATCATTGTCATCAATTGCGCAGCAAAATTGTTCAGCTCACCTGCTGCAAACACGTCAAAGTGACTGGCCAGAATACGCTCGACTAAAGTCGTTCCAGTTCGTGGCATACCCAAGATGAATATTGCTTCGGAGTTATCGCTGCCTTCATCGGGACCATCAAATACGTCCTGTCCGAATGTGCGCTTGATTGCCTTGATCGTTGCCAAATCCCGCTCGACGTCGTATTTCATCAGCTCGCGTCGACGGTCCGAACCTGCTTTGAGGTGCGTGAATGAGCGCTCCGCCTCGCCCAAGTCTTCCAGTTCTTTCGCTACCGCATAGCAAATCTGAACTCGGCCACGCTCATCGTTGATTTTTCCATCCAACAGTTGCTCGAGTTCGTCGACATGATTCCGATCTTTCGTTTGCTGACGAAGATCAGATCGAATCTTGCAGGACTCGTAGTCGGCAGGATTGAGGCGGATGGCCGCGTCGAAGTTTTCCTCAGCCAATGCCAGCTCGCCCAGAGATCGCTGCAAGCACGCGACGTTGTAATAATGCCTGGGTTCGTCCGGCTGTAACTCGATCGCCTTCTTGTAAAGCTCCACAGCTGACTCGCGTAATCCCAGTTGCGTTTGCAGCATTGCCAACGCAGAGCACTGGTAAGCTGTTTTCATCTCACGGAGCGACAAAGCCTGTACTGCAGCATCGACCTCTTCGGCGCGACGAAGGCGTGCAAGACACATCGCTCTTTGCAATTGCCATTCTATTTGTTCGGGGTCTAATGACAATGCTCGCTCAATGGCGGCCAGAGCCGCTGCAGCATTCTCCAATTTCATCATCAGACGGCTCGCAGTGTGCCACCCGGACCCAAATGCAGGGAACTGACGATTGAGTTTTTCGCATTTCGCTATAGCCTGTTTGGTGTTGTTCTGCCCCATCAGATCCCAAACGCGACCCTCCAGCGATTTTGCCGCTAGAATATCAGGCGTGTTGGATTGGCCGGTCTTCATGATGGCCAACATACTAGACCAGAACCAAAGCGAACAAAAAAACCCGGCACGATGTGCCGGGTTTTGTCACGCTTGGAATCGATACCGGCTATAACAACTAGAACCTGTAGCCGAACTTCAGACCAACAGTAAGCGGCTGAACAATGAATTGCCGGTTGCCGTTGCCGTACCAATTCTCAAATACGCCGGTGTCATAGCTCCAGTAGCCGATCGAAAAACCTCCCGTCGATGCCTCCTCGTCGGTCAGGTTCTTGACGTATAGCGTGGCACTCCATTTTTCCGCGGCCAGCGTGGCATTGACGTTCACCAACGAGAACGAGTCATACGTTTCATTCAGCGTACTGGCCTGGTCGACGAAGTTCTCAGAATTACTCTGGTAGTAAAGATTGACGCCGGCCAGCAACACCAGATCGGCATTGATATCCCAGCTATTGTCCAGGCTAAAGCTCAATATGTTTTCCGGTGCACCCGGTAACGTAGAGCCCTTCGGCGCGACCACAAGACCCGACTGCGGACTGATGAAATCCTTGTCAAGTTTCGCGTCGACGTAGGTGTAACCGGCGCGGTAGTGCACGCTGTCCGCAATATAGCCCTCCAATTCAAGCTCGATGCCCTGCGTCGAGCCCTTGTCACCATTGGCGGCAAGGTAGAAGCCGTACCACTGAGACGTTGTGTTCAGCTGCGGGTCATCCCAATCCACATGAAACAATGAGGCCGTATAGCGCAGCTTGTCGGTGCCGCCCTTGATGCCGAACTCAAGGTTTTCGACAGAGTCTGAACCAAACGCGCGCACGGCTTCTGCATTGGGCTCACCAAACGGGTCGCCGTCATCCGCACTGGGTAAGGACTGGGCGCCACCGTGGCGATAGCCTTCCGAATACGTCGCATACAGCATCGTGGAATCATTGAGGTCCCAGGACGCATTCAGTTTCATGAGTACATCGTCATCGCTATCGGTCGATTGTGGTGCCGCTGGCGAGGTCCAACCGACTACCAGCGGGAATCCGAGAATCACGTCGTTGACGGTTTGGTTGTCGAACCAGCGGAAGCCGCCGGTCAAACGGAACGCGTCCGATACGTGGTACGTCAACTCACCATAGACCGCCTTTTCCTCGTAGGTCGTATCGCGAATGTACTCGAAATCGATTTCCGACAGCCCCCCCGCGTAAAACGTGGGCCAGAAGCCCGCACACTCGGGACCACCGGTGTCTAAGCACGCGTTGTAGAACTCGTTCATTCCCGGGTTGTAACTGAGCTGGTAGACGCTGTTGTCCTGATCCATGTAAAACGCGCCGATGATCCAGTCGATATTGC
>Ga0255052_10002218_pt1 | contig 14183 bp, 16 predicted proteins | sample JV7_2_21_MG_FD_188632 | JGI IMG/M metagenome (GOLD analysis project Ga0255052, IMG submission 188632) | Seawater microbial communities from Jervis Inlet, British Columbia, Canada - JV7_2_21 | ecosystem: Environmental > Aquatic > Marine > Inlet | place: Canada: British Columbia | collected... | reverse complement strand
ATGGGTGCAGATATCCAGATAGAGGGAAATACTGCGGTCTGCCGGGGCGTCGAAAAACTCACCGCTGCGCCCGTGATGGCGACTGATCTGCGCGCGTCAGCCGGGCTGGTGCTGGCCGGACTCGCAGCTGTTGGCGAGACGCTCGTCGATCGTATCTATCACGTCGACCGCGGCTACGAGAGAATTGAGGAAAAGCTCCGCCAGCTGGGTGCTGAGATCAAACGGGTGCCAAATTAGACGGTCAAGATTCGGCGCCAGGGGAAATGGATCAGGCGCGCGCGAGACAAGGCAAAAATGCTCGAGCGTCGCTCTCGCCATCCGCGAATCAACTGGCACTTTAACGAACTGATGCCTTCCGCCAAGCAGTGCTCGCTCCGCGACATTCGGACTCCTGTCCATCAAGCGGAGTGTGCACGTTAGCCCATGAGCATTTCGAGGGCAATCCGCCCGGTATGATCAAACAGCCTCAATTGATCGGTGCGGATTGATCTTTAGTACAGATTCGGGGTCCGGAGCATTCGTTGAATGATTAAATAAGGCCGTATCGTGCCACATGAAGCACTTCGCATATTAGTAAGCATGCACTTATGGGCGCGGGACGCGTTCGACGGCGACCACAGTGACTCTAAATTGTTGACCGTCACGCACGCCTTCCATCTGAACTTCGTCTTCCGGATTGAGCCGTGCGACGATCAGCAGCGCCTGTTGCCGCGACCGGATTGGCTCACCGTTAATCGTCAAAATTACATCCCCGCGCCGCAGGCCGGCGGCTTCAGCAGGGCTGCCTTCGACAACAGCGCTTAGCAAAATACCAACGTCCGGACTGAGACCGAGTGCTGCAGACTCTCCCCGGCTTAGCTCGGCCGGAACCAGCCCAACGTAGCCGCGAATCACGCGCCCGTTTCTCTTGATTGCCTCGACGACGCCACGGACCAGGTCAACGGGGATTGCAAAGCCGATGCCCTCGGTACCGGCATCCTGCGTCAGGACCGCAGTGTTGATTCCGATCAGCTGTCCACTGGAGTTGATCAGCGCTCCCCCGGAATTTCCTTCATTGATCGCCGCGTCAGTCTGGATGAAGTTTTCAAAAGTCAGCAGCTGCAGAACGCCACGACCCGTTGCGCTGACGATACCCTGGGTCACTGTTTTCGAAAGGCCATAGGGATTGCCTATCGCAAGGACGACATCTCCGATTCTGAGCTGATCGGACCGCCCCAGCGGGATGGCGGGCAACGTGCCGAGATCTACTCTCAGCAGGGCCAGGTCGGTCTCCGCATCCACGCCTATGAGTAGGGGATTGGCAATCCGGCCATCCGCAAGTTGTATGCGGATGTCGTTTGCGAGCGCAACAACGTGGTAGTTCGTGACCAGGTAACCTTCGGAGTCGATAATCACAGCTGATCCGACGCTGGTGTTGACCCTGAATCGGTCGGATTCACTGGCGGGAACAGTGTTTGAAATCAGTCGTCGGGTATAGACGTTGGCCACTGACGGGGCCGCAATATCGACCGCGTCGGCATAGCTCACCGGCTGCCCCGGCCGGGGTCCGTTGCCAACACTGATAGCTGGCAACAGTTGCGGACGAACCAGCACGACGACAAAGGCAGCGGCCAGGCCGACCACGACCGACTGGATCAGGAAAATCAAAACAGGTTTTAGTCTTGCCATCCGCTATTCCGCCAAAGCTTCCCTTATGTATTTGTACTAATTCTGGCGCGTCTTATTTCCTTACGCCTAGCCAATTTTGAATGGCCCTGTGTATAATGCGCGTCGGGTTCCGCACCCAGTCCCGGAGTTACCGACATCCTGACGGTGAAACGGGTCTGCTGCAAATCTTTACGTTTTCGAATAAAGCGATAAACCGTTCAGGTGAAGGTCGTGTCAAGTCGTTGCGAGAGGAGCTTAGGTTGGACAAAACCCGGGGCAACACAGGCCGGAAAGGCTGTGAAGCCCCACTGGTACGCCGGGTTTTGATTCGACATGAGCTTATCGCTTTGGCATTGATTTCGGCCCGAACCGAGCGGTGTAGGGGAGTGTTTCATGACTGATGACGTTGATCGCAACAGGCGTCATTTCCTGACTGTTGCCACAGCAGTGACCGGCGGTGCCGGCCTCATTGCTGCAACAATTCCGTTCCTGTCATCAATGAAGCCCAGCGCCAGGGCGCAGGCGCTCGGTGCACCCGTTGAAGTGCCGGTCGGAATGCTGGAGCCTGGGGAAATGATCCGTGTTATGTGGCGTGGCAAGCTAGTCTTCGTAGTGCGGCGAACCGAGGAAATGTTGTCGCGGCTGGCGGCTGTGACCGAACACCTGGAAGATCCCGGATCCGAAAATATCGAGCAACAGCCCGAATTTGCGGTGAACGAGCATCGCTCGCTCAAACCGGAATTGCTGGTTATTGAAGGCTCATGTACGCACCTGGGCTGTGCACCGCTCGCCGAATTTCAGGTCGGTCCTGCGGATGACTGGCAGGGCGGATTTTTCTGCCCGTGTCACGGTTCCCGTTTCGACCTTTCGGGCCGCGTCTATAAAGGTGTCCCGGCGCCGACCAATCTGAGAGTGCCTCCCTATCGGTTTCTCCGTGAGGACCTGATCATGATTGGCGCAGAAGCGGGGACAGCGTAATGGCACGGATTGAGTCGGAAGTCGGCACCCGTACGGGTGCAATCATGAAGTGGATTGACGATCGTTTCCCGTTTACGGAGACGATGAAATACCACGTAACCGAATATTACGCGTCGAAGAATTTCAACTGGTGGTACATCTTTGGTGTGCTGGCGATGGTCGTCCTGGTCATTCAGATCTTTACCGGCATCTTTTTGACAATGAATTACAAACCGTCGGCGGCTGAAGCTTTTGCCTCGGTTGAGTACATCATGCGCGATGTCGAGTGGGGCTGGCTGATTCGCTATGCGCATTCCACCGGCGCATCATTCTTCTTTATTGTCGTTTACCTGCATATGTTTCGCGCGATGTTGTATGGCTCGTATCAGAAACCTCGCGAGCTGATCTGGATCATTGGCATGTTGATTTTCTTCGTGCTGTTTGCTGAAGCCTTTGCGGGTTATCTGCTGCCCTGGGGCCAGATGTCCTACTGGGGTGCGCAGGTGATCATCTCACTGGCTGGCGCCATACCGTTTGTCGGTGACGCACTGGTCGAGTGGATACGCGGCGACTACGCGATCTCTGACATCACGCTCAATCGCTTCTTTGCGATGCATGTGATTCTCCTGCCATTGTCATTCGTCGGCCTGGTGTTCGTACATATTGTTGCCCTGCACCATGTTGGCTCGAACAATCCCGACGGTGTGGAAATTAAGGACAATAAAGGCCCTGACGGCGTGCCGCTCGATGGCGTCGCGTTTCATCCCTACCACACATCAAAAGACCTGGTTGGCATCATCGTCTTCCTGATGCTTTTCTGTGCGGTGATGTTCTTCGCGCCGGACATGGGTGGTTATTTCCTGGAGCACTCGAACTTTGAGCCGGCGAACATGATGGCGACGCCGGAACATATTGCGCCGGTTTGGTATTTCACACCTTTTTATGCAATTTTGCGGGCGGTGCCTGACAAACTCTGGGGTGCGATCCTGATGGCGGGTTCGGTACTGCTGCCGGCATTCCTGCCATGGCTGGATCGGTCGAGAGTGAAGTCCATTCGTTATCGCGGCTGGATTTACAAAATGGCGCTGACAGCGTTCACCATCAGTTTTGTCACCCTTGGCTGGCTTGGTTTGCAGCCCGCAGAAGGACTTTATGTGACGCTCGCAAGAATATTCTCGGTCGTCTATTTCGCATTCTTTCTCCTGATGCCTTATTACACGACGATCGACAAGACGAAGCCGGTTCCGGACAGGGTGGTTTATCATGGATAAGGTAACGACCGCCAAGGAAACCCGGACAGGGTGGTCTATCATGGATAGATTGATGATTGCCAAGATAGCCCGGACGCGGTGGTCTATCACGGTTAGAGCGGTAAGGATCGGCACAGCGCTGGCTGCGCTTCTCGTTACCTGTGGTGTCTATGCGGCATCCAGCATCGAACTTGAACCGGCCGGCAACGATCCCGACAACATCAAATCGTTGCAACAGGGCGCGGCGAACTTCATGAATTATTGTGCCGGGTGTCATTCGGCAAAGTACGTTCGTTTCAACACGCTGGCCCGCGATCTCGAACTTAACGAAGATCAACTCGTCGAGAATCTCATGTTCAATGCCGAGAAGACCTTCGAAACGATCCAGGCCACGATGCCGCTGGACGATGCTGCACGCTGGTTCGGCCAGCCGCCACCGGATATGTCACTAATGGCCCGTGCGCGCGGCACCGATTACGTATACAACTTTATTACTGGTTTTTTCATCGATCCTGACAGCCCGACCGGCGTCGACAATCGAGTGCTCGAAGGCACGAGCATGCCGCACGTTTTGTGGGAGCTGCAGGGATATCAAAACGCCATCTATCATGACGACGAGAACGGCAACCCGGTAATTGAGCGTCTGGAGCAGGCAACCGAAGGAACAATGTCCGGGGAGCAATTCAAAGAATTCGCGCGCGATACGGCGAATTTCCTCGAATATATCGGTGAGCCGATCAGATCTACGCGGCGCGTACTTGGCGTGTGGGTTCTGATGTTCCTCATCGTGTTCTGGATCATCGCATCGATGCTCAAAAAGCAGATCTGGAAAGACGTCACCTGACACAGGTGCCGATCGATCCATTTCCATACTAATAACAATAACGCCTGACCATTAATTTTCCGAAGGGGACCGCATTATGGCAGTAATTGCCAACAGACGATCCGTGATGACTCTGTTTTCCAAGCCGACCTGTATTCACAGTCACCGTACGCGACTCGTGCTTGCCGAGAAGAACATCAATATTGAAATTGTCAGCGTCGATGGCCCGGATCTGCCAGAGGATCTGATGGACCTGAATCCGTATCATACGGTGCCGACCCTGGTAGACCGTGACCTGGTTCTGTACGACTCGCGGGTCATCATCGAATATCTCGACGAGCGGTTTCCTCATCCGCCGCTGATGCCGGTGGACCCGGTGACGCGAGCGCAGTTTCGTCTTGCGTTATTCCGCATTGAAACGGACTGGTACGAGTTGGCGGAACAATTTGATGCCGACGGTGAGCGCAAGCTTGCTACCAAGTCCCGCAAGATGTTACGGGAGAGCATCCTCGCCAGCGTTGAGCTTTTCGCTGCCAAGCAGTATTTCCTGGCCGACGAATTTTCACTGGTGGATTGCAGTATTGCACCGATCCTTTGGCGTCTGCCGGTCTACGGTATCGATCTTGGCTCGCAATCAGCGCCGATTGAGGCCTATATGAAACGTGTGTTTGAGCGACGGTCATTCCAGGAAAGCCTGACTGAGCTCGAGCAGGAAATGCGTCTGTAGGTCCGCGTTGAAAAAGGCCCAGGCGGCACGATACGGCGTTAAATCGGCGCTCAAATATGCGGGGCGGCGTAGCCGTAGATTCATATACACTCCGCTTTGCCTTGTCTCGCGCTCACCTGGATTTTTTCAACAGGCTGGAGGAACAAGCGTGCGATCATTTTCGAAAAGGAGTGGTATCCTGCGGCGACGTCATGACGAATTCCACCCGTTCAAATCGGTCGAGCCAGTGATGGATAATTATGTCCAACCCCAGTCGATCTAAACGGCCTTACCTGATCCGCGCTATGCACGAATGGATGGGTGACAACGGCCACACACCGCACATAGTCATCGATGCCTCGATCGATGGTGTGACAGTGCCGACCGAGCATGTCAAAGACGGCAAAATAATTTTGAATATCAGCCACTCGGCTGCTCACAACCTGAAACTTACTAATGCCGGTGTCAGTTTTCGAGCCCGGTTTTCCGGTGTGCCTTTCGACGTCTGGGTACCGATCGAGTCGGTGTTGGGGATCTACGCCAAAGAGACCGGGCAGGGCATGATTTTCTCGCATGGCACTGAAAAGCCGGAGCCACCGGACGGCCCCGAGGATCCTGAGGATTCGGAACGCACCAGGAGCAATCGCTCGCACTTAACCGTCGTCAAGTAAATTCACACATTTCGTTGCTGGACCGGCCCAATCTGCCCGCGGTAGTCGGGAGGACTCGGTCGATCAACGCAGATTGATCTTTAGCGCGATGAAAGACCAATACGGCGCGGCCAGTTCCGAGGTGCCAAACGAAATGAATACTACGGATTGATCTCGACCATCCCTGGTCGAGACCTTCGCTACGCGAAGGCGCCTGATGGCGTCCAAATTCGCTCCCGGCGAATTTGTGATCATTAGTGCAGATTAAAGTCCTGCGCATGCGCCGATTCCTTAAACAGCGCAGTAGCGGGTCGGCTGAGGCTGTTTCAAGTTGCTAAATACTTCCGAAAAGACTTTCGTCGATAAGATCACATAAGCAATGAATGACGACGAGGTGCACTTCCTGAATGCGGGCCGTTCTTTCGGCGGGCACCCGGATTTCGACGTCACCGGCGGAAAGGAGTTCAGCCATCTCGCCGCCGTCGCGGCCACTTAGGGCGACGACCTGCATAGATCTTTCATGAGCCGCGACGATAGCGCGATTGACGTTCTCGGAATTGCCGGAGGTTGAAATGGCCAGTAATACGTCGCCACCACGTCCGAGTGCGCGCACTTGTTTGGCGAAGATTTCCTCGTAGGCATAGTCGTTGGCGATCGAGGTTAATGTCGAAGAGTCGGTGGTCAGGGCGACCGCGGGGAGACCCGGGCGCTCTCGCTCGAAGCGATTCAGGAGTTCAGAGGAAAAGTGTTGTGCGTCACCGGCCGATCCGCCATTGCCGCAACTCAATATTTTGCCATCACGTTGCAGTGACTGGCCCATCAACAGGCCGGCGTTGGCAATGATTGGCGGGAGCAATTCTGCTGCAGCCTGCTTGGCCGCAATGCTCTCCGCAAAATGATTGCTTACTCTTGATTCAGCGTCCATCGTCTTTTGTCCATTGCCTGTGATCCCGGCCCGCGGTCCCGGGGTTTCGTCCACTATCAGACACGAAATGCGTCGCGGGTCCATTGTAGCGTGCCCTGATCCGATTCTGCGCTATCAAATGCGACGACATCAAACCGGACCGGACAATTGCTTAGCCTGGGATTCTTCCCCAGGAACATGGCTGCGGTGCGCGCGATTTTCGCCTGCTTTCGTTCATCCACGGAATGGGCGGCGGATGCGAATCGATTGGACGATCTATATCTGACTTCTACAAAAACGAGGCAATTGTCATCGCGCAAAACCAGGTCGATCTCGCCTAGTCGACAATGAAAGTTCTGCTCAACCAGTTTAAGGCCATTCGACTTGAGATGTTTGAGCGCCAGTTGTTCATAGCGGGTGCCTTTGTCCCGGTTCATTCGTTCCGCATGTTGTTTTGCGACCTGTCGTTCTGAAACCTTATGTCCTCCAATCCGGAGGACTCGGCGTCATACAGATCCACATCTAAATTTTCGAAGAGCCCCTGAAACTCATCGATATCCGGCAGCGGGGTCGGCTGGCCACGCTCGAATTGCGCCCATGCAAGTTTGCGATGCACACGTCCGTCCATCGTGAGGAACAATCGGCCGGTCGCACCGACGATTTCTTCGACCGGATTGTCGCGGGCATTGAATAGCTCGCCAACGAGGTGGTATGCGTCATATCCCATTGCGTGCAGACGGGCCAGTCGTTTCTCGGCGGGCCAGAATTCGCCATAGATGTCCGGATAATCCGCGATCCAGGCGGGTGGTGAGATAATCCAGGGTGCATCCGCGAACATCACGTCATTGAGATCCGAATTGGACCGGCCATCCATCGAATAGATAAACGACGTCGAATACACGGGCAGATCACCCGAGTAATGAAATTTCAGTTGTGACTTGATCAGTCGCCCGGCTTTGGCATCAGCCGCGAGGAAGACGAAATCGACGTCCTGGCGCCGGCGCGAGTCGAATTGCAGCGGTCCGCCGATGTTTGCACGCAGGCGATCGTAACGTTGTTTGCTTTGCGACAACGCCATTACGTTTTCAATTTCGAAGGCGAAGTCCTGGCTGGTTGGTTCATAGCTTTGGAACTCGAGCAGATGGCCGCCCAGACCTTCAAACTCGGTGACAAAGCTCGACATGACGCGACGACCCCAGTCATTCGCAGGAACGAGTGCGACTGCGCGTCTGCCGCCGTCATCAATTGCCCGCTGTGCCGCGGACGCCGCTTCATCTTCCGGTGCCAGGGCAAACTGATAGAAACCCGGCAGTGATGGCTGATTGTCCGCCAGGTAGTTGAGACTCAGGATTGGCACCGGCAACAGTAATTCGGTCGCAAGTTCAGCGACACTACGTCGCAGCAATGGACCGACAACGAATTCTGCGCCGTCTTGTACCGCCTGAGAATACGCGCCACCGACGCCATCAGCGTCAACGTTGTAGAGACGAATCTTCTGCTGAGTATCGATGCCACTTACTGCCGCAAAATAGGCGCCAAGAAAGCCATTCTTTATCGCGTTTCCTGCGACGCCATTGTTACCGGACAACGGCAGCAGCAAAGCGATCTGGCGTGGGTAGTTGAGAAGGCTGTCTTCAGGTAACGAAAGATCGGAAAGGACACCGATGGCCGGATGATCAACATAGGATTCCTGCCACTGGACGAGTCCGTTTCCCCAGCCGATGCCCTGTTGCCCTGTCGAGTTCGCGAGCGCCGCTAATGACAGCCAACCGCGGACAACCGGATCAAAAGTTACATTCGCTGCATCCCGCAAATCCTGAACATTACTTACATTCAGTCCCGCCCAAAGCCTCTGTCGATTTGCGTCGATGGCTCGCTGGTCGTCCAGCCAGTTTTCGCGCTGCATGTAAAGGTCGACAGCGCGCAGCGGGTCGCCTTTCTGGATCCACGCATCTCCACGCAGTGCCTCTACGCGTGTGCGATGGCGAACTGGCAGTGGCTGGCGGCTTAACGGTTCCAATAGTGAAAATGCGGCGTCCGGATTGCCTTCCCACAATGACAGGGCCGCGGCGTCTGCACTCCACAACCACAGCAATTCACCGCTGGCAGGTGTAGGAACTGTACGCAGCGCAGTTCGCGCACGCCGGCCATCACCGGCAAAAAGCCATTGTTCAATGGCAAGCAGGGTAAGCCGGTCGCGTTCCTGGCCGCTGGCGCGGGTCGCCAGGCCGATGTAGGTACCGGCGGCGTCGTTATATTGATTGTTCCGTGCCAACGTTTCCGCGCGACGTTCGGACTGGCCGCCTGAAAACCCGCCAAAGTCGGATGTCGCGCAAGCACTGATAAACGTTGCTGCGCACAACAAAAATACAGTACGCCCGGAAAATATTCCCGGCAGATTCATGCGGCTTGCCTGAATACGTTGTAAGGGGGCAGGATGTCGGTCGATACAGTCATCATTGCAGATTAACCTGAATGCGGAATCAAGAGATTGAATGAGGGCACACTTTACGTCGTTGCGACACCGATCGGGAATCTGGACGACCTTTCGCCGCGTGCCAGGGAGGTGCTGGATGCGGTTGACCTCATTGCCGCCGAGGATACCCGCGTGACCGGGCGATTGCTAATGCATTTCGGCATAAAAAGCCGGCAAACGGCATTGCACGAACACAACGAAGCAGCTATGGCCGCGAAGCTTGTCGGTGAGTTGCAAGCCGGCAAATCGATAGCACTTGTCAGCGATGCGGGAACGCCGTTAATCAGCGATCCTGGCTTCCGGCTGTTGCGAGAGGCGCACAGAGCGGGAATTACGGTTTCACCGATTCCAGGTGCGTCGGCGCTGGTGGCGGCAGTCTCTGCGTCAGGCCTGCCAACTGATCGCTTCGCATTTGAAGGATTTTTGCCGGCAAAAAGAGCCGCCCGGCAAAAACGACTGCAGTCACTCACCGGCGAAACCAGGACGACGATTTTTTATGAATCCGTGCATCGGGTCGCCGATACCATTGACGACCTTATTGATACACATGGAGGGGAGCGCAATGCCTTTCTCGGTCGTGAACTGTCGAAGCTGCACGAACAATGTGTTTCTGCCGATTTGCAGACGATCGCCGACTGGCTGGCGGACGGGCAAATACCGGCCAAAGGAGAATTCGTAATCGTGGTCGAGGGAGCGCCGGACTCGGCGAATGATGAAACGACGATCAACGCGGACGAGCTTCTGGAGACATTGGCCGGAGAGCTTCCCGGCAAGCAGGCAGTGGCGATCGCAGCGAAGCTCTCGGGTCAGAACAAGAACGAGCTTTACCGCAAAATGCTCGCGCTCAAAAAGGGGTCAGAGCCCGATTCTTGAAAAAGGGGTCAGAGCCCAATTTTTTCTGGTGCCGGATTCCGCAAGATTCAGCATCGCGCTAAAGATCAATTTACGCTCACCATCGCGCGGGTACTGGCATCGCAGGCAAATTGGGCTCTGACCCCTGTCATTCGCGGTGAAAAAAAGTATTATTCGCAACCCGCATTCGTGCGGGTTTGAGAAAGTGAGAGTCGGTCAGGCAATCGCCGTGTTTCTTTAAGAAACTCGGAGGAAAGTCCGGGCTCCGTCAGGCAGGGCGCCAGGTAACGCCTGGAGGGTGCGAACCCATGGAAAGTGCCACAGAAAATATACCGCCAGCGCAATCGCTGGTAAGGGTGAAATGGTGCGGTAAGAGCGCACCGCGCGGGTGGCAACATTCCGCGGCACGGTAAACCCCGCCTGGAGCAAGACCAAATAGGGGAGCATATGGGCGCTTGCGCCCATACCGGGCCTGAACGGGCTCCCGGGTAGGTTGCTTGAGGCAGTCGGCGACGGCTGTCCCAGATGAATGATTGTCCACGACAGAACCCGGCTTACGACCGGCTCTTTCTTTCTCTTTATAAATCAATGAGTTATAATATTGCTTGCGCAATGGGATTCGACTGCCAGGCAGCCTTTGTGCTTAAGCGTCGCGAACGCGGTCAAAACCCAGTACTGTCGCCGTCTGGCGACCGGTTATTGATGTTTAATTGAGAAAACCTAATTAAGTCATTGATTTATAGTTCGTAAAGCCTGCCACAATTCGCCCGAATTGAGCCACTGGAAAGTCCCTAAGTCCCTGTACAACAACAAATAATTGGAATAGCCGGTTGACGCTGGTTGATGGCCCGAATATAGTGGCAAGGAGTGGAGAAAAGTGGGAGGAAAGGGGCAAATGACGTGTGCCGGGCTCTGTGAGCAAAAGAAGCGCCGTCGCCTGACCCTGACAACAATTCATGTTTCGTGGGGCTACCAAAGTCACGCTGGACGCCAAGGGGCGCCTGGCAATTCCGACCCGTTATCGGGAGCGGATTGCTGCGCGTTGCGATGGCCAGCTGGTAGCCACCGTGGACCGGGATTATTGCCTCCTTATTTATCCGTTTCCCGAATGGGAAGAAATCGAGCGAAAACTGATGCGTCTGCCGAGCCTGGATCAAAAGGCACGCCGCCTGCAGCGGCTTATGGTTGGACATGCCACCGAGGTCGAAATCGATGGACACGGGCGAATCCTGCTATCGCGGGAATTGCGCGAGTTCGCAGGGTTGGATCGACAGGCAGTGCTGTTGGGGCAGGGCAACCGGTTTGAGCTTTGGGACGATGCACGCTGGAACGAGACTCGGGATGGGTGGCTGAACGATGGCGATGACGCCGATCTGTCAGCCCAACTTGAGACGCTCACGCTCTGATTCCGTTCCGGCGGAGTGAAAAAAGAAACAAAAGGTGCCAGTCACCATGTGCCGGTTCTATTGGGTCCTGCGATTACGGGGCTGAACCTCAAGCCAGATGGCTGGTATATCGACGGAACGTTCGGCCGAGGGGGTCATTCGGGCGCGATTCTTGAAAACTTAGGGGCCGAGGGGCGATTGCTGGCAATCGACCGCGATCCTCAGGCAATTGAGAACGCGAACGCTGTCCTGAAGCACGACGAGCGGCTGGAACTGATCAACGGTGAATTTTCGGAAGTAAAAAAATATGCGATCGAAAGGGAATTGCTCGGAAAAGTGGATGGCCTGTTACTCGATCTGGGGGTCTCATCCCCGCAGCTGGATGAAGCAGAAAGGGGCTTCAGTTTCCGCGCCGACGGACCTCTCGACATGCGAATGGACCCGTCCCGAGGACAAAGCGCGGCTGACTGGCTTGCAGGTGTGGAAGAAAGATCATTGAAAAAGGTGTTGCAGCAATTGGGCGAAGAACGTTTCGCCGGGCGTATCGCCCGGGCGATTGTCGCTGCCCGGGCACTGTCGCCGATTCGTCGCACAGGCGAGCTGGCTGAAATCGTACGGGCGGCTGTGCCCGCACGGGGTCAGAAGAAACATCCGGCGACCAAAACTTTTCAGGCCATCAGGATCTTCATTAACGACGAACTTGCAGAACTCGAGAAAGCGCTGGAGGCGTCGATCGAGCTGCTTCGCCCTGGTGGCCGACTTTGCGTGATCAGTTTTCATTCGCTGGAAGATCGGCGCGTGAAACGATTTATGCGCAATGCCTCCAAAGAGTCCGAACAGTACCGCGGCATGCCGGACGTACCGGTCGAGCACCGGCCGCCACTGAAACTCATCGGCAAGGCCATCGGCCCAACCGATGCGGAAATTGCAGCCAATGTTCGGGCACGAAGTTCGCGACTACGGATTGCGGAGCGGTTGTGATGGAGTTTGGCAAATCACACCAGCCTTTTCTTCTGACCATGGTGTTTGCCGTGGTCTGTGTCATGTCGGCTATTGCACAGATCTACACGAAGCACGAATCGCGAAAGTTGTTTGTAGAGCTTGAGCAGCTAACGACAGAACGCGACGAGCTGAATATCGAATGGGGCCAACTACAGATCGAACAAAGCACCTGGGCGACGCATGCGCGAATTGAACGCGTCGCCTCAGAGGAGCTGTCGCTGGTGCGACCGAAGTCAACGGAAATCTACATCATTGAACGGCAATGAGTCGCGGAGCAAAGACAAAGAAGCAGACTGCGCGGAAATTCACGGGCAGAGTGTCGCTGGTAATAGCGGTTTTCGCTTTTTCGGCCAGCGCGCTGGTCGCGCGTGCCGTACAGCTCCAGGTTTTCAATAAGGACTTTCTGAATCAGCAGGCGGATACCCGACACCTGCGAACAGAACGAATCTCTGCACACCGAGGGGCGATTACCGACCGCAATGGCGAGCCGCTGGCTATCAGTACGCCGGTCGACAGTGTGTGGGCCAATCCGAAAGAGCTGGCAGCTGCCGTCGATCGCGTTCCGGAACTTGCCCGCATTCTGGATCTCGACGCCGAGCTGCTCATACGGCGCATCACGCGCAGCATGGATAAGGAGTTTCTCTATCTGAAACGCCATTTGAATCCGGAACTTGCGCACAAGGTCATGGCGCTCAAGCTGCCCGGGGTCAATTCCCTTAGAGAATACCGACGGTATTACCCGGCCGGTGAGGTCACCGGTCACCTGGTCGGATTTACGAATATCGATGACGACGGCCAGGAAGGCCTCGAGCTTGCCTTCAACCACTGGCTGGCTGGTGAAACTGGTTCTAAAAGAGTGCTGAAGGACCGGCTTGGCCGCTCGGTTGAAAACGTCGCGAGCATCAAACCACCTCGCCACGGAAAAGATCTCCGCTCCAGTATCGATTTGAAGTTGCAATATCTCGCCTACCGCACGTTGAAATCTTCCATTCAGCAGCACAAAGCAGAATCGGGGTCAATCGTCATTCTCGATGTCGAAACCGGCGAGGTTTTGGCGATGGTCAACCAGCCAACCTATAACCCGAATGATCGCTCGCAATATTCAGCAGAACGCTACCGCAATCGGGCTGTCACCGATATTTTTGAACCCGGGTCAAGCATCAAGCCTTTGATTATGGCTGCCGCCATCGAAAGTGGTCGCTACCGTGCCAGCAGCATGGTCGATACGTCACCGGGCTACGTTGTCGTTGGCCCAAAACGAATCGAAGACAGTCGGAATCTCGGCAGAGTCAGCCTTACGACGGTGTTGTCGCTCTCGAGCAACGTCGGTGCGACGAAAATTGCGATGTCGCTTGAGCCTGATCAGCTTTGGCAAACAATGACACAATTTGGCTTCGGCTCATTGACCTCCAGTGGTTTTCCCGGAGAGTCGGCCGGACTGCTCACGCATTACAGCGACTGGCGCAAGATCAACCAGGCGACGCTTGGTTACGGCTACGGGGTCTCGGTCACACCATTGCAGTTGGCGCAG
>Ga0255052_10002217_pt1 | contig 14183 bp, 8 predicted proteins | sample JV7_2_21_MG_FD_188632 | JGI IMG/M metagenome (GOLD analysis project Ga0255052, IMG submission 188632) | Seawater microbial communities from Jervis Inlet, British Columbia, Canada - JV7_2_21 | ecosystem: Environmental > Aquatic > Marine > Inlet | place: Canada: British Columbia | collected... | reverse complement strand
ACTTGTGGCGAACGGTATTGTTTTCGCTCTGCAACAGCTTAGCCCGAGATTTCTGATTATTAGTTTTGGCTTGTGGCCTGCGGGTGTTCCCGGATCTCCGTTCATGCCGTGGCAACTCGTTACCTACAGTTTCCTGCACGGCAACCTGACACACGTCGCCTTCAATATGTTCGGCCTGTGGATGTTCGGTCGCGAACTTGAACTGATGATGGGTCAGAAACGTTTTTTGACGTATTACTTCACTTGTGTCGTCGGTGCTGGCCTCGTGCAGCTGATCGTTGCGGGCACACAAGGTGGACTGTATCCGACGATCGGCGCTTCAGGCGGTGTATTCGGAATTCTCCTCGCCTACGGCATGGCATTTCCGAATCGCATGGTCGTGCTGATATTCCCGCCGATTCCGATGAAGGCAAAGTATTTCGTTCTGTTTTACGGGTTGCTTGAGCTGTATCTCGGGGTTAGCGGCGGGGCACCGGGCGTGGCCAATTTCGCGCATCTCGGTGGTATGGCTTTTGGCTTCCTGTTATTGCGGTACTGGACGAAGCCGAGACGACGTGGCTAATTTATTTACGCTTGTCGCCGCTGGCGTTGGCCTTGCCTCGTCACGGCGGAGTATTTGATATGTATCGCGGCTGAAGCCGCTCCCACGGCCCTCTGTTAGCACTTGTGGGAGCGGCTTCAGCCGCGATAGCACGGACAATGCAACTTTAGGTGCCTCTGTGGCATCTATAAGACGATCGATACATGGGGAAAATCATGACCATCAAACGCAGAGAGTTTCTAGGCCGCATGGCCGCGGGCAGTGCAATCCTGACCGTGCCCGGATTCTTGGCAGGCTGCAGTGTGCAGCAGGCGACAGCCATAGCGGATTCGACGCCGGAAAATCCGTTCATGGACTGGTTCGGCGTTGACCAGGCAACCGTAGCGCGGGTCATGTCTGAATTAACCGCCAACGGCGCGGATGCGGCGGACCTGTACTTCCAGCACTCACGCAGCAATTCTTTGTCGCTTGAAGACGGAATAGTGTCGAATGCCAACTCGAACATTCAACAGGGCGTTGGGCTGCGGGTCGTCATCGGTGAGCAAACCGGTTACGCGTTTACTGAAGAACTGACATTGTCGTCAATGCTCGCGGCCGCACGCACCGCAGCTGCGATTGCTTCCGGCGGTCAAACCGTTGCACCGCAATCCTTCGCATCCAGGGACATGGGTACTTTGTATACCACGTCTGTTCCCTGGGCCGACGTCGGTATCGATCAAAAACTGCCGGTCCTAAAGTTCATTGCAGAAAAGGCCAAGGCGCTGGATCCTGCGGTCGACAAAGTTTCTGTGTACTGGGGCGACGGTGACGAACGCGTCATGATCGCGACACTGGACGGGAGTTTGATCACCGATCACCGACCAATGACGCGTGTAACTGTTCTCGTTACTGCCAAGAAGGGCGATGAGGTGCAATCGGGCTATTCGAACATTGCCGCGAGAGAAGAATTTGGCTGGTACACCGAAGAGCGGCTGACGACGATGACTCAGGAAGCCGTCGATCGCACGATGATCCTGTTCGATGCACGTCGACCGCCCGCAGGTGAGATGCCAGTCATTCTTGCGGCCGGCGCCAGCGGCATATTGCTGCACGAGGCGATAGGCCACGGGATGGAAGCTGACTTCAATCGCAAGGGCACGAGCATTTACTCCGACATGATCGGCAAGAAAGTCGCCGAGCCGTTCGTAACCGTCGTCGACCAGGCAACGATTCCGCGCGAGCGCGGAGCGCTGAATTACGATGATGAGGGTAACAAAGCCGGGCGGACCGTCATGGTCGAGAACGGCATTCTGAAGTCTTATCTGCATGATCAGATCAGCGCCAGACAATATGATCTCAAGCCGACCGGTTCCGGCCGGCGCGAATCATACAAGTTCGCTCCGATGCCGCGCATGACCTGCACGTTCATGGAAGACGGGCCGCACTCGAAGGACGAGATCATCGCAGCCGTGGATCACGGCATCATCTGTGAAACGTATACCAATGGTCAGGTGCAGATTGGAGCTGGTGACTACACGTTCTACGTCAAGAACGGCTGGCTCGTTGAAGGCGGCAAGGTTACGGCACCGATTAAGGACGTCAACATCATCGGCAATGGTCCCGAGTCGCTCAAGCGCATCACGATGGTTGCTAACGACACCCGCCTCGATACGGGCGGCTGGACCTGCGGCAAAAACGGACAAAGCGTACCGGTCTCGCAGGGAATCCCGACCGTACTTGTCTCCAATATGACTGTGGGAGGCGAAAATGTCAGCTGATCTCATAAGTCAGGCCGCGCAGGCCGTTGAACTCGCGAAAGCGGCAGGTGCGGCAGACGCGTGGGTTACTTCAAGCCAGAGTCGTGACGTGGAATTCGGGTATCGTGATGGTGCTCTTGAGAAAGTCAAAGACACGATTTCACGGTCACTTGGTGTGCAGATCTATGCGAACGGCCGTTACTCGAGTCACAAGACGACGGATCTGCATGCAGAGCGTCTTGGCAGTTTCGTCAGCGAAGCTGTCGCAATTACGCGCGCACTCGAACCGGATGAGTACCGTGTGATTACGCCCGCGGAACTATTCTCCAATCGACCGACGGAAGATCTCGATCTGGTCGACGGCACTGTTGCAGAACTGGACCGCTACCAGCGCCTCGAGTGGTGCAAGGCTCTCGATCAGGCATCGACCGCGCACGAGCGGGTAATCTCTGCAACGGCAGGTGTCTACGATGGAACACAGATGTCGGCATCGGCCAGCAGTAATGGCTTCGTCGGCTCGCAACAGTCGACTTATTGCTGGTTCGGATCGAGCGTGACGTTGAAAGACCAGGGCGAGAGGCGTGCCGAAGACGGCTTCTACGCCGGTGGTGCACATGTGGCGGACTTGCCCGATGCGACAGCCGTTGGTCAGATGTCTCTCGATCGTGCGTTGTCTCGTCTCAACTCCGAGAAAGGGCCGACGATCAAGACGGCCATGGTCGTAGACTCACGCGCAGCGGCATCTTTGGTTGGACGCCTGATGCGCCCTGCAAATGCTCGTAGCGTGCAACAGGGTCGTTCGTTCTGGGCCGGGATAGTGGGTGAGCAAGCGTTTAGTGACAAGTTGACGATTATCGATGATCCGCTGATCAAGCGCGGTATGGCGTCACGCCATTACGATAGTGAGGGTATCTCGGCGCGGGCATTGCCTATCGTTGAGAATGGTGTGGTCAGGAATATCTACGTCGATACGTATTACGGTCGCAAAGGCGACATGACGCCAACCACGGGTACGCCATCGAACCGTCAGCTTAAACTTGGCGATCACTCGCTTGAAACTCTGCTTGCGGACGTTGGTAACGGTGTGTACGTGACGTCGTGGCTCGGCGGGAATGCCGATGCGACAACGGGCGACTTCTCGCTTGGATTGCGTGGACACATGATCGAGAGCGGCCAGATCGCCCGCCCGGTCGGCGAGATGAACGTTACGGGTAATCTTCGCGACTTATTCGGCAGCCTGGTGCTCGTCGGCAACGATCCGTATCCGTATTCGACAACGCTGTCGCCATCGCTCGTCTTCGCAGACGTGGATTTTTCCGGCGCCTGAGAGAAAAACGGTGGGAGCGACTTCAGTCGCGATCGCGGCTAAAGCCGCTCCCACAAATGTTCTCTTACGCCATCAACCCGCCATCGATCGGGACGGCGGTCCCCGTAATATGACGCGCCGCGTCACTTGCAAGAAACAACACGAGTGACGCGATGTCTTCCGGGCTGGCGACACGGCCATTGGGGCTTTCGGCGGCGACCTCGGCCAGGAAAGCGTCGACGTCTCCATCCCGCTGCTGGGTTTCGTTGATCAACATTGGTGTGTCGACACCGCCGGGGCAGATCGCATTGATGCGTAGTCCATCGGCGGCATAGTCTAGCGCCATCGCTCTCGTCATCAGGATGAGCCCACCCTTGCTGGCGCAATAGGCGACAGCCCTGTCTCCGGCTTCGAGCCCCCAGATCGAGGCGATATTGACTATGCTCCCCTGGGTCTTGAGCAAATACGGAAGAGCAGCTCTTGATAAGAAATACGGTACATCCAGATTGATGGCCAGCGTATCGCGCCAGTCGTCGTCGCTGGTCTCCTCGGCATTGCCGCGAATGAGAGCGCCGGCCGCGTTTACGAGGCAATCGATTCCGCCGAATTCATCGATCGTGTCTGTAACGAGTTCGTCACAATCTTCGGATTCTTCGAGTTCGCCTGCCCAGGTAGAAATGTTTTCCGAAACGTCAGCAACCTCTTCGAGTCGGCTTTCGTTGCGCCCGGCTGCCATTACGGACCAGCCCGCTTCCGCAAATTCGATAGCTGTTGCAGCGCCGATTCCGGAGCTTGCCCCTGTAACCAGTACCACGTTCATGACGAATCTCTTAAGAATGGTAACGTATCATTATAGCCGGGAAACGATGATGACCGACGACGAACTAGCCAGCCTGGGATGGCGGCCGCATTTCGCGGCGCAGATCGAATGTCCGGGAGACAGCACACTGAAAATAGCGCGTGTGTTAGCGGTACACCGTGGGCGAGTAAACGTCACGGCGCAGGGGACCAGCACATTCGTCAACCTGACCGGAAAAAGTGCAGCTATCGGGATTACCGTCGGGGACTGGGTCCTGATTGACGAAAGCGGGCCGACCGTCAAGAAGTGTCTCGACCGTTTCGGTTTGTTTCAGCGTCGCGCCGCCGGCACGTCTGGCGACATCCAACTGATCGCTGCCAACGTCGATACATTGTTCATCGTCACGTCGGCCAATCGTGATTTCAACGTTGCCCGGCTAGAGCGTTATCTCGCGGTCGCCCATGACGCGGGCGCGTGCCCGGTGATCGTAATTACCAAAGCAGACAGGGTCGATTCAGTGGCTGAATTTGTTGTCGAGGCGTCTCGACTTTCCCCTGGATTGCTCGTCGAAGCCCTGGATGCGCGTGAGCCAGAGCAGGTCGCCGTTCTGCGACCATGGTGTGGGTCCGGGCAGACCGTGGCCCTCGTTGGTTCCTCGGGCGTCGGCAAGTCCACGATAATCAACAGTCTGACGGGAACGCATCAGCCAACCCGTGGCGTGCGCGAGGACGATCAACGCGGCCGCCACACGACGACCGGACGATCGATGCATCAGCTGCCAGATGGCGGCTGGTTGATCGACACACCCGGCATGCGCGAGCTGCAACTGGTCGACGTTGCCGAAGCTATCGAAGACGTCTTTACCGATATTGGCAACATCGCCGACACATGCCGGTTTTCCGATTGTACGCACGCGAGCGAGCCCGATTGTGCCGTGCTTGCCGCGATAGAGTCGGGCGAGCTCGACGCTGATCGTCTCCGGCGCTTGCAGAAACTGTTGTCAGAGGATCGACGCAATACTGAGAGCCTGGCGGAGCGCCGGGCACGAGATCGTTCTACGGGGCGGCTGTACAAGTCGATAATTGCTGGCAAGCAGCGCGAGAAGGGCGGTGAATGAGTGGCAGCCCCCGTCCACGAGAAACACTCACACGGCGCCCGTATTGCCTATATAATGCGCCACCTTTTGCGACGCTCCGACCATGTTCCCCACGGATAAAATACGCAATATTGCGATCATCGCCCATGTTGATCACGGCAAGACGACCCTGGTTGATCGTCTCTTGCAACAGTCTGGTACGTTCGACGCGCGTGCTGCGGTACTCGAGCGGGTCATGGATTCGAACGATCTTGAGCGCGAACGCGGCATCACAATCCTCTCCAAGAACACGGCGATCAGCTGGAATGAGTGGCGCATCAATATCGTCGATACGCCCGGACATGCCGACTTCGGTGGCGAGGTCGAACGAGTGTTGTCGATGGTCGATGGCGTGCTGTTACTCGTCGACGCGGTCGAGGGCCCGATGCCGCAGACGCGATTTGTCACACAAAAGGCCTTCTCCTACGGTTTCACGCCCCTCGTCGTAATCAACAAGGTCGATCGCGATGGTGCTCGGCCCGACTGGGTGTTGAATCAAACCTTCGAGTTGTTCGATCGCCTCGGTGCCAGCGATGAGCAACTTGATTTCCCGGTGATCTACGCGTCAGCCTTGGAGGGCTATGCTGGCCTGGGGCCAGAAGTGAGAAGCGGCGATACGCTGCCATTGCTCGACGCGATCGTCGAGCATGTTCCGGCGCCCAACGTACAGTTAGATGGCGCATTGCAACTGCAGGTCTCGAGTCTCGACTACAACTCCTATGTCGGCGTGCTTGGCATAGGGCGTATCAATCGAGGTGTTGCCAGGGCGAATGCGCGTATTAGTATCGTGCGCCACGACGGATCAACACAAAACGCCCGGCTCATGCATTTGTACGGTTTTGATGGTCTCGAGCGCATCCAGGTGGAGGAGGCCGGTGCCGGCGATATCGTCGTTTTTAGCGGGATCGAAAATCTGCAGATCTCCGATACCGTTTGTGAGCGCGATAGACTCGATGGCTTGCCGCCGCTCAAGGTCGACGAGCCGACCATTAGCATGACTTTCCAGGTGAATAAATCGCCGTTTGCGGGTCAGGATGGCAAGTACCTGACAAGCCGCCAGATTCAGGCGCGGCTCGATCAGGAGCTCAAACACAACGTCGCATTGCGCGTCGAGGAAACTGGCGATCCCGACAAGTTTCGCGTTTCCGGACGCGGCGAATTACACCTTTCCGTCCTGATCGAAACCATGCGTCGCGAGGGTTACGAACTGGCCGTGTCAAGGCCGACTGTTATCGAACGGAATGTCGACGGCGTCGTTCATGAACCGTGGGAACTGGTCACTGTCGATTTTGCGGAAGAGCATCAGGGTGCGGTCATGACGCGGCTTGCAGAACGTAAAGGCGAGCTATTGAACATGACGCCGGACGGACGCGGTCGCATGCGCCTTGAGTACCGGATTCCGGCGCGAGGTCTTATTGGATTTCGTACTCAGTATCTGACCGTAACCGCTGGAACAGGCTTACTCTATTCCGTGTTTGACAGCTATGCGCCACGCGTCAATGTGGAAATTGGTCAACGCAACAATGGTGTGCTTGTCTCGAATGTTCATGGCAAGGCACTGGGCTATTCACTCTTCAACTTGCAGGAGCGCGGCCCTCTGTTCATTGGTCATGGTGTTCAGGTATACGAAGGGATGATTGTCGGAATTCACAAGCGTGGCAATGACTTACCAGTGAACCCGACCAAAGGTAAGCAGCTTACAAATGTCCGCGCGGCCGGAACCGACGAGAATATTCAACTCACTCCACCACTGAACTACTCGCTTGAGCAGGCGCTCGAATTTATCGACGATGACGAGCTTGTCGAGATTACGCCGCTGCATATTCGGCTGCGCAAGAAGCTTCTGAGCGAAGGTGAACGCCGCCGCGATGCACGAGGTCGGGCAAAAGAAGCCGCGCTTTAGTATTCTACGGAACATGTACAAGGGCGAACGGTTCAACAGCATCAGCCATCTCGTAGGCGCATCATTTGCGCTTGTCGGCGGTGCTGTACTGGTCACGCTGGCCGCCGTGGATGGCGAAGTCACAAAGATCGTCAGCTACACCGTCTATGCGGTGACTCTGTTCATCCTGTATCTCTCTTCGACCCTGTACCACAGTTTCCCCGGGCGGGCGAAAACGATCTTTCGAGTTATCGATCATCAGGCGATTTATTTGCTGATCGCCGGAACATACACGCCAATCGCGATTGTTGCGCTCAAGAGTGCCGGGGGATGGTGGTTGCTCGGGGGCGTCTGGGCAATGGCGATTTTCGGCATGGTTCTGGACGCACTGCGGCGCACCGGACCCAGAATCGGCTCGATCCTGCTTTATCTCGCGATGGGCTGGTTTTGTGTATTCGCACTGGACTCATTGCTAGTGCTGTTGTCGCCGGCGTCCCTGGTCTGGCTCTTTGTTGGCGGTGTGTTCTACACCTCAGGCATCGTTTTCTTCGTGCTCGACAGCTGGTATCCGTGGTGCCATGGAATCTGGCACCTGTTCGTTCTGGCAGGTAGCGTCAGTCACTACTTCGCGATTCTGCTTCTTTAGTAGTGACTGGAAAGAAATGGTGGGCCCGGTAGGGTGAGCCGGCGGAGGCGAAGCACTGCTTCGCCCCGGCGAACGCCCGAGGCCTACCGGCCGAGGGCCGGAATAGTCCTCTTGATGAATACCTTTGAAATAAGAACAAAGGCAATGATCGAGAATCAACGAAAAGAAATGGTGGGCCCGGTAGGACTCGAACCTACGACCAAGGGATTCACTTTATCCATTCGTTTCTGAATGGAGCGGACTATCTCATCACCCTCAACCGAATTGTTAGGGGCGGGACGCTCTAGCCTGTTATCAAGAACACTGAAGTTCTCAGGTAGTCTCTGCACCTTCCGACGGTGTACCGCCGGCTTGGCTCAGGATTGCCATCAGCCGAACTGCTAAGGTTTCCCTGAATTCATCCCGTTCACTTTGTGCCTTTCGGCACAAACGCACCTTTTTGATGAGTCCCCTGCTCTAACCAACTGAGCTACAGGCCCAAACACGTCTTTCTACTACTAATCCTCGCAACATTGAGTGCAGCCTTCGGCTGCTCTGCTCAAACCTTGTCGCTGCGCGACCCCGCTACAGGCCCAAACACGTCTTTCTACTACTAATCCTCGCAACATTGAGTGCAGCCTTCGGCTGCTCTGCTCAAACCTTGTCGCTGCGCGACCCCGCTACAGGCCCAAACACGTCTTTCTACTATCAATCCTCGTAACATCGCGTGCAGCCTACGGCTGCTCTGCTCAAACCCTGTCGCTGCGCGACCCCGCTACAGGCCCAAACTTTCCTTCAACCCTATTTGGGGGAGCGCATTCTAGCAGATTCCCGCTTTACAGAGCGATGCAAAAGAGTGTCGCCTCGTATGCTCGAATTGCCACAAAGAAATACACAACCCTGATTGCGTCATCCCGGGGTCGTCGATGGCAGAGCGCGATTCCGACGAAGATGTGGCAATGTCATCGGCCCGAAATCCCCAGTTTTAGCGGCCGTACAAGTTCTCGTCAACAGCCGTGAAGTCCATCACCGCTTTTTATAAATCAATAACTTATTGTTGTAACGACAGGATGATGGAAGGCAAAGACGTCTCTTTGTGGGCGTTTTTGACCAAATATATGACGGATCGCCGCATCAACATGATCAAGGGATTTGGTCTCATGGAGTTGATGATCACACTCGTGATCTTGTCTTTGCTCGTGTCCATCGCCGTTCCCGCCTACGATCGTTTCGCGCAGACGGCCAAAGTCGCCAAAGCGATCGGTGACATTGGGGTCATCAGTATCGAGATCGGCAAATTTCAGCTCCGGAACAACAACGCCCTGCCCGAGACACTTGATGAGCTTGGAATAGAGCTGCCGCTCGATCCATGGGACATGCCGTACACCTACCTGAACATCGTGACCGCCGGGCCGGGTAATGCGGCCTTTCGAAAAGACAAGAACCTCAATCCCCTAAATACGGATTTTGACCTTTACAGCTGTGGAAAAGACGGTGAATCAGCGGGTCCACTATCGGCGAAAGCAAGCCGTGACGATGTTGTCCGTGCGAACAACGGCGCATTCATCGGCCTCGGTGAAGACTACTAATGGCGTTCCCGAGTTTTCCTAAAACACTTCGACGAGGTGTCGGAAGACGCATCGTGGCGTTCTTCATGCTTGCTGGGCTCCTGCCGGTCGCCTTCACCGCTGGCTTCGCCTATCTCGAAATAGGGCGGGGACTGGATCAGGAGGCCCACAAGATTCTGCGAGACAGCGCCAAGGACTATGGGCTGGATGTCTTGAGTCGCTTGCAACGTGCCTCAGAGGCGGCTGACGCCATCGTTGGTGTCATCGAACATGACGGCGCCGACGCCATCAAAAATCACCCATACCTGCTCGCTGACTTTGAATCGATCTGGTATGAATCCGAAATTGAAGGACCGAAGATCATTCATGGGCTGCCCGTTTCCGTTGATGTGTTGCCGGAAATCGGAACGACGACTAGTAGTCCATCACCTCGATTGCTAACTACTCTCGGCTCGAAGGGGAATTCACTGCTGTTTCTGCGACAAGTCGACTTGGGCTTTTCGCAGCCATCGACGATCGCCTTTAAGCCTGTCGCAATTCGCTTATGGGGTTCAACGGAAGATCTTCGATTTGCAACAAACTTTTGCGTGTTTACGCTAGCCGGAGACAGCCTGCACTGCTCTCAGGATATGGGGCGAGGCCTTCACAGTGTATTGACCGAGTCGGGTAATGCAGGCATTGACTCGCCGGTCGAATGGCAGCACGAAGGGCAAGCGCAACTGGCTTCGATGTGGCAGTTGTTTCTTGCGGGCGAATTCGCTGCGCCGGCCCTGGACATTGTCGCCAGTCAGGACCTGTCCTACGCATTAAGATCAAGAGCTGATTTTGGTCGCGTTTTTATTCCGGCACTTGCATTGGTCGTAATCCTCGTCGGCCTTCTCAGCTTCAAAATGATCGGCCAGAGCCTGATTCCGCTGCAGCATCTGACAGCCGCGGTACAGCAGTTCGCATCAGGAAACCTCTCAACTCGGCTCCGGATTCGGTCAAAGGACGAATTTGAGCGTCTCGGCAAGTCGTTCAACGACATGGCGGGGAGGCTCGGGCGTCAGATCTCCACACTCGAAGCGATGTCGGGTATTGATCGATTAATCCTATCTGGAGCGAAGGTCGAAGAGGTATCCGAGAGTGTCATCAACAGTCTCGTCAGCCTTACCGGTTATGAGGCGGGCGGCGTCATTGCACGAGATAGCGATGCGCCACATTGGGCGAAGATGATCTCGTCCGACGGTCAGGGTTTTGTTAATGAGCGTATTTCCCTGCCGATGGAGCTTGGTCATCACTGGTGCCAGCCACGGCAAGTGTCTCTGGATGAGACCGGTTCGTCCGTGGCGCCGTACAAGGCGCGCTTCCTGAGTTACGAGATCAAATTCGTAGTCCTGATTCCGGTCGTCCTGAACGATGAGCTGAAAGGAATATTGTTACTCGGCTCCTCGTCGCGATCGAACATGGACCAGGAAGACCTGCAGCGCTGTATCGATCTCGCCGGTCGTTTCGCTGTGGCCATGGCAAGTTCGGAGCGCGAGCAAGTGCTGTATCGTCAGGCACACTTCGATGAGCTGACCGGGCTACCCAATCGTCAGCTCCTGAAAGACAGGCTCGAACAACAAATTGTTCATGCGCGTCGTGATGGATTCATCGGCGCCGTGTTGTATCTGGATTTGGATCGCTTCAAAGAAATCAACGACGTCTATGGGCATTCGGTTGGCGATGTCGTTTTAGTTCAGGCGGCAGAACGAATCGTTGGCGAGGTTCGCGACAGCGATACCGTGGCTCGCCTCGGTGGTGACGAATTCGTTGTTGTGCTGCCTGATGTCACCGGTGACAGCAGGGTCCGCACCATGGCGTCACGTCTTTTGGCCAGGCTGACCGAGTCCTTCTTCGTTCGCGGCGACGATCATTTCGTAGGGGCCAGCATCGGCATCGTGATGTTCCCCGATGATGGCGATAGTGTTGAGATGTTGCTGAAGAATGCTGACGCGGCTATGTATCGAGCCAAAGAAGCCGGCCGTGCCCGTTTCGAGTTCTTCAGCAAAGAACTTAACGCGGAGAGTCGCAGAAAGATCGGGCTCGAGCGTGATCTGCGGGCTGCACATAACAACAATGAACTCGAGGTTTACTACCAGCCGCAGTTCGACATTACGACGGGCATCATCAGTGGCGCAGAAGCCCTTCTACGGTGGAAGCACGGTGAGGAGGGATTCATTCCTCCGGATGAGTTTGTGCCACTTGCCGAAGATTCAGACCTGATTGTCGATATTGGCCGCTGGGTTATTGAACAGACTTGCCGGGACCTAAGGGGGATTCTCAAAAAAGGTCTACATCCTGGAGCCGTGTCGATCAACGTATCGGCGCGTCAATTGCGCGAATCGAGTTTCACGAGTGATGTGCTCGAACCGCTGCAGCGGTACCACATCCATCCAGGATACCTGCAACTGGAGGTCACAGAAACGACCGTTGCACAAAACAAGAATACGGCAATAGATTTGCTCAAAGGGCTGCGAGAAAAGGGTGTGCGGGTCGCGATCGATGATTTCGGAACAGGCTACTCGTCACTTAGCTACCTGCAGCAAATGCCGTTTGATGTTCTCAAGATCGATAAATCTTTCGTCGATAGAATAAACGCCGATGACCCGTCAGAAAATATTTGCCGGACTATTATCAAGATGGCTCACGAGATGGACAAGAAGGCGATCGCTGAGGGGGTGGAGACTCGCGACCAGCTTGATTTCCTAAAGAACAATATGTGCGACTTCGTGCAGGGTTTCTTCTATAGCAGGGCCCTCGCAATCGACGACTTCGTCGCGTTTATCGAGAAGCAGGATTTTCATACGCAGCGCAGGAAAGCGCTGGAGATCGTCTAGACACAAGAAAGCCGGGCGATGCCCGGCTCTTCCTGTTTCAAAATCCACTTAGTCTTCGAGGAGGAAGCTCCGGAGCTGATCCGAACGTGTCGGATGACGTAGTTTGCGAAGTGCCTTCGCCTCAATCTGACGAATACGTTCACGCGTCACATCGAACTGTTTACCAACCTCTTCCAACGTATGGTCGGTGTTCATGTCGATGCCGAAACGCATACGCAAGACTTTGGCTTCACGTGGCGTCAGGCCTGCCAGCACGTTATGTGTTGTTTCCTTAAGGCCCGACGAGGTCGCTGACTCGACCGGCGAATGCACAGTCTGGTCTTCGATAAAATCGCCAAGATGCGAATCTTCATCATCACCGATGGGCGTTTCCATCGAGATTGGCTCTTTCGCGATCTTCAGCACTTTGCGGACTTTGTCCTCAGGCATTTCCATGCGTTCGGCCAATTCGTCCGGCAGCGGCTCGCGCCCCATTTCCTGCAACATCTGCCGCGAAATACGATTGAGCTTGTTGATTGTCTCGATCATGTGCACCGGAATTCGAATCGTGCGTGCCTGGTCAGCGATCGAACGTGTGATTGCCTGACGAATCCACCACGTGGCATACGTGGAGAATTTGTAGCCGCGGCGGTATTCGAATTTGTCGACGGCTTTCATCAGGCCGATATTGCCTTCCTGAATCAAATCCAGAAACTGCAGGCCGCGGTTCGTATATTTCTTCGCAATCGAGATCACGAGACGCAAGTTAGCTTCGACCATCTCTTTCTTTGCCCGGCGCGCTTTCGCTTCACCGATCGACATTTGACGATTGATCTCTTTTATTTCAGCGATCTTCAGTTGCGTTATTTCCTCGACGCCGATCAACTTGCGCTGCGCCCGCAGGATGTCGTCCTTCAACTTGGCGAGCGTAGAAGAGTGCTTGCGCTTGGCGCGAATATGCTTGTCGACCCAGGCGAAATCGGTCTCACTTTTCGGAAAGCTCGACAGAAAGTCTTTACGCGGCATGCCGGCGTCACGGACGCAGAGCTGCATGATCAATCGTTCCTGGCTACGGATGATCGTAACGATGCCCCGCAAGTTGCGAACAAGCAGGTCAAACAGCTTTGGTGCGAGCTTGATCTCCATTAGCTGATCGGCAAGATCAGCCTGTACTTTGACGGTCTTCTTGTCTTTGAGTCCGTACTTCTCGATATTGGTCATTGAGCGCTTGCTCAAGCGGCGGATGACCCTAACGCGAGCCTTAACCTCGAGCGGATCCGGACCGGTGTCGACAACTTCATCATCGTCGTCATCGTCGGACTTCGGCGCAGGTGGTTTGATCTCGTCAGGCTCGTTCGGATCAATGAAGCCGACAACGAAGTCCTGCATGCGCGTTTCTTCAGCCGCGACCGCGTCGGCCACCAGCAGTAGCCTGTCGATCGTCGGCGGGAAATGCGACATGTGGTACTTGACCTGATTCAGACCGTCTTCAATACGCTTGGCGATCTCAATCTCGCCCTGTCGCGTCAGGAGTTCGACCGTGCCCATTTCACGCATATACATACGTACCGGATCGGTCGTACGGCCGAATTCGGCGTCTACGCTGGCCAATGCGGCCTCTGCCTCCTCTGCTGCATCGTCATCATTCGAAACGGCCGCATCGGACAACAGAATGGACTCGGCGTCCGGCGCCTTTTCATGCACCGTGATGCCCATGTCATTAATCATGTTGACGATGTCTTCGATCTGTT
>Ga0255052_10002216_pt1 | contig 14199 bp, 14 predicted proteins | sample JV7_2_21_MG_FD_188632 | JGI IMG/M metagenome (GOLD analysis project Ga0255052, IMG submission 188632) | Seawater microbial communities from Jervis Inlet, British Columbia, Canada - JV7_2_21 | ecosystem: Environmental > Aquatic > Marine > Inlet | place: Canada: British Columbia | collected... | reverse complement strand
TTTTAATATATTATGAGAATATGTAAGTAATTGAATTTTATGAAATTATTGCAGATACCATATTGATATGTCAGGTTTTCTGGAGGATGAAAAAACTGAGGTATGTATGGAATATCACCACTTTCAGTCCTTTTGTTTTACTTTGGTTCCATATACAATACAACATTACTGAACTGAGTTAATGGTGGTCGTAATTAGAATTTTTAATGATAAGGTTGTGATGACTCTGCGTACAACACCATTTGTAATTTGTTGAATATGCTAATTGTAAAAGTTGGTCCAGTACATATGATTTCTGTGTTGATCTGTCCTAATTGGAATTATTTAAAATTGAATTTCCTCTTCGGACCGAAATAAACTGAAGAGATAAGATAGTTTGTTTTGAAGATCTTGATTATGCTTTCTATCATTTTCAATAAATTGCCATTGGCTGGACAGTCGGGCCAATGTTTCACCCAACTGCCATTTATGAAGAAAAACCACACTTTCGAGCTTTCTAAGACTTTCTTTTTGTTCGGGGGTAAACCAGTCCGAATTCGTTTTTGAAATAGCCTTTTTGGTCACCTTTAATGTATCGATTTCTGAAGATTCCATTATAAATTGTCGCTCTTTGTGTGAAAATCCCAAATTAGATAAAGCCTTTGCAAATTGAATAGCATTAGAAAATTTATTACCTTTCAACTTTCCAAGTTTATCGATAGGTAGATTGGTTTTTTCAATTCGGTCATGTGCACTTAGGGTTATGAAGTAAGGAACCGGATGGTAGGTTTGTTGTTGAAAAACGTTTTGGAGGAAAAACAGTGAAATAAAACTTATTAAACCGGCAATAACCGGAGTTACTACCCACCCACTGGTTATGCCTCCTAAGGTTCGCCAGCGGGTTTGTCCCCCCTTTTTTATTAATGCGATGCCAATTACAGCCCCCACAATTGCCTGAGAACTAGAAACTGGCACTAGCGGTATAGTCGGCAGGCCGTGGCGGATTAGAAAACTTTCGAGCGACTGGGATGCAAAAAGAAACAGCACAATAGAGTGTGCACTGACCACAGCAAATGCTGCTATCGGTGATAGCTTCATAATGCCACCACCCACGGTTTTCATGACCTTCTGAGAGTACGTAAAAACACCAACTGCGATTGCCAGGCCACCCAGAAAAAACAGCTGTTGAGCCGATGATAAATTAAGTATGCCAAAAATAGAGATGTCAGCAAAGGGTGAAACCGGCACAAAAACCCCCATTACATTGGCAATATTATTAGCTCCCAATGAATAGGAGCCAAATGCACCGACAAGAAGCAATCCGTAGCGTGTCAGATAGTCAAGCCTGAACATGCGGACATTAAAATAAGTTATGCAGAACACCACAATTTTATAAACTAATAATGACACTATAGCAGCCAAGATTGGACAAACAACCCATGTCAAGGCAATCTTTGTCAAGGAACCGGTGTCTGTAATTGATCCAGAAAAAATATTCCAGCCAATTATTGCTCCAACGATGGCCTGAGAAGTGGATACTGGATAACCTATTCGGGTCATAAAATATACACTCATAGCCGCCGAAAAAGCTACGATGAAAGCGCCTGCAATGGCATTTACGGAACCAAGCTTTCCAAGAGTGTGCGATACTCCTGCGCCGCTAATTACAGCTCCCAATATTATAAATATGCTGCAAAATATGGCTGCCGTTCGAAAGCGAATCATCTTGGTGCCCACAGCCGTTCCAAAAACATTGGAGGCATCATTTGCCCCGAGTGACCAACCTAGAAATAAACCGCTTGATAAAAAAAAGGCAAACATCGTTATCTCACTATAGTGATCGCTTAATCGCGAAAATGTTGAGTTTGTCAGATGCGTCTTCAGCACGATCTGCAATTTTATCAATACGACGAACAAAATCTCGCAGCTGAATCTTCTCAGACAAATGGAGGTTATCCCTTCTGAAAATAGTCCGTTGAAGGCGAGTTGAAACTTTATCTGATTCGGTTTCCCAGTAAGAGACTTTGTGCATATGGTCTGCGACGGCGGAGATATTTTTAAAAAACGCTCTGCAAGAACGTACCATTGCTTCAACAGCCTCTACGACATAATTGACAAGCTCGCAAAAATCCGAATGAATTTCAGGAAATATTGTAGGCCTTTCAATATCGAAAGTATAGAGAGCTCCTTTAAACCGATCTAGCAGGACATCCATATTTTCTAGAAGATCAAGAACATCTCCTCTCGATTCGGGGATTAATGTTCTAACATATAACCGCTCTTCGATAGAACGCCGAAGTGAATCACCTTTATGCTCTGCATCGACAATATGTGACATTTTTTCATCAAAGGCTGCCATATTTCCTTTCAAATAGTCGTTAATTCCATTCTTAAAGAGCAATCCCGATTCGCTGACTTGATCTAAGAAATCGTCAATTTGTTTCTCAATATCAAATTTATGCTTTAATATTTTAAATTCCATAGTAATACCTCTAATTTTCCAGCAATCGCTTGAAGCTTTTATAATGGTTCAAGTATTTTAGACTTTAAAATTATCAATACCATTTTCGAAGAACATAGGCAATATCTCCACAGCATCAACCGACCTACAAATATTTAAATTATGATTTCCGTTTTATCGAGGAAGAGACCAAAGGGGTTTGGTTAACAATATTTGTGGGATAAAACAGCAAGCCGACATAAAATTACATGGCTGTGCTAAAAAAGTATTAACTTTTCGGCAATTTCAGATACTATGAATATCTCAGTTTTTAAAAAACCTGTGATATCCTCTAAATTCAGAACAAAATTTGATGGATTTTTAGCCTGACATTCCTGTGGATAGACATGACAGATATCGCAGGAATTCTTGCCCAAGTGCTCGCTCAGAAAAATCGGATTTTAATGCATATTGCTTATGGTAGTCCTTTTGAAAATGAATAACATAGCATAGCCAAAATTGCAATTTTTCTAATTTTCTGCCTGTCAGCAAATTATTTTGAGATTAGCAGCCTTCCATATCGTTCCAAAATCATCGTCATAGTGTAGAAAATAAAATAGGCACAACTTTAACACGCTCCGTGCCGGATTAAAAAGCACGGAGCGTGATTTGAAATAGACTGGAGGTGGTAAATATGAAAAAGCAGGCCATGATTGTAGAGATTGATTACGGAAATGCAAAAATCATCGATGAAGGGGGGAATATTTTAGATATTGAGCAGCACGAAAGCTGTCGGTTATCGGAATAACATTGTAACTCAGCAAAGAAATTTATATGGTTATCCATAATTGTCATTTCCTTACACGATTTCAATATGCCAACATCCGATATCTTTTTCTGAGTCTCACAAATAAATAAACGATCGATATTAAACGAATGAATACTAAAAAAACCAAACGGTACGGCCGGGGAGAAAAATATAAAAAAATATACCTGGTTGCGCCTCGCCATCCTGAAAATTTCTGGTCTATGCAAGGGACCGCCGATATTTTGGGTGCCAAAACCCTGATGCCCAATTCTGCATTGGCAACCTTGATGGCTTTAACACCGGATGATGTCAATGTCGAATACACGCTTTGCGATGAAAATATTTCTTCCATCGATTTTGATCAAAACTTCGATCTGGCAGCTGTGACAGGGGCCACACTACACCGTGATCGGATACATGAACTGTGCCGGACATTTCAACACAAAGGGATACCGGTTGCCCTGGGAGGGACCTATGCTTCAATAGAAAAAAATGCCTGCAGTGAATTGGCGGATTATCTTTTTATAGGAGAGGCGGAATATACCTGGCCAAAATTTTTAAAACATTGGATGGAAGGAAAGGCCGGGTCGGTTTACCTTCAGGATAACTATATCAATGTTCATGACAGCCCGGCACCGGATTGGTCCCTCATTAACGCCAAGAATTATGTCAACATAAATATACAAACCAGCCGGGGATGTCCCAATCAATGCGATTTTTGTGACGTGATTCAATATGTCGGCCGGGGATACCGAACCAAAACCATAGATCAAATACTAACCGAAGTTCGAAATGCTCATACAATTGGAGCTCGCACCGTTTTTTTCTCGGACGATAATTTCCTCGGTAATAAATCGTTTACCAGGAAACTGTTAATGAGGTTGTTCGAATGGAACGTAGAGCAGTATAGGCCTTTATCGTTTTCCACCCAAATAACCGTCCAGGTAGCTGACGATGAAGATCTGTTGAAACTATTCTCCGATTGCCGTTTTTCAGTTCTTTTTTTAGGGGTTGAATCGGTACGGGAAGAAAGTTTGCGGGAAGTACATAAGACACAGAACCTAAAATATAATATCTACGATCGCATGATAAGAATCTCAAAGTACGGAATTCTGCCCTTTATCGGCCTGATCGTGGGCTTCGACCATGACGACCAATCGGTATTCGACGAACTTTACCACTTTATTGATAAGACTCACAGCCCTATTGCCGGAATTAGTCTGTTAAATGCACCGAAGAACACGCCGCTTTTTGAACGGTTGATGAATGAAGGACGCATAACTGAGAACGATTTTTCCGGGGAATGGCAGTTATATACTAATGTCGTACCCAAACAGATGACCGGAGAAGAACTGCTCAAGGAGTATTGGGGTCTGTTTCGCAAACTGTATCAACCCGAATTATTTGAATCCAGGTTGGAAAAATGGCTGAAGAATATCGACTATTTTAATACCGATTACGTCAATAAAAAGGGCGATATCCGTCAGTTATGGTTTGGATATCGGATTTTTAAACACTTTATCTTCAAAGAAAACCAGGAGATCAGGTCCCTGTTTTTTCGAACTATGAAGAAAACCTGGGCGATAAACCCAAAACTAATGAGACGGTTTTTTACTTTGATTACCCAGTACAGTCATTTCTACAATTTCGTAAACCGGCAGGGTTCGAGGAGCATCAACAAAAGTCTGCCAGAGGGAACGATCGATTGTAGCCCGCCTGTTACCAGGGAATAAACTGATAGAGTTTAGCGAACATCTCATAGATTTCAATCCAATTTTGAAGATCTTTGGTCGTCCGGATGTGGGCCCGTTTGTTCACCATAACCCAGCTCATGTGTGCTGCGCCGTCTTTACAGGTGGAACAGTCCCTGGTTTCGGAGGTGCAGCATCGATGCATGGTTTTGAGGTCAGATGCCCAACGGATGAATTCTATCAGTCTTTTAGGACGGTGGGACCTATTATCCAGCGGTTGGGTGACCGAAGGACATTCGTCCCATCCAAATGGCCTTCCGAACATTTTTCCGGTTGTAATTATTTCATGATAATATTTGGAAGATATGACGGTGTCGGAGAATTTGTCCAACGCATCGTCCATTTCGGATCTGAGATCATTTAGCATCTCCGGTTTCCAGTTAAAGCCGTCAACACCCTCATCGTTTGATAGGAGTTGCAGATGGACTTTCAGACCGACGTCTCTTATCCTTCCGATGATTTGATCAATTTTCCCAATCTGCCTGGGAGTGAGGGTATAGAGATAATAAACGTTCGGATCTCCCGCATAATTTCTACTGGAAATACTGAAGGTATCTTTTCCTCTGAGCAGCTTTTCATCTGTTTCATTTCCCCATAGAGATATGCCGAGCATTAAATCCGGGAATCTTTCCCGGGAAATTTTTATCAGGCCGTTTGTAGCGCAAAATGTGGGTAGCTGTTTATAAAACGCCTCGACCCGGTCTAAACAAAGTGTCGGTTCCCCACCAATCAGGATGGCGAGATTAACCCCACGGTTTTTTTCCCGATCAATAAAAGCTTCCCATTTTTTAATATCCATTTCTTCGGGTGCTGCCTTTTCTTCGTCTGAAGAAAAAAAGAAACACCCCTTACAGCGTAAATTGCAACGATTGGTCACATCATAGATAGAGCTACGAATATTGAGCTTTGCAATCTTTTTATAACGTTCATACCATTTTTTATTCAGCAATGAACTTACGGTCTTCATCAAGTACTCCTTAAACACATGCTGTTTTCGATTTAAAAGCAGGGTTTTTCGGTCGCTGAAAAATTAAAAGGCAGCATGCCCGGGCGGTGCAACCGGATGATGGATAAGGTTCTCACCTTTATCATAATTGATCATCCAAACCGATAGATAGGTGTTGACATAATCCAGCCAGGATTTAAACGTGTCCGGGTCTGAAGCGTGGCGGAACATTCGAGCGGTAACAACCCCACTGCCGGCTGCATAATGTCTGCAATCAATGCAGTCTGTGTCCGGCACACAGCAGGCAACCCTTCTATCCCATGTCAGGTCGGTCCGATACTGTCTAAAAGATCGACCGAGTCCGATATCCGTGGATGGATTCATGCGCGGATATGAGCAGGAATATAGGTCGTGTAGCCCGTATTTATGCGTATGAGCGACGGCATTATAGTGGGAAAAAAGTATATTATCGGGAAAATGTGACAACAGATCGATCATGATTTTCCGGGTATGATCCAGAGTAGCGGCCGTGTGGCGCAGGGTGCCATTGTATCCAACCGGGGCGGAAAACATGTTGAAGGTGAGTTTACATCCATACCTGGCCAAGGTTTCGGCAACCCCATAGGCTTGATCAATATTGTCCCGTGTAAACGTATAAACAAAGACAGCTCTCGGGTCACTTTGATAGTTTTCAATTTGTCTGAACAGCATATTCTTTGCATTGCGGATTTTCAAGCTGGTCTCATCATTTCCCCAGACAGAGATATGTATTTTATAGTTGATCGGTTCGGGGATGAACTTTAACCCGTTGGTCGCAATGGCTCCGAGGGGCATTTCCTGAAAACAGACTTCACAGAGCTCGGGAACCAGTGAAGGTTCGGCTCCGGCGAGAACAACATAGGTAATTCCCCTTGCTTTCTCTTTCTGCATGAGTTCGCGCCATGCATTCGGATCCCCATTCTCTTTGGCAAATTGTTTGTTCCCTTTATAGTAATAACAACCTTCACACCTGATATTGCACCGGTTGGCCATGTCATAAGTCGATTCACGCAGAAAAAAAAATTTACGAACCTTTTCCCATCTTTCCCGGATTTGCTGATCCGATAAGATATCGGAAAATTTCCATTCTTTATTGGATAAACTCTGCTCAATGCCGGTGTGGTTGTTTGTTAAAACATCCATTCACCTTCTCCAAATTTAGCGGGCTGCAGTTTCGGATTTTTCATTTAGTTTTTTTACAATATATTCTGAGATTAAACGAATATTTGTCAGCTTGGGATAATCGTCCTCATCGATTCTGATCGCGTATTGATCCCGAAGCACCAGTGCCACAGTTGCCAGATCCATACTGTCGATTCCCACTTCATCAACCAGGTCGATTTCCGGGTCAAATGTCTCAGGCGTTACATCTTCCAGTTTGAGTTCGTTAATCATTATCTCCGCAACATGAAGGATTATTTTTTCAATATCAATTCCGGTGGACATCCTGACTTTTCTCCCTTTACTTTAGATTAATATTTCAAATTTTTTACCCTGCCCAAAACAACTAAATTGAAGATCCCGCTGAACCTTTCCTTTTATTACGCGTGCCACTTTCAATCGTAATCACGCCGGTGCAGGCCAATTTTTCCCCAACCATTATGCGAAAAGAATACGATTTTGCATAATTTTTCCTGGGTACGACAATAATTTCCAAATGATCATCGGGTCTGATAATTTGTTTAAACCTTACCCGGTTAATGCTGGAAATTTTAATGTTCTGATTGCCCAGCTGACGGATGGCATCAAAAACCATTCCCAGTTGGGCAATTCCCGGAAGTATCGGGTCTCCGGGAAAATGTCCGGAAAACCAGGTTGAGTCCCGCGGTACCTGAATATCAGCAGAGATCTCTTTTGAATCGGTTTGATTTAAATTTTTTAGGACATACCACATCGTAAGGTCCTATTTCAAATAAAATCGATCTGATGTTCTACTGAAGAACAGAATCCATTATCGGATTAAATATTCCCACAGCGGACCAATATGCCCTCGCCGATACAATTTGGCGGTGATATTGGCTGTTTCTGTTCCCCCTGATCCAATAACCCAGTTGAGTCTATCGTTGGCCGCAATTTTCACACGCCGAATGATTTCATTGGTGTCAATGGATGGCGTATGATAAAATACCGGTTCCAAAACGCTCTGGGTTTTTAATATTTGTCCTTCCTTGACCGCTATTTCATAGAGCTTTGTGTGCGGATAGATACGCATACCACAGAAAAAAAATAAAACAGATTTTTTAAGTTTGTCAACATTTGATAGTGTTTCGTTTAGGGTGTCTGAATTCTCACCCGGACCCCCCAGCAAAAAGTAATGTGCTACGTTCAATCCCGCATCAATTGCATGCTGATGCGTATCAAAAATGTGTTGAACCTGAAACGGTTTACAATAGGATGACAATACACGATTTGACAGGGACTCGGTGCCGAGCTCGACATGGGTCAATCCTGCATCAGACATAATCTGAAAATAATCGGTAGGGGGCATGATCGGCGCAAAGAAAGCACCCCACGGTATGGAAACCCCGGCCTTTTTAAATGCCTGGGCGACTGCTATATTATGGGAATAGTTTGAATTAAACACCGAATCTGTAATAAAAAAGTATTTAGCTCCGGCTGTCTGAAGCCGAAGGGCTGTATTTGCAACATCGGTCGGGTCTATGAGGCGCTGTTTACGACCTTCGATATATGGATAAATGCAGTATATGCAGTTATATTTACACCCGCGCTTTGTTTGCAGGTTCAACATCCCCCCTTTTTTCAGATAGAATCCGAAGTGGGAATGATTTATATGAAATTGTTGGGAAAATTTTTTGTTCCAGGGCGGGGGGATCGGTTTGCGGATACCGGGGGTTACAACGCCGGGAATTGCCGCAACATCCTTGTCGTTTTCGATGGCGTCCAGCAACAGCGCCAGTCGTTCACCCTCGCCGATAATTCCGTAATCTGCATTCAGGCTGTCTAAAATCTCTTCGGGAAATATGGTAAATCCGCTTCCGCCCAAAACAATCAATGCATTGGAATAACCCCTGATTTTTTGAATTAATTTCCGATAGGTTTCGATAAATCCTGTTGGATCAACAACGTCGGTATTGTCAATATTCCGCAGGGATATACCGAGTATATCCGGTGAAAACCCCCCTATTATTTCTCCCAGGTGTTCATCATCCCGGAGACTGTTCATATCCGCAAGCTTAACCTCATGTTTATCTTCAACGGCCCGGGCCACATAATCCAGTCCCAGTGGATAAACCGGATAGGGCGCGGTGAGTGTATTGGCAGAAATAAGCAATATTTTCATCGCCTGAGCACTTCCACAGCGGTTATAAATTTGCCTAGCCCGAGAACCAAAGCTCCTTTTCCGTCCAGCCGGAAGCTGCGATTATTACAAAACAATGTGGGGATTTTTCCGTCTCCTATAAATTTTGTGGCCATCACTGCGGCCACTGCGGAAGCGGAGGCAAATTCACCGATTAATTTTCGATAGTCAATCAACGGATTCTTGAAACCTGATAATGAAAGAAATGTCCGAAGTTGTTTTTCTCCTTCCCTGCGGTCCCCCCCGGGGATTCCGACCATTAAAATACCGTAGGAAGCGTTTATTCTTTCTGGTCCTCCCAGTTGCCCGATTAGTGACGAGATTACCCCGTGATTGTTTTCGGTATTTTCGTAAAATGCAAGTTTGATGTGTAATTCAGACAGGTCGTGCGTCCGAGTTAAACAAAATGATCCCCCGCCATCCGAAAGGATATCGTCTGCCACAACAGATTTGTCAAATAGGTGTGACACCACTGCATGGGATTCATCCACCCCCATGACAAAAAAGCTCTCATTGATATCTCTTGAAAGAAGATGGGCTGACAATAATGCCTGTTCAAATGAATAATCTCCGCCACTGGTCGTGATATTAGGGCCTGTTGATCGAAACTTCAGGGCAATCTGGCCACCGGGTGCATTATGGACTGAAGCGACAAAATCGGTCGGACTCGGAAACCGTTCATCAGTTTCAAAAAGGCCGGTCAAAAAATCATATGTTTCCGATAGAGCCCCCCAGCCGGTTCCCAAAAAAACTGATGAAGGGTTCTCTTTCCTACTCGAACTCTCATAGGCTGCAAGCGCCAGGGACAGTGCCATTCGGGGTAGGCGCTTAAGCCGCCGGACGGCCCGGGGCGAAAGATTTTTTGATATTTCCTGAACAGAAAATATGCCTTTACAGGCCGCTCCTTTTGAAAGATTGGCCATGGTCGCTTCCGTTGTTCCGGCCCCGGTCACACAGGCGCACCCCAGGATGGCCAGGGATTCAATTTTTGTCGTAGATATGGAACAATCAAATTTATCAAGGGCGCCGATGATGACTGCAGCGTTATTTCCTCCAAAACCAAATGAGTTTGATAAAACGCAATCAACCGGCACGTTGGCGGGCTGCATTACCGGCTCCAATTTTAGATCGGGGTCTGGGATGCGGCACCCTGTATTTGCCGGAACCAGATGGCTGGAAACACTGATAGCTGAAACCACAGCCTCAATGGCGCCGGAAGCTGCAAGCGAGTGTCCAAAAGCGCCCTTGACGGACGACAATAAAGGTTTTTGTCCGGGAAAGAGTGTATTGATGGCATGGGCTTCGGAAAGATCATTATCCGGCGTACCAGTGCCATGAAGGTTGATATAATCGATGGCGGAAATGGAAACTCCTGCATCCTTTATCGCGGCTTGCATGGCGGTCAGTGCGCCCTTACCCTGGGGATGGGGTGTGACAGAATGGTGGGCATCACACGACAATCCAGCCCCGAGGACCTCTGCAACGGCGTTGTCTGGCTGATCGGCAGCGAGCAGCAGCATCGCCGCCCCTTCGGCCACAGACATTCCCCGTCGATTTTCATCCAGCGGTCGGGCACCTTCAGGATCGATAAGCTGCAGGGAGTTAAATCCGTAATAGGTCAGACGGCACAGCGAATCCGCCCCTCCGGCCAGAACCCGCTTGAAAAGGCCGGCCCGCAGCATTTCAATTGCGATTTTTATGGCTACGGTTCCGGAAGAGCAGGCGGTTGAAACCGTAATCACCGGTCCTGTGCATCGGTATCGGCGGGCGATTTCCTCGGCAACCGATCCGACCGCATGATATCGGTACAGTTCAGGATCATAGGCCTTTTTTTGTAAATGCATTTCAGTGGTCAAAATACCGCCTGTTGTAATTCCCATTACAACTGCATCCGGCGATTGTTCGCATTTGACTATGGCCTGTTCGGCAGCCAGAAGGGCGAGCTGGTGGGTGCGGGGTAGGGACCCGCTATCAATCGAGCCGGGGATTTCCCCGACCGGAAGCGGCGGGTTGGCCACGGTTGAAAAAAGTGTTAACGGCCCAATACCCGACCAGCCTTTTTGGAGGGCATATTTTGTTTGTGTGATTCCGTGTCCCAGGGAACTGATGATTCCCATTCCACAGATGTAATTTTGCACATCGGTCAATTAGACAACTCCACCGCGTTTTCATGAATATATCCGGCCAAGGTTCCCAGGGTCGCAAATATTTTAACCCCGAGATCCCGGTTATCGATTTTAATGCCGTAATCCTTTTCAATCATAATGACCAATTCAAGTACATCGATGGAATCGATTTCAAGGTCTCCTCCTACCAGCTGGGCATCTTCCTTGATATCATCGGGGTGCACATCGATCAGATTCAAAATTTCAACAATCTTGACTTTAAGTTCATTCAGCAGCTTTTCCATTGGATTCATTTACAACAAATGGGTTAATCGGTTTTTGAAGTTATTCGCTACATGATAGAAGGGGGATTACTACAATCCATGCTTCTTTACAATAATCCTAAAATATAGTATTTGAAAATATACTTTTGTGGTATTTATTTCAACAATTTTTTAGATCAAGAATTCAAAAAGATACAAAGACCATGACCCAGACCAACATCGGTATTGAGGACCTTTTGCCCCATCGGGGTAGAATGTTGCTCATCGACGAAATTATCGAGGTGGATGACAAAAAGGCTGTAACAGGCGCAACCGTTACCGAACTGTGGCCTTTATTCGACGGAATAGTCGTCAGTTCACTCATTCTGATTGAACTGGTTGCCCAAACAGCAGGAATCGTCAACGGGTGGGCCAGAATTAAAAAAAAAGGTAAAGATTCTGAAAAAGAAGGTTGGTTGGTCGGAATCAAACAGTCGCGGTTTTTTTTTGATGAGGTTCCATTACATTCCCGGGTCATAACATCTGCTGAAAATCAATTTGAGTATGAAAATTACCGAGAAATTCTGGGTGTATCCAAAGTGGGTCCGAACATTATGGGTGAGATTCAGCTGCAGCTCATCCAAACCGATTCAACATAAACGGTCAGGAATTGCGGTTAAAGGAGATAGGTTCCGATGAATGAAAACAAATGGGAAAAGGTTGCTATTGTCACCGGCGGAAGCAGGGGAATTGGACGTGCGATCTGTGTCGAGCTGGCAAAATACGGATACCATATTCTCGTCAACTTCAGGTCTGATGAACAAGGTGCAGTTAAAACCCTTGATATGGTAAGGCGTGAAGGGACCGACGGCAAAATCATACAGTTTGATGTCTCAAATGACCGGGAAACCCAACATGCCATAGATGGCGTCATAAACGGTTCTGAGTCGATCGACGTTTTGGTCAACAATGCCGGGATTACGGCCGATAATCTGTTTATCCTGATGCCGATTAAAGATTGGAACGCCGTCATCGACACAAGCCTGAAAGGGTTTTACAATGTTACAAAGCCTGTGCTTGAAAAAATGATCCTGCAAAAGCGGGGATCGATCGTATCGATCGCTTCGGTCGCCGGTTTCTTTGGGAACAGGGGCCAGTCCAATTACTCCGCAGCCAAGGCGGGGCTAATCGGTGCCAGTCGCGTGGTTGCATCTGAAGTCGCCCGATTGGGGATTCGTGTTAATGTGGTAGCTCCGGGGCTGATCGATACCGATATGATAAAGGATGTCCCCATAAAAAATATCAAATCAATGATCCCGATGGCAAGGATTGGTCAACCGGAAGAAGTGGCAAAAGTGGTCAGGTTCCTGTGTTCTAAAGATGCGTCCTATATTACCGCCCAGGTTATCTCCGTAAACGGGGGGATGTTTTAAAAAACAGTTTTAACAACACCATCGGCATGCAGAAATCAGAAATATCCCACAAATACTTATGCATTCTCCTGTTGGGGGCCGCTTACCTGTGCATCGGCTGGGCAGATACCTTTGACGGCATAAGAAATGCAACCGGAACGGTCACTACCATCAGCGCTGAATTTATCCAGGAAAAGCATATGAAAATCCTTTTCCTGCCCCTTGTGTCCAAAGGGGTTTTCTATTTTCAATCACCCAATTCGCTACGGTGGGAATATCGAACACCGGTGAAAAACATTATGCTGATGCACCGGGGTAAAACCGCACGGTATATCGAGAAAAATGGTACAATTACCGAGGATAGCGGTGTCAGTCTGCCGTTTATGCAGATGATGCTTCAGGAAATTACCCGGTGGATCGAAGGACGGTTTGAGGAAAACCAGGCGTTTCAAGCGCGACTGGCACCCGGCCGCATGATTGTGCTCAGTCCCAAGGAAAAAAATACGGCGCGAATGATTCAACAAATTGAAATCAGACTTTCAGATCGCCCCGGTGCCATCAAATCGGTCACCATTTATGAAGGAGAGAATACCTTTACCCGGCTCGAGTTTAAAAAGGTGATTCTCAATCCGCCCTTGAAAGAGGCGTTGTTTAATAAAATACCATGAAACCGATCTTCTGGGTTCCGGGGGGTTGATGAAATTCAAACTCATATATCCAAAATGGCCAAAACTTGAGAGGCAAACTGAGTTTCACCTGCCCCCCCACGGTCCGGTAGTATTTGCAGCCACATTGCCTGAAGACGTCGAGGTGGAATTCATTGATGAAAATCTGGAACCGGTTAATTTTGATGACCCGGTCGATTTTGTCGGCATCTCGCAGATGCTGACCGCCCAGGTTAAACGTGGCTGGAAAATTGCCGATACATACCGCCAAAAGGGGGTCAAGGTGATCTGTGGCGGTATCGGCACCATGCTGCACGCCGATGAGACCATGACCCATGTGGACTCCGTTTTTATCGGTGAAGCTGAGGGTAGGATGGATCAGGTCCTGACGGACTTTAAAAAAGGGCAGCTGCAAAAGGTATATAATTATCTGGAGGACAGACCTCCCATTGAAATGGTCGGCACCGCGCGG
>Ga0255052_10002215_pt1 | contig 14199 bp, 11 predicted proteins | sample JV7_2_21_MG_FD_188632 | JGI IMG/M metagenome (GOLD analysis project Ga0255052, IMG submission 188632) | Seawater microbial communities from Jervis Inlet, British Columbia, Canada - JV7_2_21 | ecosystem: Environmental > Aquatic > Marine > Inlet | place: Canada: British Columbia | collected... | reverse complement strand
TCTTTAAGTTTTACTTTATAAGCACCTATATGCTGCGTTATTCCACCCGCCTCACTCTCGGTCACCTTTGTTTCCCTTATAGCATCAAGGCGAGTCGTTTTCCCGTGATCAACATGTCCCATAATCGTAACAATTGGAGGACGGGGACTAAGGGTAGCCTCATCATCCTCTTCTTCATCGATCAGTGCCTCTTCACTCTCAACACTTGTAAGCTCGATTTTCACATCATACGCTTCTGCAACAAGCTGAGCCGCATCAGCATCAACAGGCTGGTTTATAGTTGGCATGTAGCCAAGATCCATGAATTTTTTAATAACATCATTGAGTTTCTGTCCGATGGTTTCAGCAAACTCTTTTACTGAAGAACCTTCTTCAAATTTAAGTACTTTTTTCCTTGGAGCAGTAGTTAATGGCGCATCTGTTCCATTAACTTTTTTGGCAACTGGCTTTCTGCCATATTTCTGAAAACGAGGCTGGAAGTTGTGGCCCTTCTTGGATGTCTCCACTCTACGTATCGAATCAAAGGCCCTTTGCATTCCAGGCTTCACCTTGAATTTTGTCAGCTTATCTCTCTCTACTGCCTTTTTGATTTTGTCAGGAACAAGTACTTCATCTTCCTCTGCCGGCACCTGCTTTACTTTTACTTTAGTTTTATCCGATAGTTTTTTAGAAGAACTCTTAATTTTCCCCTTAGTCTTTGAGGAAACAGTCTTAGCTTCTTTTACTTTGGTCGCTTTTGCCTTTTTTTCTTTTACTGCCTTTGCGATTGTAGTTTTGTCAGCATCTTCGGCTGCCATTAAAGTCTTTACAGACTTTTTCCTGGAAACGGGTTTTTCTGCTTTTCCTTTTGCCTTAGACAAAACAGGCTTCTTTTTAAGATCAGATTTCTCTTTCCTGGCATAAATACCGGTCAATTTCTTGGCAGTTTTTGCGTCAATACTGGACATGTGGGATTTAGCTTCTATCCCAAGTTCGACAAGTTGTGCGATTATTTCTTTGCTGCTTACTTTAATCTCTTTAGATAATTCGTGAATTCTTATTCCAGACATAGTTATAATATTTGTTTTTTCTTTACAGTTTTCGCAGAAAAAAGAGTATGTTACGTCTCAAATCAACACATGAAACAGGGTTGTAAGTTTTTCTGGATTAATGTTATCATAACTTCTCTTTTTAAAGCAATCTGCAAATGGAGGAATAATTTAAAATGGCTGTATGTTCAGTATGTGGTAAACAGAAAATGTCAGGAAATAATGTTAGCCATGCAAATAACAGGACAAAGCGTTCGTTCAAACCAAATCTGCAAAAGATGAGAGTCCAGACCGACAAGGGCACAAAAAGACTCTATGTCTGTACAAGATGCCTGCGGTCAGGAAAAATCAAAAAGGCAGTATAACAGTTCCTCAAGTCTTGTATCCTTATACGCCAATGACTGCATATTATACATAATTTCCATTCAATTCAATGCATGCTCTCCAGGAAATCCTTCGAAAACTTGCCAAAAATTATGGCATAGAAGGCGGAGCAGTTCTTAACTTGATAAGAAGGAACTGGAAAGATATCGTAGGAAAAACGATTGCAGTTCATACCGCGCCGGACACCATTAAAAACAGGACCCTTTCCATTAAAGTAGATACCCCGCAGTGGATGCACCACCTGAGTTTTTTCAAAGAAGACATTATTGAAAAACTGAAGTCTTATAATGTGAAGGATGTAAGGTTCAGAATTGGCCGATTGAGTCAGCAAACCGGGAAAACTTCAAAAGAGGATGATGTTATACTGAGCAGTGATGATCAAAGGTATCTGGAAAATACGATAAATTCTGTCAAGGATGAAGAACTGAAAGAAAAATTCAAATCACTTATATCTCATGGATTGACAAAGGGTAAGTTCAAAAGCAAAAGCTGATGTATCAGGCTGACTCCGCCCGCTTTTCATAAGTCAGAAGAGGCTTTTCGTTCTTATTGATGACATCATCGGTTATAACGCATTCTTTAATATCCTGCTGGGACGGAATTTCATACATAACATCAAGCATTATCTCCTCAAGAATAGCTCTTAATCCTCTAGCACCTGTCTTGCGTAATATAGCCTCTTTAGCTATCGCTGAATATGCCTTATCAGTAAATTTCAGCTTCACATTGTCAAAAGAAAACAGTTTCTGATATTGCTTGACAAGAGCATTTTTCGGCTCAATTAGTATCCTGACCAGCGCTGATTCCTCAAGCTCATCAAGCGTCGCAACAACCGGGAGACGCCCTACAAATTCAGGAATCAGTCCATATTTAATCAGATCCTGAGGCTGCATCATTCTCAGTGTATCCCCTATTTTTTTGCTGCTTACTCTGCTCGGATCGGACCCGAAACCAACCGTCTTTTTACCAAGTCTTTCCTCTATTATTTTCTCAAGACCAATAAATGCGCCACCACATATAAACAGGATATTTGTAGTATCTACCGGAACAAACTCCTGCTGAGGATGCTTTCTGCCGCCCTGTGGAGGTATATTGGCAACAGTTCCTTCTATTATTTTCAACAGCGCCTGTTGCACTCCTTCGCCGGACACATCTCTTGTTATCGATACGTTTTCTGTCTTACGGCTGATTTTATCGATTTCATCTATATATATAATGCCGCGCTGTGCCCTCTCAACATCATAGTCGGCTGCCTGCAATAACTTGAGTATGATATTTTCCACATCCTCACCAACATAACCGGCCTCTGTTAGAGTCGTAGCGTCAGCTATTGTAAACGGAACATCAAGTATCCTGGCAAGTGTCTGAGCAAGAATAGTCTTGCCAGTACCAGTAGGTCCAATCAGGATAATATTGCTTTTCTGTAATTCAACATCAGATTTCTGGGGATTGTTTATTCTCTTGTAATGATTGTGCACAGCAACAGATAAAATTTTCTTTGCCTTACCCTGCTCAATAACGTAATCATCAAGAAAGTTATTTATTTCTTTCGGCGCCGGAAGCTTTTGAGATATGCTGATATCAAACGAGGCATCGAATTCTTCAGACATGATCTCATTACAGAGATTCACACATTCATCGCAGATATAGACGGTCGGCCCTGCTATAAGCTTTCTGACCTCCTTCTGACCCTTTCCGCAAAAAGAGCATTTAAGTGAGCTATTAATCCGGCTATTTTTTTTCTCGTCATCCATAATTCACACCATTACTTTTTCGTTGATTTTTTCATTGAGACTATCACTTCATCAACAATACCATACTCTTTAGCTTCCCCGCCAGACATGAAATAGTCTCTCTCTGTATCAACCTGTATCTTTTCAAGAGGCTGTTCAGTATGCTTTGACATAATATTATTCAGTGTTTCTTTCATTTTCAGTATTTCCCTCGCATGAATTTCAACATCTGTTGCCTGACCGTAGAATCCACCTATAGGCTGGTGTATCATAACGCGAGAATGCGGAAGCACAAAACGTTTTCCCTTTGTCCCCGCAGTTAGTAGAAGCGCCCCCATGCTGGCTGCCTGACCTAAACAATATGTAGCGATATCAGGCTTAATGTACTGCATTGTATCATAGATAGCCAGCCCCGAAGAAACAACACCGCCAGGAGTATTTATATACAGATGAATGTCCTTTTCAGAATCTTCAGTCTGCAGGAAAAGAAGCTGGGCTATAATCGTATTTGCCAGATTATCCTCTATAGGGTTCCCTAAAAAAACAATTCTGTCCTTTAAGAGTCTGGAATAAATATCGTATGCTCTCTCGGTCCTTCCTGTCTGTTCTATTACTATCGGAATTAAGCTCATACACTCTCCTTATAAACAAGTTAGAATTTCAACTTTTAATCTTCTATAGTCGTTTTCTCCAAAATAAATTCCAGCACCTTGTCAGCAAACAGCCTGCTCTTTAATGCATCCATCGAACCCTCTCTGACAGTATAAAGCTTGGTTACTTCCTCGGGTTTCAAATTGTTACGTGTTGCAATTTCCTCGATCGCGTCCCTGGTATCAGCATCATTGACCTCTATATTTTCATTTTTACCGATCGCCTCCAGAAGCATTACGCTCTTAACATTATCGGTGGCCCTTGACTCAAATTCCGTCTTAAGCTCATCATTAGGTTTGACCGCTTCACCACTTCTTTCCGCATTTTCCTTTGCCTGATGAATAAGCGAATCGATTTCTCCCTGTATCATAGAGGCAGGCACAGCAAATTCATGCCTTTTAACAAGCTCATCCAGGATTTCTTTTTTATATTCGAGATTAATCTGGCTTTCTTTTCTCTTATTTAAATTTTCAAGTATCTTATTCCTCAGTGCATCCATGTTTTCACATTCAGCTTCCTGTGCGAACGCATCATCTAATGGCGGAAGATGTTTTTCCTTGGCCTCTTTTATCGTCACTTTAAACAATACTTCTTTTCCTGCAATGGTTTTGTTCGGATCGTCTTTATCAAATTTGATCATGACTTCAACAGTATCACCATTTTTTTTGCCTTGAAGCGCCTTGCTGAATTCTAGAGGCATGGCCTCGGAACCCAGAACCAACGGATACTCCTTGTAAGACAACTCCTCCATAGACTTGTCATCTACGAACGCATCGCTGTCCACTATAGCCATGTCACCATCTTTCAGCTGGTTCTCAGTAACTGCATACAAGGCCTTGCTCTCCTGAAGCATTTCGATCGATTTATCTGCTTCATCCTTTTCAACTGTAAACGTCCTCTTTTTCAAAACAATATCCTGATACTTAATGTCTTCCAAAACAGGTTTGATCTCTACTGTCACTGAGAAAGAAAGGGGTTGTCCGGGTTTAATCTCGATCTTGTCCTCAATATTCGGATAATTAACCGGTTCAATCTTGGCTTCCTTAACTGCTTTAAGATAGAACTCCGGGACAACCTTTTCGATAATCTGAGCTTCGACATTCTTGCCAAATTTCTTCTCGAGAATTGCCCGTGGAGCCTTGCCAGCCCTGAAACCCGGGATATTGGTGGTCATCCGCAGGTTATTATATACACTGTCAGTTTCTGATTGGATGACATCAGATGGAACATCGATCTTGAGCCTTCTTGTTGTTGGCGATATTTCTTCTATTTCCTGTAGCATTTACACCTCGATTATATTAATTTTTAATTAATAATCTTAAAATGATATAAAATAATTTGTCAATTTAATGAAACAAAGACAGACGAATTGTATGATTTCCTACAGGCACAAAGCCCCTGTATTAATTTACATTATATATTATATTCTATAGTATAATAATTCCCTAAGTATACAAATTTCTAAAAAACCGTACAAGTTACAAAATTATATTTTTTGCAAATGGAAAAGTTTATCTCAATTGTTATCCCCAATTATAATAATGAAGGGACAATCGGACAATGTCTTGAAGCAGCGTTTGCTTCTGACTATACGAATTTTGAAGTCATTGTTGTGGATGATCACTCTGATGACGGTTCTGTAGAAATCATAAGAACGTTCCCCTGCAAACTCATATCTGTTCAAAAAAGGTCCGGAACATCAAAAGCACGAAACGTGGGCGCACAAAACAGCAGAGGGGAAATAATTTTTTTCACTGATGCCGACTGTCTTCTGCAAAAAAATACCCTTTCTATCGTAAACAATATTTTCCCCGAAGTTGATACTGATCTGATTATTGGAGGCACTTATACGCGGATTCCATATGACGATAGTTTCTATAGCATCTTTCAGTCCGAATTTGTAAATTATTTTGAAACAAAAAGCGCAGCACATCCTGATTACATTGCGGCCCACGCCATGATTATCGGTTCTGCATATTTTAAAGAAAGTGGTGGATTTCCTGAGATATTTCTTCCGATAATCGAGGATGTTGAATTCAGCCACAGAGTAAAAAAAGCCGGAGGCAAGCTTATTATACATCCAAGCATACAGGTTCAGCATATTTTCGGTTTTTCACTGGTACGGTCATTACGCAATGCCTTCAGAAAAACAACTTACTGGACAATGTATTCTTTGAAAAATAATGATCTGCTGACTGATTCGGGGTGTGCATCTAAAGAACTCAAGGTCGATGTAATATCATTCGTCACAAGTTTATTTCTCATTGCATCCTGGATATTATTACGAAAACCGGTATTTCTCTATATATTACCTGTGATTTTCTTCTCAAACATAATTATAAACAGGAAGTTGTTTAAGGCCTTCTACGAGTCCGGGAGCAGCCTGTTTGCCCTCAAGGCAGTTTTATACTACATGATGATTTATCCTGTTCCTGTAGGCCTTGGCACAATTACCGGCGTTGCAAAGCATTTCAGATCTTCAAAAGAGAGCTGGACTAAAGTTAAGGAGCATAATCCTTACAACAAGAAACCTGCTCCATGCCAGTTGTCCTCCACTGTAAATGAAGAAGAGCCTGGCTGAGCACCTTTTACTCTAATGTGAACCAATAATCAATTATATGTCTTACAATCCCTTTCGTCATATAGACTCAGTACTCTGGAAAAGAAACCCTATACAGCTTACTTTTTTTGTAACCAGGCGCTGCAATGCCAGGTGTTCCTTCTGTTTTTATCTGTCAGATAGTGAATCCGCAAACTTATCTGAACCCGAGTTGTCATTTGATGAAATCAAAAAAATATCTTCTTCAGTAGGACAACTTCTATGGCTTGCATTTTCGGGTGGTGAAATCTTCCTCAGAAATGACATTGTTGAAATAACAAAACTGTTTTATGAAAAGAACAGGCCAGCCATAATTCTTTTTCCTACAAACGGACTTCTCACTGATTTAATAAAGGACCGCATCGAGTCTGTTCTCAGCCACTGTGACAAGAGCGTGATTGTTGTGAAACTGTCATTAGAGGGGACTGAAAGATTGCATGATTCGATCAGGGGAGATGGCAGTTTCAGAAAAACCATCGAAACTTACAATATCCTGAAACCCCTGCTTGACAGGTATCAGAATTTTGAGCTTGGGATAAACACCGTATTCTGTTCCGCAAACCAGGACAAAATGGATGAACTTATTGACTTTGTGAACGGATTAGAAAAGATCAGAACGCATTCAGTGTCACTTATACGCGGTACAGTTTCAGAAAGCAGTCTTAAAAACATAGACATCGATAAATATAATCAGACAATTAACAAAATAGCCATGAATCTCAGAAAAAATATCTCTGATACTTATCATTTTAGAGGCGCACGGATAAAGGCAGCCCAGGATATCATACAGCGCCGCCTCATTTACGATACGATGACCCAAAAAAAACAACTGACTCCCTGCTATGCCGGAAAATTAAATCTCGTTATAACAGAAACGGGTGACATTTATCCGTGCGAGTCTTTTGATATGAAAATGGGCAATGTCAGGGATCATGGATACAGCATAAAAAATATTTTAAAAACAGATAAGGCACAGAAAATCATCAGATCGATTAAGGATACGGGCTGTTACTGTACACATGAATGCTATTTAATGACAAATATTCTATTTAATCCGAAATTGTATCCAGAAATCGTAAAAGAATATCTGCAGATCAGAAATATTTCCTGAATTGCAATATAACCCTCCAACAGATTAATATATTTGATGAATCTTTCTGTTGTTATTCTTGCGGCAGGCCACGGCAAGAGAATGAACTCTGCTATCCCGAAAGTCCTCCATGAAACCTTAGGACAGCCCATGCTTCAGCATGTAATTAATGCAGTAAAACCTTTAAACCCCGCAAAGATAGTCGTCGTTATCGGCAATGGAGCAGAATCAGTTAAAAAAGCGGTAAATCATGACCACCTGACTTTTGTTATGCAGAGACGATTAATTGGTACCGGAAATGCTGTTGCAATTGCCAGAAAAGAACTGAAGAAGGGCCCTGTTCTTATCCTTAATGGAGACGGTCCTCTTATCACTACAAAAACCTTAAAAGCCCTTTTAAGAAAACATAACCAGAATAAAAACAGGCTGTCTTTCCTGACTTTTGTTGATAATTCAATGTCAGGATATGGGAGAATCTTCAGGGACAAAAACAGACGGGTAACCGGAATAGTAGAAGATACTCACACAACATTGAGTGAAAAGAAAAGATTTACAGAGCTGAATGGCGGCACATATGTTATTGACATTAAAACATTGAACTTTCTCAACAGGATAAAAAAGAACAGATCCTCTGGAGAATATTACCTGACAGATATTGTAAGCATTTTATCGAAAGCAGGTGAAAAACTCGAGGCATACAAATGTCACTCTGAAGAAGTTCGTGGTGTAAATAACCGGCAGGAACTTTATGAAGTCTCCAGTATTCTTAAAGCAAGATGTATTTCGAGGTGGATGAAAAAGGGAGTTACTTTCCTGGATCCTGACACTGCATTATTACACTCATCAGTAATCATTGGAAATGATACTATTATTTATCCCAATACGTACCTTGAAGGTACAACTTCAATAGGCAGGAATTGTACTATATATCCTGGTGCAAGGATTTATAACAGCAAACTTGGTAATGGAGTAATAATTAAAGATAACACCTTGATTGAAGAAAGCATTATAAAAGATAGAGCTATTATTGGACCCTGTGCTCATCTCAGACCTCACAATATCGTAGGCAGCGACGCAAAAATAGGAAATTTTGTGGAACTAAAAAAGACCATTGTCGGCAACGGAACCAAGGCCTCTCATTTATCATATATCGGAGATGCGGAAATAGAGGAAAATGTAAATATAGGCGCAGGAACGATCACATGTAATTACGATGGCAGGAAAAAGTTTAAGACAAAAATAAAAAAGGGCGTGTTTATCGGAAGCGATTCCCAACTCATTGCTCCTGTTACGATAGGTGAAGGAGCATATATCGCTGCCGGCACAACCGTAACAAAAGATATTCCATCAAAAGCACTGGCGGTAAGCAGAGTTAAACAGCAGAATATATCGGGCTGGGCAAACAGAATAAAAGCAAAGAGTACAAACAAAAAATAACATTAAAGGTGAGCTTTGCAAAAAAATCTTATTAACTCTCAAACTCACAATCTAATATTTAAAATCTAATATCATGTGCGGAATCATCGGTTATTTAGGAACAAGAAACGCCATTCCCATCCTTATCAATGGCCTCAAACGGCTTGAATACAGGGGTTATGACTCAGCAGGAATATCTTTTTTGAAAGATAACAAAATAGGAGTAAACCGTTGTGAAGGCAAGATAAAAAATCTGGAAATTTTAATTAAAGGAAAAAGACTGAAAAGCACGATCGGTATAGGGCATACAAGGTGGGCAACACATGGCAAACCATCCGAGGAAAACGCGCATCCTCATAAAGCCGGCGGCATTGTAGTTGTGCATAACGGCATCATAGAAAACTATATTGAACTAAAAGAAGAATTGAAGAAAAAGGGGCATGTTTTCAGATCAGAAACCGACACTGAAGTTATATGCCACCTGATTTTAAGCTACACGCAGAAGGGTTTCAGTCTAGAGGATGCAACAAAAAAAGGTCTGAAACATTTAGAGGGTGCTTACGCTATCGGGATCATAAGTGAATCAGAGCCTGATAAAATTCTGGCAGTAAAATACGATAGCCCCTTAGTTTTAGGATTAGGCAAAGGGGAGTATTTTCTTGCTTCAGACATTCCGGCATTTCTGAAATATACAAAGGATGTCATTATCCTTGAAAATGATGAAATGGCAACAATTACGAGGAGCGGTGTATCAATTCGCAATATTCGAAAGAACAGGCCTGTCAGGAAAAAACCCATGAAAATAACATGGAGCCCGACCATGGCTGAAAAAGGCGGTTACAGGCACTTCATGCTGAAAGAAATATTTGAGCAGCCAAGGGCAATAGCAGATACGATCAGGGGAAGACTCTCATTCGATTCTGGAAAAGTCAATCTCAGGGAATTTGTCCTCAGAGAAACTACCCTTAAAAAATTAAGCAAGGTATTTCTTGTTGCCTGTGGCACTTCCTGGCATGCCGCCCTTGTAGGAAAGTATATGATCGAGAATCTTGCACGGGTTCCCTGTGAAGTCGATATAGCATCTGAATTCAGATACAGGAAGCCACTTATTCCTAAAGGCAGCCTGATGATTGTAATTACTCAATCAGGAGAGACCGCTGATACACTTGCGGCGCAGAGGGAGGCAAAAAAACTCGGAGCAAAGACACTTTCCATATGTAATGTACTAGGCAGTACATCAGCAAGAGAGGCAGACAGTATTTTTTATACCCATTCGGGGCCGGAAATTGGAGTTGCTTCAACCAAGGCCTTTACAACTCAGCTTACAGGCCTTTATCTTTTTTCGATCGCGCTTGCCCGGGCAAAGGGGAAACTTAAATCCAGGGAGATAAAAGAACTGTTTCATGAACTCCTGCTTTTACCCGAAAAAGTGGAGACGGCCCTCCAATGCAATGATGCAATCCTGAAAATTGCCAGGAAGTTCCATCGTGTTAAAGATTTTCTTTATCTGGGCAGAGGTATCAACTACCCGATCGCTCTTGAGGGAGCTTTGAAATTAAAGGAGATTTCATACATACATGCTGAAGGTTATCCTGCAGGAGAAATGAAACACGGACCTATAGCCCTTATCGACAATGAAATGCCGGTGTTAGCACTAGCTCCGAATGATAACGTCCTTGAAAAAATATTATCAAATATGGAAGAGGTGAAAAGCCGGGGAGGCAAAGTCATAGCAATAACTACGGAAGGAAATACAAAAATTCATTCGCGGGCACAGCACATTATTTCAATGCCTGAAACCAATTATTACCTTTCTCCTATCATTTTTTCTATTCCCCTTCATCTGCTTGCTTATCATATGGCAGTGCTACGTAAATGTAACGTTGATCAACCAAGAAATCTGGCAAAAAGCGTGACTGTCGAGTAGTTTTTGCTATAAAAATTATAAATTTATCAATTATGAGGTGGAAGTTCTTTACTGTTGTCTGATATACTTTATGTATCATTACATGGCTGTACAAGGAATTGTATTAATTTCCTTCATCTTGTTTATCTCGGGTTACATTTATTTTTAAGTGGGTGTTATGACTAAAAAACTATTGTTAAGCAACCTCAATACCCAGCAAAAAGACGCGGTTCTCCATTCTAAAGGTCCGATGCTCGTCCTTGCAGGAGCTGGCAGCGGGAAAACCAAGGTAATAACTCACAGATTTGCATATCTGACGTCTCAAAAGATTCCACCTACATCAATACTGGCAATGACTTTCACTAATAAAGCTGCCAATGAAATGAAGGAGAGGATCGAAAGTCTTACAAAAAAAAGTACCAAGGGGCTCTGGGTTGGCACATTCCATTCTTTAAGTGCAAGAATTCTCAGGCAAGAGATCGAACACCTTGGATTTAAAAAAGACTTCTGTATTTATGATGAATCAGATTCAGGCAACCTTATACGTTCCATTTTAAAAGAATTTAAGATTCATGAAGCCCTTTATAAGGGGATACTGTCAAAAATATCTTCCCTGAAAGCGTCCATGATAGATTCCGAAGACCTGCTTGCAAGAGACGACAGTTATGGATTTGACGAAAAATTTGCAAGGGTCTATGTGCGCTATCAGAATGAGCTTATGAAAAACAATGCTCTTGATTTTGATGACCTGATCATGAGTTCCGTGAAAATTTTTGAAAAATACCCGAGTGTACTGAAAAAATACCAAAAAGAATTCTCTCATCTCATGATAGATGAATTTCAGGATACAAATATTACTCAGTATAAATTTGCGAAACTGCTATCAGCAAAGCATAAAAATATCTGCGCTGTTGGAGATGATGACCAGAGCATATATAAATTCAGGGGTGCTGAAATCAAGAACATCCGCACATTCAAGAAAGATTTCTCCCGCTCAAAAGTGATAAGGCTTGAGCAGAATTACAGGTCAACTCAAAGAATCCTGGATATTGCAGATAGCATAATTGCTAAAAACAGCACACGAATGCCAAAGAAATTATGGACAGACCGCAGTAAAGGCGAGAAAGTTTACTACTGCGTTGCTTCAAATGAGCAGGAAGAGGGACGTTATATCGCTCAGACAATTAAGGAACTGTTTCTCAAGGGGAAATATTCATATAAAGACATCGCTGTTCTCTACAGAGTAAATCAGCAGTCCAGAGCTATTGAGGAGGCGATGAGGGAAAACAGTCAGCCATACCATATATTTGGTGGAATCAGTTTTTTCAAGAGAAAAGAGATTAAAGACATCATCTCCTACCTTAAAGTTATAGTAAATCCTGATGATTCTGTAAGCATCAAAAGGATTATTAACTGTCCGCCCAGAAATATCGGTACAGCCACTGTTACACGAGTAGAAAATGAAGCACGAAAGAGAGATGCCAGCCTTTATGATACGATGAAGCATATCGTCAATAGTAATGGATACACTAATTCTCTTAAGGAGAAAATCAATGGATTTGTCAGTATTATTGATGAATTTACAGCAAAGAGAGACATAGATCTGCCGAAACTCATAAAGCTGATTTATAACAGAACTGGATACCTTAAATTGTCGGATGAAAAAAAGGCGGACAATCTTAAGGAACTTGTCCGTTTTGCAAAAGATAAGACTTTAAGGAGGTTTCTTGATAACGCTTCACTTTTCAGCGGCCTGGATGAAAACCATACAGATAATTTCGTTTCCCTGATGACACTGCATAGTGCCAAAGGCCTCGAATTTCCTGTTGTTTTTATTGCCGGCTTTGAAGACGGACTTATTCCTCATTTTCATGCTAACAACGATCATGAAGAACTGGAAGAGGAGCGCAGACTTTTTTATGTAGGGATCACCAGGGCCCAGGACATGCTTGTGATGTCAAGCGCCAAGAGAAGAAGGCTCTATACATCGGTTCAGGACCAGCAGCCTTCAAGATTTCTTGCTGACATACCGTCCGGATGTTACCAGTCTATTAAGAAAAGGCCGAGAGCGGATGCCATTTCATCATCAGTTGCCAGAATACCGAGAAGGCGGATGAAATCATCCCCATTTTCCTCAGGAGTCAGGGTAAAACATCCAAAATGGGGTGTTGGTGTTGTTAGGGACAGTTATGGGGAAACCGATGATATCAAGGTTATGGTGAATTTCTCCACTGTAGGTGTAAAAAGACTCGCCCTGAAGTTTGCCAATCTGGAGAAGATTTAATGGAAATCGACCATGTTGCACTGCTTGCAAGGATGAAACTGTCAGATAGTGAAAAAAATCTCTTTTCCAGACAACTTGACAGCATTATTGCTTACATTGACAAATTAAATGAGCTTGACACAACAGACGTGACACCCACAGCTCATGTCCTACCGATAAAAAATGTCTTCAGGGAAGATGAGAGAAAACCATCACTTCCCCGGGAGATAGCCCTCCAGAATGCTCCTGACAAGGATAACGGCTTCTACAAGGTACCAAAGATAATAGATTAAACCAGTCTTTCACACCTTGCGTTAACAAATTATAAAAGTTATATTATCGATCTCATGTCCCTTGCAGAAAAAATATCAGTTGATGTCAAAAATGCTCTCAAGTCAGGAGACAAAAGCAGGCTTTCAATATTGAGGATGATCAAGTCCTCGATAAAGAATAAAGAAATTGAGAAGAGCGAATCTCTCACTGATGAAGAGACCTCAGCAATCCTTAGATCATTTCTAAAACGTGCAAATGAATCTATTGAGCAGTTCACAATAGCCGGCAGGACAGACCTGGTGGAAAAGGAAAAGGAAGAATCCGAAATAATCCAGAATTATCTTCCGCGTCAACTTAATGAAGATCAGACCAGAGAGATAGTAAGTAATGCTATAAACGAAGTCGGAGCAACAGGTCCCGGAGATATGGGCAAAATCATGAAAGCAATAATGGCAAAGGCCGGTGGACAGGTTGATGGCAAACTTGCAAGTAAGTTAGTAAAAGAAATGCTGGAGGTTTAATTGAAACTAAGAAAACTATACGAAAGCGTAATCAGCAAGGGTATTGATACAGACCCGCGAGGCAGGAAAACCGTATTAGCCGGACTGAAGAAAAAGAAAAAAACCTACGTTGATCTCAAAAAAGAGGAGAAAGAGTTTTTTGACAAAGAGAGTTTAACTAATCCATATGCCGATACCAGAATACTTCATGGCACCGGAGATGAGGAGATCAAAACTGTCCTTTTGGGTATTGATATGGAAATGGGTGAAATACTCCTTGCAGACAGACTCACCTCAAAGGGCAATAAGATTGATCTTGTTCTTGCTCACCATCCTGAAGGAAAGGCATTTGCCAA
>Ga0255052_10002214_pt1 | contig 14209 bp, 13 predicted proteins | sample JV7_2_21_MG_FD_188632 | JGI IMG/M metagenome (GOLD analysis project Ga0255052, IMG submission 188632) | Seawater microbial communities from Jervis Inlet, British Columbia, Canada - JV7_2_21 | ecosystem: Environmental > Aquatic > Marine > Inlet | place: Canada: British Columbia | collected... | reverse complement strand
TCTGATCGCGCTGATCTGGTCGGGTATCAACCCGAAGGATTACCTGACCTGGGCGCTCGAAGTGGCGCCCGCGGTGATCGGCTTTGCAGTGCTCGCGCTCAGCCGGCGCCATTTCCCGCTGACGCCGCTGCTGTATGCGCTGATCCTGGTGCACTGCATCGTGCTCATAGTGGGCGGACACTATACCTATGCCGAAGTGCCGCTGTTCGACAGCATCAAACCGTTTTTTGGTTTCGAGCGTAACAATTACGACAAGGTCGGGCACTTCCTGCAGGGCTTTGTACCGGCATTAATCGCGCGCGAAATCCTGATCCGCAAGACGGTAATGGAGTCGGTTTACTGGCGTAATTTCCTGATCGTCTGTTTCTGCCTCGCGTTCAGCGCATTTTACGAGCTTATCGAGTGGGCGGTGGCGGTCATTTCGGGCACCGGCGCCGAGGCCTTCCTTGGCACCCAGGGATACGTCTGGGACACCCAGTCGGACATGGCGTTTGCATTGTTCGGCGCGGTCCTGGCGCTGGCCTCGCTCGGCCGCCTGCACGACCGCCAGATTCTAAACCTGCCTGCAACGGGCGCCTCCGACAGTTCAGCCATCTAGCGCCTGGCGGCTTTTTCACCATCCTGGGAATGAACGCTTGGCTTTGCGCCGGATCGTGTTAACTTAGCGATTCGTCCAGGTTTTAAATCGCCCCATGTCTAACCCAGAAACTGCCGTGGTCAGTAACCGCCAGGCAATCATTGCTTTTGCCCTCGGCACCCTGTTCTTCGGTTACGCCTTCGTGCAGCGCGTCTCCCCCAGTGTCATGACGGCCGAACTGATGAGCGACTTTGCCGTCGGCGGTGCGGCGCTGGGCTCGCTGTCGGCGTTCTACTTCTATGCCTATGCATCGATACAGCTGCCGGTGGGCATGCTTACCGATCATTTCGGGCCACGTAAGCTGATGAGCTTTGCCGCGGCGCTGTGCGCCATCGCCTCGGTCGGGCTCGCGTTCAGCGACTCGTTATTGACCGCATCGATCGGGCGCGCTTTCATCGGCGGCACCGTGGCCTTCGGTTTCGTCGGTACACTCGCGATTGCCGGATACTGGTTCAAACCGTCCCAGTACGCCCTGCTCGCCGGGTTAGTACAGACGGTGGGCATGTTCGGCGCCATCTTCGGCCAGGCGCCATTGCGCCAGATCGTCGAATCCATCGGCTGGCGGGATACCATCAACCTGCTTGCACTGGTCGCGCTGGTGATTGCGATACTGCTGTTCAAGCTGGTGCCGATGCGCTCCAGCGAACAGAAGCAGCGTACCCAGGGCGCCGGTGTCATGCGAGGCCTGAAAGCCGTCACCACCAACCCGCAAACCTGGATCTGTTCACTGATCGGTTTTGGTATGGCGGCCACCATGCTCGCTTTCGGCGGTCTATGGGGCGTACCCTGGCTGAATTCGGTGCACGCCTATACCACCACCGAGGCGGCCGGCATCACCTCGATGCTCTTTGTCGGCTGGGCGATTTTTTCACCGCTGGCGGGATGGGCCTCCGATCGCATGGGTCGGCGCAACCTGATTTTACGCCTGGGTTCGTTGACCGCGCTGCTGGCAACCGCCTGCCTGTTCTACTTCACCCCGGATAACGCCATCGCGTTGATGGCTTTGATCTTCGTCATCGGTGCGGGCGGCAGTTCGATGACGGTTTGCTTCGGTTCGGTCAAGGAACTGAATGACATCAATTACTCCAGCACCTCGCTCGGCTTGATGAACATGTGCATAGTCGGCGCGGGCGCGGTGATGCAGCCGCTGATCGGTTGGCTGCTGGATTCCAACTGGGACGGGACGATGCAGGCAGGCGCGCGCATCTACGCCGCCGGCAACTACAGCACGGCGTTTTTCAGTTTACTGGTTGTGAACTTCGCGGCCCTGGTCGGCGCCTTGTTGTTGCGCGAAACCCACTGCCGACAACTGCGCTAGCCTACAGGTTTTCAAGGGGAGGTTCTCGCGGTCTCCTGGCGTAACATGCGGGCTAGTCTTGCGCGGGCTTGAGCACGAAGCCGTGTTTCGACTCGAATCCCACCAGCAGTATCTGCTTCGGCTCGATGGTTACAGCCTGTTCGAACTGGTGATTGAATCCTTCGACGCGCACGCTGTCGTTCATCTTCAGGCTCAGGTGATGATCACCGGCCGCTATCTTGGCGCTGTAGAAAACGTCGACGCCACCGTCACCGAACAGACCCGGCGGCGGCAATGACACACTGTAAATGGTTTCACCGTCGAGTTCGGCTTCGATGACGACCGGCGAACGCTCGCGCGGACAGTCATCCAGCTTACGCATGTTCGGCGCCAGTTTATTCAATTCCTCCTGGCTCAACATGCGACAGGGCTCGCGCAGCTGGCCGGCATGGGCAAAGGCGATGGTTATCTTGGCCTCGTCTTCGCCAATCAGTCGCACCGCCGGTGCGCTCGCAAAATACCACACCAGCCCCATGAACACGGCGTAGTTGAAGGCTTGCAGCAGAAATCGCAGGGGTTCGTTGTCATGCTCGGCCATCGCGTTCAATTCTCCGCCCCAACACCGCTCATCGCGACCCGGTTGCGTTCGCGCAAGTGCTGTCGAAATGCAACCAAATCCCGCTCGATGGCGGGCGCATCCGGTTCGGCGGCGCCGTGGATGAGGATACGGTCGCGTTCGGCACGCGCGCGCAGGCTTGGCTTACGCTCACCGGCAAAACGCAATCGCGTCCAGCGGTTGCCAAAGCGGAAATAACAGTCGTTCTGCCGGCAACCGGTTACCATGACGCCATCGGCACCCTGTTTGAGGGCATACTCCACCAGCGTCGGCGGCAGCATGCCGCTGCAAAGCAACTTGATACCGAGGGTATCGCCGCTATTCAGGCGCTCGACATTGATGCCATGCTCGCAGCCGAAGACGATAATCTTTAAATCGCCCGTCATCGTGGCTATGGCATCACGAACCTGTTGGCGCATTTGATCGACCGGCAGTTGCGGCATGTCGATACCGGTCTTCAATTCTTCGCGCGACGATCGAAACGGATTCGAGGCCGGACAGGAACCCGCGCAGATACCGCAAGCGCCGCACAAGTCCGGATTGACGACCACTTCATGATCGTAGCGCGCACCATCGGTACGCGCCTGCAGGGTAATCGCATCGAAGGGGCAGTCTTCGAAACAAATGCCGCAACCGTTGCAGTTATCGAGGTCGACAACTGCCTTGGAACCGTCTTTTCTCGGCAACAACCACGGCATCGCCATCAACAGCAGGGTAACGCCGGTGGTCAGAATCCAGATATGCCGTGCCGGCCAGTATTCGAGTAACGGATAGACATTGAGATAATACCAGTCGATGCGTATCTCCGTCGGCACGCGGCTGAGGTCAGCGGGCGCGTGGCTGACCGCCGGGGCCAGCAGCGACAGGGCCAGCAGCGCGACAAGAGTGCCGGCCGCGAGTCCCCGGGGCGGATTGATGTTGACGTCGGAGAGGCGTTTGACGTGCAGCCACAGCATGAACAACAACAGCATCGGCTGACCCAGCAAATGCAGAAATTCGATGAGGATGAAAAAGCGATCGGTCATGCCGCCGGAAACGAAGTTACGCGTCATCGCGCCGGAGAATATCGGCAACGCATCCATCAACTGCGCCGAGCCGATCGCTATGTATTGCGCCATTTCGTCCCACACCAACCAGTAACCGGTGATGCCCAGGGTCACGATCATCCACAGGTTGGGAATGCCGGTCACCCACGAAAACCAGCGAAAACCACGATAGCGCCCGGAAGCGAACTCCTTGAACATGTGCAGCAGCACGGTGATGACGACCGCGTCCGAGGCGTAGCGGTGCAGGCTGCGCATGACGCCGCCCGCGTACCATTGCTGATGGGTTATGTACTCCACCGACGCGTGCGCTCCCTCGAGGCTGCCGTGGAACGGAATGAACAGGTAGATCCCGCTGATCAGGATGATCCAGAAGAGGAAAAAAGATAGCGTGCCGAGATGGTATAACGGGTTCCACTCGGTACCGAATGAAATATTAAACCAGGACTCGAGCGCGAGATAAACGCGCTTCAGCGGATTGATTATCACCTGAATGGGATCTCTAAAAAATAGGACTTGCTGAACTTCGACTTTAGCCGATGCTCTCGAAAATCGCACTGACTAAAGTCAAGTCATGCACGGCCATTGCTAAGCCCGCGCACCACGATAACGGCGGTGAAAACAATGATCGAACCGCCGATCAGCATACCGATAAACAGCGAGTAGTCAAAGTAGTAACCGTCTCGTACGGGATCGTAAGTCGTGCAAAACAGTTTTATCTTGCTGACCAGGTTATCCAGCAGTGGTTGCTCGGGCGGACTGCGCCCGAGTACCAGTTCGATCAGCGGGTCGACCAGCAACGGCGTATCGAAGACCTGGCCGTATACCTGCCGATAAACCCGGCCCTCGGCGTCGATCACGGTCGCCTGAATCAGGTGATCGAATCCGTTCGACGACGCAAAATACTGAAATCCAATATCACCGGCAAGCGCTTCGATCGCGCTGCTGCTGGCGCTCAAAACCTGCCAGCCCTTGTCGCTAATCCCCTGTTTATTGGCGAAGTATTGCATCGCGGCAGGATTATCGACCTCAACGTCGAAGCCGACCACGGCAACCGCAAAGCTGTCTTCACCGAGCGCCGCGCGCGCCTTGTCCACCACGCCCGAGAGGAAGCGGGTCGTCATCGGGCAGATTTGATAACAACTGGTATACACCATGCTCAGCACCAGCGGTTTGCCGCGCAACTCGCCGAGCGTCAGCCGGCGCCCGTCAGCGCTGGTAAACTCAACATCGGAGACAGTTCTACCAATCGCCGCCTGGCTGACGGCAAGCGCCTGATCATAGTTAAAAGTGGAATTTTCCAGGTCGTTGCCCGCGATTGGCGTCGCGCTTTGCGCCAGCACAACGCAAAGCGGCAGCATATGCAGCAGCAAACCACATATGAGGGCTCTGGATTTCATTGCGGAATTTTACCCGATGTCTAGCCGAGCAGCAAAACGTCGACGACCGCGCCAATCAGCAGTAACACCAGTTGCACCAGCGAAGCGAAGAAGCTCTTCATCGCGACGCGCGGGGATGGATCGAGCACCATCAGGATGTTGTGATAAATAAAGAAGCCGCCGCCGCCCGCGGCAGCTGCCAGGTAGATCCAGCCCATGCCGTAAAAGAATGGCATGATCGAAATTGCGACCAGCATCAGGGTGTTGATCAACACCACCTGGGCGCAGCGGTAATTGCCGATGATTACCGGCAGCATCGGGATTCCGGTGCGCTGGTAATCCTTGCTTTTGGCAATCGCGAGGCTCCAGAAATGTGAAGGTGTCCACAGGAACAGCACCAGCGCCAGCATGATCGCCACGGGTCCAATCCCGGGGTCGACCGCGGCCGCCCCGGCGAGGACCGCGAAACTGCCCGAGGCGCCGCCGATGACGATGTTGGTCCAGGAGCGCCGCTTCAGCCACACGGTATAGACAATCGCGTAGAAGAAGGCGCCGAGAAAAATATAAAACGCCGCCGGCAGGTTCAGCACCAGCGCCGCCGAACCGACCCCGACGACGAGCAACAGCAGGATGATCCCGAGCCACATCGGGCCGCGCTGGAAATAGCCAGTAACAAAAGGACGATTACAGGTGCGCGCAACGCGACGATCGATATCTACTTCGAAGTACTGGTTGAAGGCGCCAGCGCTACCCGCCGATATCAGCACGGCGAACGCAAGCACCAGGATTTCCAGCGCACTCGGTTGCGGGCCCGGTGTGATCACCATGGCCACCAGCGCGGTCAACATCATGACCACACCGATTCGCAGTTTGAGTAAATTGGAAATCTGACTGAACATGTTATCGACTGTGCTCCCGGGTTATCCCCGTTATCGTCGAACCTACAAACCGGGGGCCCTTGCAGGCCCCCGGATGCGTAACCAACTCGCTAACTGAGCGGCCAGACCGAGGACAGGTAGTCCCAGTTGATAAAGTAGTAGACGACGAAACAGACCAGTAACGCCATCGCCAGCACAAAGGTTCCTGGCGCTTCAAATCCCGCCGAACCGTGCTCCTCGACGGCCAGTTTCGGCGCCATCGGCAGGCGGTCAGGCTGAACCACATCGTAGGACGAAGACCCCAGCGGCACGCCAAAGCTCTGGAACAGACCGGCTGACTGATCGAGTTTCTTGCCGAACAACAGCGAACCGACGGTTACGATCAGGTACATCGCGCCACCGAGCACGCCGAGTATACCACCGATTGCGGCAATCCCCATCATCGTATAGGCCGTGCCCGGGTATTCGAAACTCAGCATCGCGCCGGTGAAATCCATGTCCCAGTGACGCCTCGAGACTCCGAGGGTGCCGGCGCCGAGCATGAACAGGATCATCAGCGTCATACCCGCGGAGAACACGTAGGGCTGCCATTTCGCCATCCACGGCAGGAACAGGGCGCGCCTGAACAGGACCGGGATCAACAAATAGGTCAATGCCATGAAGGTCAGCGTGGTGCCGACCGCCACGGTGGCGTGGAAATGCGCCGGTACGTAAATGGTGTTGTGGATGATGATGTTGATCTGCTCGGTACCCATGACCACGCCGGTGATACCACCGATGAAGCCGAAGATGATCAGTGCAAAGAAGAATCCCGAGAACACCGGGTTACCCCAGGGCGCCTTGCGCAGCCATTCGAACATGCCCTTGGTATAACCCTTGGCGCGCTGCGCCACTTCCATCGAGCCCGGCACGGTGAGGCCGTGGATCATGCTCGCCAGCACCGCCAGGTACATCGCGTAGCTGGTGTTGAACACTTTCCACTCCGAACTGATGCCCGGATCGACGAGAATGTGATGCGCACTCGCCAACTGCAGGAACAGAATGTAAAGCAGGAACGCGCTGCGGCTGACCTTTTCCGACATCGGGCGCGCGTTGAACAGTACGCCAACAATCAAATACCAGACCGATACGTGCGCGGCGACGTTGATTTGCTGCGACGAGTGCCCCATGGCCCACCAGATGACCCGGTACATGGCCGCATCGATATGGCCGATGTAGCCGATTGACCAGAGGAAGGTCGGCACCAGGATAATGGCGCCGGAGGCAATCGTGAAGATGGCGATGATACAGGCGGTCAGCGCACCGAAGGTGACCAGCGGGATCGAGCCCTCGTAGGTGTGATCGTCGCGTGCGATAACCAGCGTTCCGAGGAAGACAAAACAACCAATCAACGCACCCACCGCGAACAGGATCAGCCCGAGGTAAAAATGCGGCGCGGCCTGCATCGGCGCGTATGAAGTCATCATGACGCTGGAATTACCCTGCAACACGGCGATGTTGTTCATCACCATGCCGATAATCATCAACGCAAACCCGGCCCAGGCCCAGCGCGGCGCCGCGAGGCGGGTGCGCAGCAGCGTCGACGAGGCAAAATACAGGATCGCCATTTCGAAGAAGATGATCCAGAAAATCAACGCGTTGAGGCCATGCCCCGTCAATACCTGGTAGAACACGTCGGCGTCCAGCAGATGCACATACTGCCAGCGCGTCAGCATGACACCCAGCGCCAGGATACCCGCGATCAGCAGGCAAACGGCACCGGCAACGGCGTTCGCCTTCATCAGGCTTTCGGCTGACTTGTCAAAATAGAATCCCGAATCCGGGCAAACTCTGAACTGAGCCATTTTCAATTCTCCTTCACGTAGATTTTGCCGAGCATCAGGTGGTGCCCAATGCCGCAGAATTCGTTACAGACCACCGTAAATTCACCGGCCGTATCCGGGGTGACCGTGAGCACCATTTCGTAACCGGGAACGATTTGCAGGTTGATGTTGACCGGTTGCAGCGAGAATCCATGGTTCCAGTCCATCGACGACAGGTGCAGGCGATAACTTTGATTCTTTTCAAGTTCGAGTATCGGGTACCACTGCCACAGGCGACCGAGCATGTAGACATCGCTGCCGGCGGGCGGTTTTACGACCGGGATACCGACTTCATCTCCGACCTTGTAGTTGGCGACCATTTCGTCGACCTTCGCCTGGAAATGCGCCGGCGTGGTCTGGTAGGCCTCGTTGGACAGATTCTGTTTCCCGTAGATGTGCCAGTAAGGCATCATCACGAACATGATCAGGCACCAGACCAGCGCAATCCCGACCCAGATGATTTCCTGTTTGCCGATCGGTGTATTCCACCAGATTCGTTCCGATGGGGGTAAAAATGAGCTCATTTTATATTCTCCTCAAGACTCAGGGCGCGATCGGAATCGTGGCGATTTCCATGACACCCCACAGGATGTAAAATACCGTCGGCATCACGATGCCTATGAACAGCAGCAGGAAGGGGTTATCGAGTACCCGCTGGAAAAAAGGGATATGTTCGGGTTTTGGTAAATCGTCTTGTTCTGACATGGTTGACCTCTGTTATGTGTTGGCCGCGAAATCACAGTCTGTGGTCCGCCCATTCGTACCCGCCCAGGTACAGAAATGGTCTACCTACCGAATCACAGCGATGATAGTCTTAGCACATGGCAGATTACCCAAGCGGCTAGCAAATTGATTTGATATAAGTCAAATTGAAATAAACCCCGGCTGACGGGTGAATAACGCGTCTGCCTGTGACGATTGACATTGGTCATTTTTCACCCGGCAACGGCGTGCTAGCGTGACGTTTCACAACTGCCGACTGACTAATATGGAGCCTGTAGATGGCGCTGCTTGAATGGCGAAAAGAATACTGTACCGGGATCAAGGGGGTCGATTACGAGCACGAGAGCCTTATCCACCAGATCAATGCCGTGTACGCATTGATTTTCGACCAGGCTGAGCGCGACCTGGTGATCGATAGCCTGGGCGAAATCTACGGCAGTATTTCCGCCCATTTCGCGCTCGAAGAGCAAATGATGGTTCGCCATGGCTACGCCGACTATCAACAACACAAGGCGGACCACGACCGCCTGCTCGACGAGATTCGCGACATTACCGAGGAATTCGAAGCGACCGAGCAACTCGACGATGCCGCGTTCACGCGTAAACTCGCCGACTGGTTCAAGCTACACTTCCAGACTCACGATGCGCGCCTGCACAAGCTCGCCAGCATGCGTTCGCACGACAACGTAAGCCAATCAACCCTGAAGACCCTGATTCAAAATGCGAAAGAACGATTACTACAACGACCGCAGCAGTAAGGTAAATAGCGTACTGCCGGGATTGTTACTGCTGTGCCTGGTGCTTCCCGCGCTCGCCTTCGGCGCTGAACGGGGAGCGTACAACGAAAACCTGTCCGGCTATTATGCGCGCGAGGGCAACGGCGGCAGCCCCGCCAGGGCGGCCGGTAACAACATTTATATCCGCTTCTTTGCGGATCGCTGGCTGGGCATGCTGTTTCTGCCCTACCCCTACGCGGAAAGCGTCGACAAGGCGGCCATAACCAGGGTGTTCGATGCCGCCAGGGCGAAAACATCCAGCAGCGCCTACCTGCGCGGGACCTTTGGCGAGCTCGACGAGAAAGCCACACTGCACATCGAAAGGTATGGCTACCTCGAGGATCGCGTCATTTTCGAGTGCGGGTCGCTGGCGCCCTGCACCATCAAACTAGGCGATGGCTACCTGGAGCTGATAAAACCCGGGGTCATCAACGAGCATATAATCCGCTACCAGCATGTCGCCATCGATTGACCCACAAGCCTGCATTTCTCACCACCCTTCTACTGCGAAAGGTGTTGAGGAATGCAGACTAACGCCCGTTTTGCAAATTCATCCGTGATGAACCGCAAAATTATTCCCATCGGCAGCCTCGTGCTGTTTGCGCTGTTTCTGCTGGTCATGTTGTCGACCTGGCTGCTGATCAAGCCGCCTGCCGCACCGCCCGAACTGGAGGGCGTGTTGCGCCCCGAGTACCGATTACTGGCGCCATTCGACCTCGTCGACCACAATCAACGGCCATTCAACCGTAAAAATCTGGAGGGTAAATGGAGCTTTGTATTCTTCGGCTATCTTTCCTGCCCCGATGTCTGCCCCAATACACTGCACGAACTCAACGGCTTCTGGCGATTGCTCAAGGATGAAACCGGCGAAGATCCGCAAGACCTGCAGATCGTGTTTGTCTCGGTCGATCCGCAGCGCGACAGCCCGCACAGGCTCGGCGATTACATCGGGCATTTCAACCGTGAATTCATTGCCGCTAGCGCCGAAAAAAGGCACATCGACAACTTCGCGCACCAGTTCGGAGCGGGTTACGTCATCGAGGAGGAAACGGCTCCCGGGCAATACCTGGTGGCGCATACCAGCGCCATTTTCCTGGTCGATCCACTCGGCAGGTCGGTGGCGACTTTTTCGCAGCCGCACTACGCCGCTACGCTGTTGTCGCAGTACCAGCGGATCACGACCTACTTCGGCGATGCAGGCTAGATTTATGCGTCATTGCGAGGAGCGCCAGCGACGAAGCAATCTCCAAACGAAATGTCATACTTCAGGAGATTGCTTCGCTTTGCTCGAGGGCAGGACGCCCGAGTGCCGGGCGCGCCGGGAGCGCGGACCGGCCTGCAATGACGGAGATATCAGGGTTCGTCGCTTGATCGAGGTTTTTTCCACTGCTTGTAAGCCCAGATGAAATAGGCTGTAATCAAGACCAGGTTTATAACGATACCAATGGCAAAGAAACCGATCGGCGCTTCGTGCCCCGGCATGACCGGGATTGCGTCGGATTGTTCGCTGTAATTGGTTTGTTCGGCACTCACGACAGTAAAAAATAATTCATGATCGCAAATCAGTTTACGCTACCCGCAGTCGATAGCAACGCCCGCAAATTAACCACCGGCTGGCTGCTGCTCGGCTTCGCGGCCCTGGTCATCTGTGGCCTGTATACCATCCTCATCGTACTGTCGCGCACGCCCTTCTTCCAGGAGATCATCCCCTGGGTCGATTTTTTCCGCACCGCGCTGGTGGTCCACGTCAACCTCACGGTGCTGGTCTGGTTTCTCGCCTTTGCCGGGGTTTTCTGGAGCTACACCAGTTCCGCGCGTTGCCTGGTCTGCGGCTGGATGGCGCTCGCGCTCGCCAGCCTCGGCACGGCCATCATCGTCATTTCCCCGTTTACCGGGGAAAGCCATCCGTTGATGAACAACTACGTGCCGGTGCTGCAGAATACCGTATTCCTCGTCGGCCTCGGCGTGTTCGGCATTGGCTTCCTGGTACTGGTGGCGCGCAGCTGTGCGACCGCCTTCGACAACGATAACCAGAGCAGCGGCGAATCCAGCCTGCGCTTCGGGCTGTTTGTCGCGGTCGTGGCTTCGCTATTCGCGCTGGCGGCATTGCTGCTGTCGTATCTCGGCATCGACCCGGGCTTCGAGGGCCTTGCCTACTACGACCGGCTGTTCTGGGGCAGCGGTCATATCATCCAGTTCAGCCACACCCAGTTGATGCTGGTGGCGTGGTTATGGCTGGCGAGCGTGAGCGGCGCGAACCTGCGGATTTCGCCGCGCGTGGCTCTTTTTCTGTTCATCCTCGGCTTGCAGCCGGTGCTCGCGGCCCCGGTTATCTACCTCGCCTTCGATGTCAGTTCGGGTAACCACCTGTTCTGGTTTATCCAGTTGATGAAGTACGGCGGCGCCATCGCCGCGGTACCTATCGGAGCCGCCACGGCGCTGGCGATCGTGGAAAAGTGGCGCCCAAGACCCGGATTCGAAGTCGAAAGAAACGCGCTGCTATTTTCGGTCTTGCTGTTCGGCGTCGGCGGCGGCATCGGTTTCATGATCAGCGGCAGCACCGTGACCGTGCCCGCGCATTACCACGGCTCCATCGTCGGCGTCACCATCGCCTTCATGGGAATAAGCTACCATTTACTGCCGCAGCTTGGCTTCAGGAAGGTCAGCGGCAGGATTGCGCGCTGGCAACCCGGCATCTACGGCGGTGGCCAGTTGATGCACATCATCGGCCTGGCCTGGTCGGGGGGATACAACGTCGCGCGCAAATCGACCGATGCCGAACGCGGCTTCGAACAGGTTGCCGGCATGGGCCTGATGGGATTCGGCGGGCTGGTTTCGATCATCGGCGGCATCACCTTCCTGGTGCTGGTGTATCGTTCCATGAAAGGGGGCGCCGAGAGCACCGGGTCATAGCAAACTAGTGCTCGCGGCAGGTCATCACCGGGCTGACAGCTGCTTCGATTTTTTCAGCTGCGCGTTGACCACCTTGAGGCGGGTTTGCAGCTTTTTGCGTTTCTTCGGATCGTCCATTTCTTCCAGCTTTGCCTGGTAGCGCGATATTTTTTCGCCGAGTAAGCGCTGCAGTTTGCTCAGCTTCGCGGATTCGACAGGATGGCCCTGCTCGTGACTATCGACAATCTTTTCGGCCTTGCCGATCAATCTGGAGAATTTCATTGTGACCTCTCTAACCTATGCGCCAGGGGGAAACTAACGGTAGCCATCCACTCGCCTCAGGCAGCGGAAGCTTCATCAATTTCGTCCTCGTCCAGAACCACTTCCTGCGCCGCTTCGGCGACCAGGTCCGAATGTGAAATCAGCAAAGCCTGGGCGGTATCAAGCAAGTTGCGTGACGTTTCATCGACGTAATTGAAGTCATTCAACAACGAGGTCGCCATCATCGGGGTAATGCGCTCATCGCGCAATACCTCGGTGATGCGTCCATCCAGTTGCCTGTGCTCGAGTTGAATCTCCGCTTTCAGTTCATCTATTTCCAGCATCGCCAGCGCGTGATCAAAGTCGTCTTCATTTCGCAGGCGGTAAATTTCCCTGAGCACCATCGATATCTGGTAGCGCAACCGATTATATTCGATACGGATGTGCTCATTGTCCGAAAGCATGTAGCGGGTCGCATTCTTGCGCAAATGCTTGATGTGCTTGACGCACTCGACAATCTCCAAAGATGCCTTGCGCAGGCGGAACATTTCCTCTGCATAGAGGCTCGGGATGTGTTCCTGGGCGTGTGAGATAAATTCGATAATTGCACCGTAGAGTATCTTGACCTTGCTTTCATAGAGTTCATCGAGGTCGAATTCGTGGATCTCGCGATCGTCGGCGATGGTCTTTTCAAGGTCGGGGGATTCCAGAATCTCGGTGCGATGCAGGTTTATGCCGTGCGCCATGAGCTCGAAGGCCGAGTCGAACAGGTGCCAGACCTCTTTCTTCAGCGATTTCAGCACGGTTTCCGGAAACTCGATGACGGCCTCATTCAGGTACAGCGGCTCCGCCAGGTCTTGCGCCTTTTCCGGAAACACCTTGAACAGGGTGTCCGCGAGACGATGAATCAGCGGCACCATGACCAGCACACCGGTGACGTTAAACAGGGTATGGAACACCGCCAGCTTCATCGTATAGTCATCCTGGGCGATGCCGACATGATCACTAACCCAATCCACCGCCCACACGAACTGGCTGATGAAAACAATCGCTATCAGACCCGTGGCCAGGTTGAAAACCAGGTGCGCGCCGGCCAGGCGTTTGCCCTGCACATTGGCGCTAAGCGAACCGATTATCGCCGTGATGGTAGTGCCCACGTTGGCGCCGATGGCGAGCGCCAGGGAGTTTTCATAGGTAATCTGCGCGGCGGCCAGCGCGGTCAGAATCAACACCAGCGTCGCATGACTGGATTGCATGACAACGGTTGCGGCCGCGCCGATTGCCGCAAACAGAAACAAACCGGGATAGCCCTCGACGGCAAGCGCGGCCAGGTCGAAACTGCCCTTGAAGGCTTCGAAACCCTCCTTCATGTAGTGAATACCGAGAAACAGGAAGCCGAGTCCCGCCAGGACCGAGCCGATACCCTTGAGATACTTCGATTTCTGGAAGGACAGGACGATGCCAAACACCAGCATCGGCATGGCATAGGCCGATATTTTGACCTTCAGGCCAAACGCCGCCACCATCCAGGCGCCCGTGGTGGTGCCGATATTGGCGCCGAAAATGATGCCGATACCGGCCACCAGCGTCACCAGTCCGGCGCTGATAAAGGATATGGTAATGACCGAGACTAGCGAGCTCGATTGCATGATGGTGGTCGAGATCATGCCGAACAGCAGGCTCTTCCAGGTCTTGTTGGTGGTTTTCTGCAGCAGCTTTTCGAGCACGCCGCCGGTAAACGCCTTGAACCCCTCCTCCAGGAAAAGCATGCCGAACAGGAAAATGGAAACGCCCGCGGCGATTTCCTTGAAATCGGGACTCACCCAGAAGCCGTATCCGAGAATA
>Ga0255052_10002213_pt1 | contig 14211 bp, 9 predicted proteins | sample JV7_2_21_MG_FD_188632 | JGI IMG/M metagenome (GOLD analysis project Ga0255052, IMG submission 188632) | Seawater microbial communities from Jervis Inlet, British Columbia, Canada - JV7_2_21 | ecosystem: Environmental > Aquatic > Marine > Inlet | place: Canada: British Columbia | collected... | reverse complement strand
AAGAAGGTAATTACAGAAAGTTCTGGGATTGTACTAGCAAGACTAGCATATATGCCGGACACATAGTCAGTCATCTTGAAGTTGTGTGCAATACTTTCAACTGAAATGACGAATGCCTCACAGGCACCACCAATCAGCATTATTCCACCCAGAAGCTCAACAAGAGCAAATACATTTTCTCCTAAGTTGATTCCTATGAACTTTACAAAGAAAAGTCCGATGACAATAACGAATCCAAGGAGGTAGACAATTTGCCAAATTTTAAGTTTCATCTGTGAGCCTCAGGCTTCATTGGGACTAACAGACGCACAATTAAACTTCTCCCCTGTGGATAAAGCTCAATAAGACGTGAGTATGTGTACAATTGGCGATTATGTAATGGTCAATTATCTAGATGATATCCCTTCAGGCCCAAACCCTCCCAGAGAGATCTATGTGATTGTGGAACTCACTCGAGCAAGTAAGAACAAATACGAATATGACCCTAAGTTGAATTTATTCAAACTCGATAGGGTTCTCTACACGTTCGCTCCCTTCGATTATGGCTTCATTCCCCAGACACTTGATCAGGACGGAGATCCACTTGATGTCGTTTTGTTGATCAATGCGCCAACTTTCACATCATGCTTGGTTCACGCACGACCAATCGGCATTATGGAGATGGATGATGAGGAAAAAATAGATGACAAGATCATTGCAGTCCCTTTGAATGAACCCTATTACAGAGATGTTGTAAGCATCAAAGATCTCCCTATAAGTCGTATTAACGAGGTGAAGCATTTCTATACGACCTATAAGATTCAAGAAGGGGGTCAAGTGGAAATCAAGGAGTTCAGAGAACTCAAAGATGCATACCAGACAATAGAACGATGTATGAAAGACTACAAGAAGGGCATCAGTATATGATGAGAATACTAGAATGCGCTTTGGTCGGTTCTAATTTGACCAAAACAATCTAAAGTGAATGTACTCGGAAGCGATAAAGTCGTTATGTCATGAGTTGGGGTTCATGGAAAAGAATGCTGTCATTTTCGATTTTGATGGAACTCTTGCAGACAGCATGCCATTTCTTGAGAGGATTGGCGTTCAGATAATGATGAAGTTTTATGCTATTTCAAAAGAAGTTGCAACTGATAGGTATCGGTCGACAACCGGGTTGCCCTATGAACATCAGATCAAGATGAACTTCCCAGGTAATCCCAAAAACGAAGAGGCAATCGAGGAGTTTGAAAAACTGAAGATTGAGAGAATCTTTGAGCAGAAATTGTTCTCTGATTCTGAAAATACTGTTCGAGAGATTAGAGGTCTAGGGATGGATGTGTTTGTGTCATCATCCACATTTCAACCAACAATTGAAGAATACTTCGAGCGAAAGGGTATTCTTAATCTCTTCAAGGAAATCGTCGGGTATAGACCAGGCTTCGAGAAAGGTGCTGACCACTTCAATCACATCCACTCAACACATCAAGTTCAATTCAATGACATGGTTTTCGTTGGTGATTCGTTGAAAGACTTTGAACGGTCTCAAGGATTTTGCGACTTCATAGGTGTCACAAGCATGTTCAGTGAACAAGATTTCAGAAAAGTCGGACACACTGGTCAGCTTATTGTAAGGCTCGCAGAGATTCCTGATATCGTTAGAAAGAAAACCTAAGACTCAATCTTAACTCGAGTTGCAGGACCTTGACCACGTAATTTGTTCATCTTCTCAAGGATTTCACGAATATGAGGAATGAACGGTTCAGGAACGGTGACTAGATTTTTCGAAGGAAGATTCTCGAGAACATCAAGGATTTTCTCTAGAGTATGCTTCTTCATTTGACGACAGACTGCTCCTTCAAACATTGGGATAATTGTTTTTTCTGGATGTCGTTTCTGCAACTGCTGGATCATACCCAGTTCTGTTGCTATCAAGAACACTTTTGTTTCAGACTCAGCGACTGTACGAGCCATCATTCCAGTTGAACCAACCATATCTGCTTGTTCTTGTACTTCAACAGGACATTCAGGATGAGCAATCGCTAGCGAATCAGGGTATTGCTCTTTCAATTCAATCAACATGCTTAGGTCAAACATGTCATGCACATAGCAATGACCTCTTGAATCAAGATCAATTATTTCGATGGATGTATGAGTTCGTACGTAATCTGCAAGATGAGCATCAGGACCAAAGATAACTCGATCAACCCCAAGTGATTCTACAACTTCAACCGCACTTCCAGAGGTGCATATCAAGTCAGCTTCTGATTTTGCTTCAGCGGTTGTATTTACATAAACCACAACTGGAACGCCGGGATACTCCTTCTTCTTCGCTCTAATCTTCTGTGCATCTAGGTAACTAGCTAGTGGACAAAGTGCTTTGGGATCCGGAATGTAGACGGGAGTTGGTGATAGAACTGATGCCATCTCAGCCATGAACTTCACACCAGCAAAAACGACCATATCAAAACCACTGACCTCTGCTGACTGCCTCGCAAGTTGCAACGAGTCACCTACAAAATCTGCAATCTCTTGGATGTCAATAATCTGGTAGTTGTGTGCAAGAATGAGTGCTTTCCGCTCCTTCTTTAATCTGAGAATTTTCTCTTGCAGAACTTTCACGTCGAGTTCCATCGAGGGCACCATGATAATTTCTCTGGGTATGACCTTTTAATAAAATTCCAATCGGCAACGATTGACACCAAGACAATCGCTTGACAACTTTTACCATACTCAGTTCAGTGCCATTTAAGTGTGATTCTCAATTCCTTGGTATTCATACTCGGTTCAACGGAGGACGAGACTACTAGGATTGGTGTCGTGTCGGAATTGGAAACCAGAATGTTTGAAGATGCATGCAAGTTGTAAATGTGCTTCGAAAAAAAAGGAAACTCTCCCAGCGGGACAGTCCCCAAGGACAATGCAAAGTCACCAACAAAGCCTAAGAAGGGTTCATTCACCCAATGACACCTAGAGTTCATGTGATTGCTATGACTACGAAGAAAGGCGTTCCTAAAACAAAGAGCAAAGTGATTCGAACACTATTCAGCAAGGCTGAATCAGATTTAAAACAGGTTACTAAGGGCAAACTAATTCCTGATGAACTTGGGGTATTTGGTGAATCAAGAGAATTCTTAGTGTTTGAGCTAGCAAAGTCCATGGAGAATGCAATAGAATCACTCGAAAAGGCAAATTCAGCAAACAAAGTTCTTTTGGAGATTTTTACTGATGTTCGAGAAGAAACCTCGGTATCAGATATTCTTCAATCCATGACTCTGGGCCTCTATGGTTTGATACTTGGAAATTACAATGAGGAAGATTTCAGATATCTCTACAGATATTCACTGAAACATGTTAGAAATCAAAACAAGATTGAGAATTGGCTCCGGAAAGCCTTGGTGATGCTGGCCGCTGTTAAGCATGATGATGTGAAAGAGATTATGTCTGAGATCAGAGTTTGGCTGCAATTCATTGGTGCGCCATTCTTTACTCCAGAATCATTCGTTAAACATGGTGAAGAATTGGGTGTTGATGTCAAGTCCGTTATTGAATCCGAGGAGTTGAAATTAGTGGATGTACTTACTCGACATCCACAATATCTTCGTGAAGCTGTAGAGGGAAGACCATTCCTAGAATTGTATGACGCTTGCAAGGATTGGACTCCAGATGCGCTCCTGTCAGAAATACTATCTATAATTCGAGAGAACGCATACAAAAGTGCTCAGGAAGTTATTAGACCGGACATGAATGTGGCACAATCATTCGAAGCAGTGAAGGGGCACTTCGAAAAGACCCAGTTCCAAAGTCACAAGAAAGCGGTTATGCCTATTCGCCTCCAAGAGTTACCATCACCTCCACCAGGTGATGCAATTGACCCCGTGATTTTCGAACTCATCCCACAAAAGCTTAGAATGGGATTACTCCCCTCAGTTGCATATTCACGCAAGACAAAAAGCATTGAAATTATCTTCTTAGGAGGACCTAATATTGGACGCAGTGGAATTTTGATTAAAACTGATACAGGAGGAATACTTCTTGACTTTGGGATATCAGTAGCAAATCACAGAATTCCAGAATGGGTTCCCGAATTAGAAATGATTGATACTGTTTTGGTGAGTCATGGACATCTTGATCATCTTGGAGGGCTCCCGATTCTTTTTGACAAGTTTGACGGAAAATGGTGTTCTGTTGGACCAACAGGAGGAATTGCAAAGATACTTCTCAGCGACGCTCAGAAAGTTGGTACTCCTGCACCTCCAAGGAAATTCGACAAATTAGACTTGGTTTCTAGATTCAAAGAGGACAATGTCAATAAAGTAATTGCCAATCATGTGCGTCTTGAATACGGAAAAAGCAACGAAGTAAGCCCTGGAATAGTTGTGACCCCGATTGATGCATGTCATATCCCAGGAAGCGCAGCTTACTCTATTGATATCGAGGGTACGAAGATACTATACACTGGCGACTTCAACATCGACGAATCAGTTCTGTTCCCCGGAGCATCACTACCAACAGATGCAGACTATGTCATTTTTGATGGGACATATTGGGGTAGAGATGATTTCGACCGGAAGAAAGTATCAGAGAATATGAGCAACATCATTGCCAATCATGGACCTATCGTAATTCCAAGTTTTGCAGTCGGACGCTCTCAAGAGATATTGACAATTCTTGAAAATCTGGGTATCACGAAGAACCGCAAAGTAATGGTTGCTGGAATGGCGAATCGTGTGACCAATCTAGTGGGAGTGGAAGGGAACTGGGAGGGTATGAAAAAGAACAAGGTTCACCTCGATAAAGATGACATCTTAGTTGCAGGTGGCGGAATGCTAGGAGGCGGTCTTGCGAGACATCATTTCAATGAACAGAGGAACAATCCTGATGCGGCAATCATTCTTTGTGGTTACCTGGCACCAAGAACTCCAGGATGGAATCTACTCCACGGTTATGAACCTCATGACTGCAAGTTAGATTATGCAAGGTTGAGTGCACATTCCTCAGCTTCCAATCTTCAGAGATACATCGATTCATGTTCTGGAAAGCGGATTATGGTCCACACTCCAATTGAAAAGGCACCAAAAGGAATTACCATGCCAGAGTATCGTGAAAGGATAATCATCAAGACATAGTCATGCCACGACTTCTAGGACACCATCAAGAACAAGCTTGGTCGCGACAAACTTCATTGCTGGTAAACTGACATTGAGTTTTCGAACTACATCCTGTATGGGAAGTGAACCATCGCACAGATCAACGAATTTAACAACAACGGCACCGTAGGCTTTCTGTGTTTCTTCGTCTACATCACCCTTTTTCTTGAGGTGACTTTCCGGACCAATCTCGACCTTGAAATCAATCCAACCGAATTGATTCATTATTTGAAGGCATCCGAGAACGGTTTCGCGAGGCAAATCGAGAGTACGCACGAGACCGCCAATTGTCACGTTATTCTCAATTGCACTCTTTACATCAACAACAGCAGCACCTACATCACGATTCTCGAAAGGTAAAGGTTTTCCAGCCTCTCGGGAACGAACTATATAATCGAAACTGATTGGGCGCATCGGTAGATTTCCTAGAACATCAAAAACAGAGGTTTCGAAGATAGACGGGTTTCCATCCCAATCGTCCCAGACATCTTGGTATCTCTCTTCAATATCCACTAGCAGCGAGGTCAGAATACCCCGTTGTACATCTTCTTCGCTATCGTTGGTCACGATCAGAGCTATGACAAAATGCTTGGATTTCTCAATCATGACCAAGTTTCCTTCGTGTTCTATTGTTTCTAAAGCATCAGTGGAACTAGAGTCGCTTCCTTCAGCATCAATACCACCAAAGGAATCGAGTGCAGAAATCAAAGACGCAACTGCATTCTTGTCGATTTCGTCATCAAGATATTTCAGGTGGTACGCTACTTCAGGCATACCTTCTTTCGGCACAATGAGCAACATGTGAAGAATACGAGGCTTATCAGGAATCACTTTAGCCACTAATTGTTGTTCCAGCTCAGTTGATTCTGTAGTTCTCTCAGCGGTTTCTGCAATGGCAACTGCTTCTTTGCCAGTTGGAACCTGGGTCTCGCTTATGGCTTCAATACTACCTTCTTGGAAGGGTACATTTACAAATCCTGCCTGTTGTACTGGTTCAGGTTGAGCTTCAGTCATCTGGACATCAATATCTTCAGAACCTCGGCGGATTGTAATCATCTCACTTATTGGTAATTCAGGAAGTTGAACTCCTACTGACTTTGCAGCCACCTCGAGCATGAGTCTTATGAATTCTTCACGCCGTGTCTTATCAGTGGCCACCATTGCGAATGTAGGGGCTCCAAGTAATCGTTTGATTTTTTCCGCCTTCATTGATTCCGGCAGGTCCTGTTTGTTCGCCATGATAAAGAGAGGAACTGCAGGGGCTTCCTTGCGAATGGTACGCAGCAGCGATTTGGTCTGCATAACGTTCCTGAAACTTGAGTCAGTGATCAGAAAGATAACATCTGTACCGGAGAAATAGAAGCTCCAAAGATCCTGAAAAACTGATTGTCCAGCGAAATCCCAAACTGTGACTAGGAACGTTCCAAACTGTATTGTTTCAGAAGAGTCCACGGCAACATTGATTGTGGGCACATAACCACCAGGTGCGGGTTCCTTTCCAAATAGGAGCCGCAATAGTGTGCTCTTTCCTACACCACCAGAGCCTACAAAAGAAACCTTGAATCGCGTGAAAATCAGTTCGCCAAGAATGTCATCCAGATTATCGCGGATATAACCAATGCTGTTACCTCTAAGGGCAGTAGATATTCTAGAGGCGCCTTCTCGAACTCTGTGTTGGATAACCCGATCTTCATCACGACCATCTGTCACTAATAGGAGGAGCATATCACCATCTACAGGTCCATGAAACACCTTGTGTTTCTCATCCACGAAAACGGGTGTATCAGCCGCAAGTCCTTCAGTGTTTGTCAAGTCTTTATATCCGGCTAGAAACTCTGCGATGTCCTTTTCCAGAAAATCAATCTTCCAGAACCTGGTCTTGACTACAACGTTACCGTCCGCTTTTTCGATTAGAAGCACGTTGTGAATCAAGTCTTCACTTCCGAGTGTGGGGAATAAATCGCATCGAGTTATCTACTTTTCTTGCTCGTTCCGAGCGTTCTTGAACCTTATGGGTATATGTACTAGATTTCATTGATTGTCACTATTTCCCGTCTATGGAGCTCAGCAAAGACTGTTACAAGAACACTTGGTTGTAGCGCTAATTGATTTGCTATATCAACAATTGTTCTAGTGCCATCAACGAGTGCGAGTATCTCGTCTACCCGTGAATATAGTGAGAGCACTTCATCATCTGGAACTCCGCTCAATACTGGAGAGTCATCGGGTCCAATTCGTAAATCGAATTTTATCGCACCCAATCTATTCAATAGATGAATTGCCCCTAGCATAATCTCTGGTCCTTTACCAGGCACTAACCGCGACATTGTGAGTGTTCCATCTAATTTAGTCCAGACAGCTTCTAAGAAGTCTCTAAGTGGCGCATTCTCGAATCGTTCCCAAAGCAACGCTCTTGCTTGTGATGGAGCCATTCTTCCGGGAATGGATTCTGGAGGTAGTGTTGCTAGTAGTTTAAGCGTAAACGGTGGGGAACGGAATAGATCTGTTGGAGTATCGATAACCTCCGGCACTTCATCCAAGAACAGATCAGGCAGGAATGAAAATCTCTTTCGTAGTTTTTCTACATCTGCATCTTTTCCTGTAATCAGTGTGTAGACATATTCATTTCGTTCTATGATTATGTAGTTGAGGTCACCTGTTTGGAATACTGAAGTTTCAGCTGGAGTTGCAGGGTCGAACTTGAATGCAGAAATTGCAGCTACAATGTTCGGTGACATTTCAAGAAGCCTTGATTTCTCTTCATAATAGTAACTGTAGGCCGCCTCACCGGTCCGTCTGTCAACTATGAAGAACGCTTGATGACTCAGTGCATCATCTTCGGATTCATCAGATGTGATGACCTGATCGACAGTTGTATCAACACTCCAATTCTCAAGTGCCAACTCAGGATGCATATCCGAGAAGCCAGCAATAGCCATCACAGAAAGAAGAAGGATTGTTGGTTTCGGAGAAACTGAATCGCATAACTCAAGACCGTATTGTTCCTCATACTCTCGGGCTAGCTCGAGTTGATTGTCAGACCCTGGTACGATTATTAGCTCTGAGGAGGAATCATCTCTTACGCGCATAACAACTTGCTCAACTCGATCGGATGTCGGTATGGGTGGGGATACAATCAGTGCAAATACATCAGCATCTGATAGTTCCTCAGACCAGTCAGCCTTGATGATTTCGTCGTGTGAGATTCGCATGATTTCAACTCCATACGGACCAATAGCAGTCGGAAATGTGTAAGCACGTTCTCTCAGACCTCGTGTCTTGAACAGCATCTCAACAGCAGAACCAGATTTGTCCTCGAAAGAAGGATCTTCACCAGTGATGAAACAGATTCGGATGCGTTCTCTCAGAAGATCTTCAGCAAGACTATCAAACTCCTCCTTGAACACTCTGACTGATGATTGTTCCACCCGTTTCACAACTGCATCAGAAAATTGTGTCATCAATTCCACGTCATCATCTGTGACATTACCAGTATCAGTCACACCAACAACCAAAGTCACTTTGCTTACTTTACAAATAATTGTACCACTACCCTCAATTTCTGTTGTTACAAAGTCACGGTCAGAATCTTCTTGGATTAGCTGATAGTAGATCTCAACAACTCGTTGGAGAAAAACTTCAGAAACCGTGTCGCGACTGAAAGTAATGTGCGCTAATGCTTTCGATCCTAATAGGTCATAGAGAACGGCATTCACAATCATTACTGAATTTTCCTCCGAAGAATTCTCTTTAATTGTTCACTTCATCCTTCACTAATCAACCTTGTTCGGCTCTCTTTGTAATGAAATCCCCGAGTACGATATTACCCCGCATTAATTGTTGATAGTCAGTCTTGGTCCAACTTGGGATATATTCGATTCTGTCCTCGCCTTCACCTGAAGAGAGTGAAGGTAAGTCTGAGACAGCTTCTGATACAGTGACAGGAGGAGGTAGGTCCTCTGTTCCGGGTCGGGAATCCTTACGAGTCTTCCCTCGAACAATTGGCGCGAGGACTCCGATTGGAATAGAGAGAGGTTCATCATTTCTGTTAGCCACAATAAATACCCTCCTTCTCCTCTGGGGAACACAATACTCCTCTGCTTTCAAGTCGAGTATAGTTGTTGAATATCCTTCAGCTTCAAGTCGTTCAACGACCGTTCCAATTATCTCCCCCTGTTTCATCCACTTCATTCCTGGGACGTTTTCAATCACTACATTCTCAGGTGAAAGCGAATGAATGAAATCGAGCATCCTCAACACTAGTGAATTTCTAGAATCGGAAGGAATTCTTCGTCCAGCTGTTGAAAAACCTTGACAGGGTGGTCCACCAACTAAGGTGGTCAGTGTTCGTCCCTTTATAGTACACTCTATCTCCTCAAGTAATTCCTTTGATTGAGATGGGTTGTCAACATCAGCAAGAACAACATTGGTCTTGGTATGATTGTATGCATAGGATTCGCACATGTGCGAATTTGCATCCGTTGCCAAAACAACATCATTACCAGCTTGGATGAACCCCTCAGAGAGACCGCCAGCTCCTGAGAACATATCTATTACTAAACCAGTCTGAATCTGATCTGCGACTGCCCTTGCTAGAAGTGGTGGAACAGCGTTTCCAATCTGTTTGTATCTTGAACTGTAGCTTCCAAGGAATCGATAATGGTCTGGAAATGATTGGAGTCGAGCTGCTTCACGCATAGAGATTAATCGATCTTGATGAGGATGAACAAACGTACCGTTTCCAGGACGATTAAAGTATGTATTCACCGTATAGCTTGGTAGATTGTTTGATAGTCTACCATAATATGTGGTACGACCTCCCGAGTTCCGTATTTGTTTAAGACGAGCTGATTTCTCAATAATTTTCTCAGGAATGTCTTGCCAATTCCCTCCTTGAGGAACTGAGCGAATCATCTCCATGTCCAGGTCGCTTAGAGAAGAGCAAACGTGGTTGTAGAGAAACTCCACTGCGTTTTCTCGAACTGGTGACTCGACTGAAACTAGCGATATGGAGTTCACAGGATTGTAATATGCCACGTACTTGAAAGTCTTCTGATTAAATGAGATGAAGAGTATCCACAATCTCTTGGACTTCGTTCTTTGGAGTGTGCCTCATCCTTAAGATAATTCGTGCTTCATTTGGTGAGAATCCATAGATAGAGAATACGAGTGAGTCTATTGTGGTTAGTGATCCGCCATTGCCAGTTCGAATAGATTTCACTTCTGATACTATCGAATTGAATAGATTCTTGGAGATTGAGTTGATCTCAGGTAATGGTAGCTGATTGAGCTCTCTATTGGAAACGTGATTATTTGTACTCGTCAAGCCAAATCTCCAGTTCATTAGCTCAGAGTTTAGAATACCCAATAGAAATGACAGGCGGATCTTATCTGTTCCTTTTTGTAGGAATAAGTAATTGCAGGAGTTAGCAAGAACGAATCCTGAAGGTACGTTTGCAAATTTCAGACGCCATCGTTGTGTCCTATTCGAAACCTGTTGACACGCGATTCGAGGTTTGTTGATATGATCAATTCTGGAAGAAGAACCCAATGTTTCTCTCAGTCTATCAATATCCACAAACTCAGATGTTCTCGTCGATTTTGGGAGTAGTGAATAACGAGATATATTTGACCCTCGAATTAATCGAAATCTTGTCTCATTTGGAACTATGCAAGAACGGTTCAGTGTAAGGTCTAATTCACCCCGTTTCACGCTCAACCAGTCAACTGAGGAAATAGTAGGGTGTTTATGCAATTTATTAAGAAGAGTCCAACCACCCGTGTTCACTTGAGGTATGCTAAGGAATGGACCAACTGCGCTCTCAATTCTCTTAGTTTGAATTTGGACTCTTTTCCGACTGGATACTTCATCAATGTCTTTGAGACCGAACTGAGCTTGAAATGAAGTTGTCGTTCCACCCTTCTGAAGCGATAACACAGAAACTGATTGGGTTACACCATCAAAGAGTCTAGAAGTTTCCACAAAATCGCTTACATTCTGAAGTTGATTCTCCAAGATGATTGATTTTCTAAGAGGGTATGCTGAGAGATCACCTAGAATCGTTGAGGGGACAATAAAACCAATTTTCCCTCCTTCTCTGGACAATTGAATCGCTCTTTCTACAAAGAGTCGATGGAGATCAATTGAATATTTGTTCCCAAGCTGATACTCTCCTGATTGTCGAAAATACGATAAGTCTTCTTTCAATTGTTCTTTATAGGTATTGAATTCCTCTAGGTGGATTTTTCTGTCTCTAGTAATAATTCGCTCTCTTAGAAATTCTGCAAGATTAGGTTTCAATCTTTCATAGGGGGGATTCATGATCACAAAATCAAATCCACCGCTTCTCAGGACTTCCACAAACTCATCCGGCCATTCAAACGGTAAACGAGTCGCGGTGTTTGAGAAATAATGACCGTGCGATTGTTTGCCATTCAAACCTTTGAGTGATACTAGGGAATTTCCCTGTTTCAGACTCGTACCAAATAACGAATCATCTACGCTCCTGGTGAGTAAACCGAGGGATACATCCGTGACTTCCAGAGCACCAGCATCAACGTCAACACCGTACAAGTTTCGACGAATTGTTTGGAGATAATTCAAGACTCCAGATTCTTCTAGGGTTTCATCTGTCACTCCTGATTCACGAGCAAGACGAATTCCATCCTCCATGGCTTTGACGTAGGTTTTCAGTGCTGAAACAAGGAAGATACCAGGTCCGCAGGCTGGGTCAAGGGTTCGCAATGACAGAATCTCTTCAAGAGCACTTATGTCAGTCTTTGAGACACTTCCAGCAAGTTTGTCAAGAGTGGGAGTCAATGTTAGCGAAACAATGTATTCTGCTATGTGTTGAGGAGTATAATACGCTCCGAGAGGCTTCTGTGAAGTTCCCTGATCATGTTGTAGAGGTAGATGGTAGCTACCGATTGAATGAATCAATCCAAGAAGTGTAACTAGATCAGAAACTTCAATGTTGTTTAGCAATGGACCTTTGTACGAGTCCAAACCTGTCTGTACAATATCTGAGATGGTATTGTACGAAATCCCCAGTCGTTCAGCTTCAAAGGAGAGCCGTGAGAACTCTATATCTATGTTGGACCTGCTTGCTGAAATCACATAGGAAAGGCTTGCAAGTCTGGCGGCCTCAGTTGTCTCAAGAGTACTGAATGAACTAGCAGAAACAATCTCACCGTGAAGACCAGTGACAATGGACCATGCAATCTCTCCAAGCTCTTGCTTCACCAAGACATCCTCAATTGAAAAGAGTGAATTCGTTACAAAGATGTTTTGCTCTGATGTTTACTCTACGGAAGTATCGCTTTCTATGAAGACAGTTGAAGGCGAATGTAACGAGTTTTTAGGTAGTGACGTCTTAGAAACCATCATGGTGTCAGAGAGAGAGATTGCTGGGCTAGAGCTCGTGGCAGCACATTGTTGGCCAGCAAGAGAGATTATCAAATACAAAGGCTGGATCATTCACTGGAATGATGGCGTTACTTGGAGGGCTAATAGTGTTCTGCCCGATGCTTGGGATAGTCTTGTTAGTATTGAAGAAGTGATAGACTATGTCATCGAATTGTATAATGAGAAGGATACTCCTGCGGCATTCAAAATCTCGCCGGCTAGTCAACCAGAGGGTCTTGACAAGCTACTAGAAGAAAAGGGCTTTGTCCAGCGGATGACAACTCATGTCCAGACTGCTCCCATTGAATCCATTTCTTGCTTAGGACCGCGTGTACCAGTTGACTTGTTCAAAGTCACTGACGAGTCGCTCGACACACTCTTGTATAGATCAGAGAGAGGAGAATTAGCAATTGACGTGAGACGAGAGATTATTCATCGCATTGCTGGCGAAAAGAACGTAGCTAGAGTCATGATGCACGGGAATATTGCAGGGATGGGATTAGGAGTTGTGGAAGAGGATTGGCTAGGGTTATTCTCTATTCGAACTTTTCCAGAGTTTCAGCATCGAGGTGTGGCTTGGTCTCTGAACTGCGCTCTTGCTATGTGGGGGGAGGACCATGGAGCACAGAAGGTGTTTCTTCAGGTCGAAACAGATAACGAACCAGCACTTGCCTTGTTTGAGTCAATGGGTTTCAAAACAATGTACACCTATTGGTACAGAATTCTTGAAACCAAAAAGTAACAATATGAGTTCTCGCGTTATGAATCGCCTTTTTATGGACAAGAATGTTGTCAATAATGACCAGTAACTCAATAGAGAGTGACCAGTTTCATTGATACTATGAAACATGATAGAGGTATCTAAAACATGTTGGACAAATTACATGAATGTGTCCGCATTGGTGAGGAACTTGGTGCAGATTTCGTTGAAGCAAGATACGATGATCTCACCTTGAGAGCCTTGCAGCGGATTGATGATATTTGGCAAGATATTCAAGTCAAATCTCGAATGGGATTTGCTATCACTGCCTATGTAGATGGAGTTTCGGGTTTTTCATTTACTCCTAGCACGGAGATGAAAGATATCCGAAGCATTGTCGAAAAAGCGTACAAGATGGCTAAGGCATCTTCAAGAGCCGCCAAACTAAAGTTACCGTTTGAAAGACGACCTGCTGTTAAAAGTCAGAAATCTGATACTCCAAACGTGAAAATTCATCCACGTGATCGAGAACTAAACCATAAAATCGACATGGTGAACAGAGCAGTAGAATCCGGAAGAGAACATGGTGAGAACATCAGGAGCATTCGCACATTATGGGGTGAGCTATACGGGCCAAAGATGCTAGTAAATAGTGATGGCTCAGAAATTGATTGGGAATTTTTGGTTGCTGATTTACGAGTCAGCATAACATCAAAAACAGATTCTGGTGCGATGGTGGTTGGTGCCATGGGTCAAGGAGGAACATTTGGTCTTGAGGAGTATGATAAAGAAGAATATACTCCAGAGAAGATAGGTGAATTGGCTGGTTCTAGAGCAACAGAACAGCTCAAGGCAAAAGCATGTCCCGCTGGAAAATTCCGCGCACTCATTGAAGAGATTCTGGTAGGTGTGCTTGCACACGAATCATTCGGTCACCTGAGTGAAGCAGACTTTATCGTAACGGGAGGATCCACTCT
>Ga0255052_10002212_pt1 | contig 14211 bp, 8 predicted proteins | sample JV7_2_21_MG_FD_188632 | JGI IMG/M metagenome (GOLD analysis project Ga0255052, IMG submission 188632) | Seawater microbial communities from Jervis Inlet, British Columbia, Canada - JV7_2_21 | ecosystem: Environmental > Aquatic > Marine > Inlet | place: Canada: British Columbia | collected... | reverse complement strand
GTAGTCATCTCCCTCGATCTCTCCCCGACGCTCGAAAAAAGTCGAAGTGATCTCGTCGAGCTTTACCGGGAACTCGAACTCTGCCAATCGGCCCAGACCATTGGCCAGTCGGTAAATGGCGTTGTCCTTCTCCGGGATCGAGCTGTGCCCGCCGGGGTTGGTGATCTCGAGCTGGAAGGTCATGTAGACCTTCTCGCTCAGCTGGATGTCGTTGCTGACGTAGCGACCGTCCCGGATGCTGCCAAAACCTCCCTCATTGAGGCAGTAGGCGGCATCTATGAGGTCACGTTGGTTGGCGATGAGCCAATTGACGCCGTTGTGATCACCGCCTTCTTCATCGGCAGTCAAAGCAACGATCAAGTCGCGGTTGGGGACAAAGCCCTCCTCCTTCATGCGAATGAAGTTGGCGATCCAGATCGCGGCCATGCCCTTGTCGTCCGAGGTTCCACGGCCGTAGAAGTATCCATCCTCCTCACGGAAGACAAAGGGATCGAACGACCAGTCCTCCGGATGGGCCTCGACTACGTCGATGTGCGCCAGTAAAAGAATCGGGGGCTGCTCTCCGCCACCTCGATAGCGGGCGACCAGATTGCCCTTCTTGGGATGGGGTTCGAAGACCTGGACATCGTCTTCCGAGAATCCGGCCGCCAGCAGTCTTGCGGCCATGGCTTTTGCCGCTGCCGTGTTGTCGCCGACAGAATCGGTGGTGTTGATCTCGATCAACTCCTCGAGGATGTCCCGAGCCAATTGCTGGTGGGGTTCGAGGTCTGCGGCCGAAGCCAGACCAGAGGTGCTCAGAACGACGATGAGAATAGTGGTGAAAGGACCCGTTGGAATGATTGATTTCATGGTTCGATCTTACCGAACCTTCAAATCCGTTCCGCCTGCAAGTATGCTCTTCGAGTCCTACCACTCACGGAGGGGTGGCTGAGTGGTCGAAAGCACCGGTCTTGAAAACCGGCGACCGTTCACGCGGTCCAAGGGTTCGAATCCCTTCCCCTCCGCCAAACATAAGATGTAGTGGCCGGCCTCTGCGCCGGCCTTTCTTGTCTCAAAGAAGATGCTGCTCGGAGCGAATGGATTCGAACCCTAGCTAGGCGAGGGCTTGCCCGAGCCTGCCAGATAACAAAGCTCGTTTCGAGTCATGAAATGACTCGAATCCCCTCCCCTCCGCCATTCTCGTCCGATTAACTACCTGCGACTCAGTGTCCTTGGTTCGCTCGTAGTCCATGTAATAGTCAGGCCAGAGAAGGTAATCGTGCGTCAGCACTCGACAGTACTTCGAACCGCGAACCCCACCTCCGACGAGGGACGGGTATTTGCTCGCTACCTCGACACAGCGGCTGAGGGCTTCTTCCGTTTTATGCTCGGCCACCGCGCTGAAGACATACTCGCCACGGCCTTCATTCAACCCGACCACGACCTCTCCTTCCAAAACATAACCTTCGCCGAATGTGACAAGGTCATCGTGGGAATGGTCTCGGGCTACACCGCCGACCAGCATCGTCGTTCCTCGGGCCGGCCCCTCAAGCGGGCTGCGGGTAGGTGGAATTTGCGGCTGATAGTTGTGTCGATACTGTTCGCACCACTTCTGCGAATCATCGACACCATTGGCGATGATGAGCATCGAGTCGCAGTGGCCAAAGCGATTGGCCATACCGGGATTGAAGTTCGTTCGAATGACGAAAGAGCTCTGAAGGGGGTCTTGAAAACCGGCGACGGTTCACGCTAACCCTTTGCGAGGCGAGGGCTTGCCCGAGCCTGCCGGGCGAGTGGTTTGGTTAGCGCCTTTCAACTAGTTCGTAGATGTCGCCGTAATCCTTGTCCTGCGTGTAGACCAAGCTTCTCGAATCCGCGGACCAACCGCCGTTGTGAACATGCCAGGTTCCCCTGGTCGGCACCACGTACTCCGGCTCCCCGATCACTTGTGGAAGACCGTCAGTTTCTGATGGTGGCTCGAGCTTCAACACAGCAAGCCCCATAGCCATGTGACCAGGGCCGAAGCAAAACGCCACGCCGGTGCCATCGGGAGCGACGTCAAACTCCATGAATGGCCCCACGAAAAGCGACTGCTCGTATCCGGTCTCCAAGTCGATGGCGATCATCTCGCTCTCGCTGCCATGGCTTTGCGAGTAGATCCCGTGTCGGCTGTCGCGATACCAGTCGAAACCGGTCACGTCCTCGATCAACTGCCGGGAACCCTCGCCGTCGACCTGGACACTCCACAGGGCCTGTGCTTTTTCCCCATCAACGAGGAAAGCGATCTGCTCACCGTCGGGTGACCAGCGGCTGACTACTTTCGCGTTGACGGGGATCTCCGGGCTGCGCAGGCTTATCGGTTGATCTACCAACCGTCGTGCACCTCCACCGTCGCTGTCGACGATGAAGATCTTGAACTGGGAATCTTCGCGGTCCGAGACAAAGATCAATCGTTCGCCATCCGGAGACCAGTCCGGGTAGAGATCCCAGCTGCTGTTATCGGTAATCCGCGTCTCGGGACGACCATCCAGGTGATGCAGCCAGATCTCGCTGTCGCCGGTCCGGGTCGAGTGGTAGGCGACCGACTGGCCGTCGGGAGAAAAGCGCGCACCTTGGTTGTCCTGGGTGTGGAATGTGAGCTGTTTCCCTTCCCCAGAAAGTACGTCCACGGTGAACAGGAAGGTGTCGTGCCAGAAGGGCTCATAGGCAATGCGGTCGTCCGCAGACACAGAGACGGAGAACACGCTATTGGTCTCGAATGTCAGCTGCTTCAGAGAGCCACTGCGCACGTCGAGCTCCCAGGCATCCACCCTGCCACTGCCACCTCTGTTTGAGAGGAATACGACGTGCCGATTGTCGGATCGCCAGGCGGGCAATTGATTGTCCAACTCATCCTCCAGCAGAGCCTGCGGGTCGCCACCGGCCGCCGGCATCGTCATCAGGGCGCTTTGAACCCCTGTTCTTCTCCCGAAGATGATCTGCTTGCCATCGAATGAGTGCGAGGCACTGGCGTCCCCGCTGCCCGTGGGGGGAAAGGTCAACTGGACTGCGTCGCCGTTCTCGCGGTCGACCCGATAGATCGCTATCTGTCCGGATTCCCCAACGCGGGAGATCAGCAGCGTCTTTCCATCCTTGGCCCAAGGACGATCGCCCATGGACGTCGACGCCAGGGCGATGTCGAGCGTCGGAATATTCGTCGTGATGAGCTTTCTCGGGGAACCCCCGTGGGGAGACACCAGGTAGATGAAGGATCCCGGCTCGGAGCTGGAAAAATAGGCGAGGTACCTACCGTCTGGTGACCAGCGAGGGGTCGTTTCGTCACCCGGACCGCCCGCCCGAACTACCGCCTCACCGCCGGCTACTGGCTGAACCACGACATCGAGATTGCCCTCCCGATGCTGGCCGAAGGCGATGAACTCGGACTCTGGCGACCAGTTGACATCCATTTCCTGCCCGATGGCACTGGTGATGGGATGTGAAACGTAGACGGACGGTGGAGGTGCCGAGCCCTTCCATGAAGTGATGGCTACGAGGGCAACGATCGCCAGCGCTGCAACGGCACCGAGGAGGAGAAGGGGGCGGGAAAAACGCTTTGAGCGAAGGGAGGCAGAGTGGGGCTCGGAGACGTACCCAGTCGAGTCGATCTCGGCCTTCAGCTCTTCGAGTTCGTTGCGCAGGTCGAGCGCCGACTGGTATCGGCGGTCCGGATCCTTGGCCAGGGAGCGGCGGACTATGCGACCCAGGTGGCGAGGCAAGGCGGGTTTCACCTCGGTCACAGAGACCGGTTCCTCCTTGAGGATCGAACCGATCGTCGACATGTTGGTATCGCCGTGAAAGGGCTGTCTTCCCGAGGCCATCTCGTAGAGGATTGTTCCCAGCGAGAAGACGTCAGAGCGCGGATCGACAGGCTTGCCCTCGGCTTGCTCGGGTGACATGTAGGCAACGGTTCCGAGGATCTTTCCCTCCTCGGTGACCGCAGTGGCTGTCGCGGCTTGCGTGTTTTCCCCGAAGCTCAGCGGCTTCTGTGGCTTGGCCAGTCCGAAATCGAGCACCCGCAGCCGACCCTCGTTGTCGACCATGATGTTGTCCGGCTTGAGGTCCCGATGTGTGATTCCCGCGCGGTGGGCGCAGCTGACAGCATCCGCGAGTGGGATTGCGATCTCCAGCAGGCGACCAGGGGAAAATCCATCTTTGGGCAACAGCTCGCTGAGGGTCTGTCCCTCCACGAGTTCCATGGCGATGAAATGAACCTGTCCACCGAGTACCTCGACCGACTCGATGGAATGCACGGTCACGATATTGGGGTGATTGAGCGCGGCCACCACCTTGGCCTCTCTCTCGAACCGTGCCAGACTCTCGGGATCCCCGGCTACCGTCTCTGGCAGCACTTTGATGGCTACCTGGCGTCCCAGTTTCGTGTCTTCAGCGCGGTAGACTTCACCCATCCCGCCTTCGCCGATCTTGGCGGTGATCTTGAAGTGAGAGAGAGTCTGTCCGATCAACCTGGGTGGATTCTATCCCTTGGTTGGAGAGACGCCACAGAAATGTCGCACTCATGGTACACATTTGGTACACCGAGGAGCCCAAACCAGACAAACAGGGACTAATCCAGACAAGAACGCTTTCCCCGGGGAGACCGACGACCATTAGTCTGCTTTAGTCTCATTTGGTCTCCTTTTGTCTGGCTTGGAAGACATGAAACGGTCTTGAAAACCGGCGACCGTTCACGCGGTCCAAGGGTTCGAATCCCTTCCCCTCCGCCAACGGCACTGACCGTACAACCTTCACAAGCTGGACCTGTCAGCAATCGCGTAGTTCAAGAAGAAGGGATTCGAACCCTAGCTAGGCGAGGGCTTGCCCGAGCCTGCCAGCCAACACCTTCGCTACGAAGTGCTCACCACGGAGTGGTGCGCGCTTCGAATCCCTTCCCCTCCGCCAACGGCACTGACCGTACAACCTTCACAAGCTGGACCTGTCAGCAATCGCGTAGTTCAAGAAGAAGGGATTCGAACCCTAGCTAAGCGAGGGCTTGCCCGAGCCTGCCAGCCAACACCTTCGCTACGAAGTGCTCACCACGGAGTGGTGCGCGCTTCGAATCCCTTCCCCTCCGCCATTCGCTCGCAACGCTCGCTCATTGCCGAGGGGTCGGGCTCAGATCTGGCACGAAGACTCTTGCCAAGATAAACGGACGCAAGTCGCGGATTCTCGCGCACAGCCCTTGAGGCTAGAATCAATCTGCTCCCGAAGCCCTCCGAATGATCGCCGGCCACTGGGCCGGAGAGGAGAGACAATGAAGAGACTGTTCGATGTCCGCATCATCCTAGCGTTAACCATGGCCCTTTCCCTGGGCGCTCAGTCCGCTGCCGCCGCCGAAGAGGAACTCGCTGAGGCACCGCGATCGCCGGCGCGCAGCCGAGGCGAGGGACCCGACTCGCAACTCATCCTGCGTGGCGTGACTCTCATCGATGGCACGGGATCGCCGGCTCGCGGGCCGGTGGACATTGTCATCGAGGGCAACCGGATCACCGATATCCACAGCGTCGGCGCGCCGGGAACGCCTATCAACGAATCGGTGCGCCCCAAGGCGGCGGAAGGTGCAACTGAGCTCGACCTCTCGGGGCACTATGTGCTGCCAGGGTTCGTCGACCTCCACGGCCACCTGGGCGGTTCGATTCGGGAGACGCCGGCCGAGTACGTGCTCAAACTCTGGATGGGCCACGGCATTACGACCATCTCCGATCCTGGCAGCGGCAACGGCGTCGAATGGATGCTCGATCACAAACAGCGCAGCGAGGCCAACGAGATCACGGCGCCTCGAATCGAGGTCTACTCGGCCTTCGGCCAGGACAGCGAGGGTCCGATAACCAACGCTGAGGAAGCCCGCGACTGGGTGAGGATGACGGCCGATCGAGGGGCCGATGGGATCAAGTTTTTCGGCGCCCGTCCCGACATCATGGGAGCGGCGATCGACGAAGCCGCCAAGGTCGGCCTGCTGACAACCTGTCACCACGCCCAGACCAATGTCGTCTGGCAGAACGCCCTCGATTCTGCCCGCATGGGGCTGACCTCCATGCAGCACTGGTATGGCCTCCCAGAGGCCATGTTCGAAGGACAACTGGTCCAGGGCTACCCGATGGACTACAACTACAGCAACGAGCAGGATCGGTTCTCGGAGGCCGGTCGCCTATGGAAGCAGACCGCCAAGCCCTTCGGCGACAAGTGGAACGAAGTGATGAACGAACTGGTGTCGCTCGACTTCACCATCGTGCCGACCTTTCATGCCTACGAGGCCACCCGCGACCTGTCGCGAATGATGCGAGCCGAGTGGCATGAGAAGCACACCCTGCCGGCCCTGTGGCGTTTCTACTTGCCGGATCGACTGGCGCACGCTTCGTATTGGTTCTACTGGGGCACCGAGGAGGAGGTCGCCTGGAAGGAGAACTACAAACTCTGGATGACCTTCATTAATGAGTACAAGAACCGCCGAGGGCGCGTGGCGGTGGGCTCGGACTCGGGCTACTCGTTCAACCTCTACGGATTCTCGTTCGTGCGTGAGATGGAGCTGCTGCGCGAGGCTGGCTTTCATCCGCTCGAGGTGGTGCGGGCGGCGACGCTGTCAGGGGCCGAGGCGCTCGGCATGGCCGAGGACATCGGTACAGTCGAGCCCGGAAAGCTGGCGGACCTGGTGGTGGTGGGAGAGAATCCACTTCAGAATCTCAAGGTTCTGTACGGGATCGGCGCGCTCAAGCTGACCGCCGACAACGAGATCGTCCGGGTCGGTGGCATTCGCTACACCATCAAGGACGGCATTGTGTTCGACGCGCGGCAACTGCTGCAGGACGTCCGAGACATGGTGCAGAAAGCTAAAGACGAGGAGGGCTACAAGATCACGATCCCGGGTTTGGACTACTAGGCCGGCCGTTTAGCGACTCAATACTCGTGGTCCATTGGGAGTGGACCTCCGGTGGTGACACTCTTTTTGTCTGGCTTGGAGTACGTGAAGCGGTCTTGAAAACCGGCGACCGTTCACGCGGTCCAAGGGCTCGAATCCCTTCCCCTCCGCCACAGGAAGACTGTAGTGGCCGGCCTCTGCGCCGGCCTTTGTCGCATTAAAGGTGACGACTATCAGCGGTACGGATTCGAAACCCTAGCGAGGCGAGGGCTTGTCCCGAGCCCGCCAAAGGGCAACCTCGTCACGAAGTCTGCGGAGCTTTAGCGGAGCCGACTTCGAATCGCTTCCCCTCAGCCAACGGCAACTTTGGATCACCAATCCCGTAGAGAAGGACATATCCGAGAACCAAGGGCCCTCCACGCCCTCCCCTCAAGACTTGAAAGGAGATTCTCGATGCGTCCTCCTCTGTCACTCCGTTTCACCATGGTCCTCCTTCTCTTGGTCGCCGGTACAGGGACCCTCGTCGCCCAGGGTCTGACGACCCCACCGGGAGGAGCCAATCAACGCTCGGTCGTCACCCAATACCTCGGAATGGTCTCCGTGACCATCGACTACAACAGCCCCGATGTCACCAGTCCTGCTGGGGACGACCGGACCGGCAAGATCTGGGGCCAGCTGGTTCCCTGGGGTATCGCGCCCAATCAGTTCTACCCGCAATTTGGGACCGCGCAGGAGATGCCGTGGCGGGCTGGTGCGAACGAAAACACGACCATCACTTTCTCCCACGACGTCGAGATCGAAGGCGAGCCCCTCGCGGCCGGTACCTACGCTCTCTTTATGGCCCCCGGAGAGGATGAATGGACGGTCATCTTCAACAAGAACAGCGATGCCTGGGGCAGCTTCTTCTACGAGCCGAGCCTCGATGCCCTGCAGGTCCAGGCCAAGCCCGAGAAGACCGAATTCTTCCGGGAATGGCTGACCTTCGAGTTCGACGATCGTCAACTCGATACCGCCCAGGCAGTGCTGCACTGGGAGTACCTACGCGTGCCATTTCGCATCTCTGTGCCAAACCTTCCGGAGCTCTACCATCAGACCATGACACTGGAGCTCACCGGTGCCGCGGGTTTCAACTTCCAGAATTGGATTCGGGCCTCTAATTGGGCCGCCCAGCAGGAGGCCTACCACGAGGACGCTATTACCTGGGCAGACGCCGCCATCGCGGCCAATACCAGCTTCCAGACGATCTCGAACAAATCACAGGTTCTCGGTCAGATAGGGCGCGGCGAGGAGGCGATGGAAACCCTCGATCAGGCAATCGAGCATCCGACAGCCACCGTGATCCTGGTGCACATGGCCGCCCGCGGTCTGCAGGCGCAGGGGCAGATGGATACGGCTAACGCGATCTTCCGCAAGAACTACGAGAAGAACCCGGGCGAGTGGCCCGTCGACTTCGGCATGGCGCGTGTCTACTCTCAGGAAGGCAATTTCGAGAAGGCTCTGGAGCACGCCCGCATCTCGTTGGAGCGAGCCCCGGCCGGCCCCCAGATGCAGAATCTGGAGGCCCAGATCGCACGCCTCGAAGAGGGTGAGAACATCAATCCCTGAGGCGGCCTGCTACACAACGGGCGGGGTGATCATCAACCCCGCCCGTCATGGCTGTCGCTCAGGGTCTATTGGACCCGCCGGAAGCCGGAGTTACTCGGCGCCGGCCGCGACCGTGGATGTTGCCCTGATGTTGCTGGAGGCCTCGGCAGTCGACCAGGTGGCGTTGGCCAGAAATCGAAAGTTGGTGAGAGCGGCAGCATAGCCGTCGATCTCAGGCGTCTGGGCGGCCGCGGTAGCGTCCGTTACCACCGCCACCTCGAACCCCTGCTCGAGAAGCTCGCGAAGATGAGACTCGGTGCAGAGGTTGGCCGACATGCCACCAAGGATGACCTTGTCTATTCCTCGCTTGCGCAGTTGTAGGACCAGATCGTTGGTGTCGGGTCCGTAGACCTTGTGGGGGCTCACCACGACAGTGTTGCCGTCTTCGATCAAGGGCTTGTAGCGCTCCAGCCAATCGGCTCCCGAGCCTTTGAAGCCCTCCATGGTAAGGGCACCGGACCGGTCGAACATGTTGACCGAGTGCATCATGGTCTCGACCGCTCCGCCGAAGTGCCATCCATGATCGGTCGGATAGTAGTAGTGGGGAGAGATCAGGACTGGCATGCCGACACTCTTGGCCACCTTGATCAGGGTTTCGATGTTCTCGACGGTCTTGTTGGCGGTGACGCTAGCGCCGACCAGACCCCAGGTCACTCCGTCGGGACTGAGAAAGTCGTTCTGGGGATCGGTGATCACCACTGCCGTGCGCGCGGTGTCGACTTTCATGCCCGGGTCGGGAAGCTGCGCGTGCGCGCCCGTTCCTACCAGACCTGCAAGCACGATGGCCACGATTGCGATTGTGGTTGTCCTGTTCATTGTTCTTGCCTCCTCTTTGGTTTCTCTGTCGATCATGGGAGCCGACTGCCGGCTGCCTACTCAGGAAGTGTGGCTGACCCCACGTGTCAAGGGATCCGCGAAGTGTGCTTTTTCGTCCTGGCCGGTTGCGCCCGGTTTTCGGCGCGGGTACGATGCATTGGTGCTACTCGACAAGCTGCTCTCCAACCTCGATATTCGAGTTGAGCCGTTCTCCCTGTGTGAGGTGAGCCCGCACCGGAGACTCCGCTTACCTGGGTCGGCAAGGGTGATGCTTCATTTCGTCTTGCAGGGGTCTGGATTCGTGAGATCGGCATCCGGAACGGTTCAGCCGCTCGAGCCATGTTCGCTTGCTGTGGTACCCAAGGGAGCACAACACTCGCTCGAGCCGAAAGGTGAGACGGATAAGGAATGTGTGATCGATCCGGATTCGGAAGTCCTACCGAGTGCCCCTGTGATCTCGACTGCATCGACGGAGCCGCCGGAGATGATCGTTGCTTGTGGATTGGTGAAGGTTCGCTATGGAGCAGTTCTCGGGTTGTTCGACCAACTCAAGGATGTCCTGGTCGAGGATCTCTCTGACATCCCACAGGTGCGTACCGCTTTCAAGGACATTCTGGCCGAGCAAACCGATGCCGGACCGGGAGGTGAAGCGATGAAAGCGGCTCTCATGAGTCAGTGCATCGTCTATCTCTTCCGTCGTCTCTGTGAGAGCGGCACCTGTTCTTTGCCGTGGTTGGCGGCGCTCGAAGACGAGCGCCTGGCGCGGGCGCTCGATCGAATTCTCCAAAGTCCGGCGGACTCCCACAGTGTGGAGTCGTTGGCCGAAGTGGCGTCGATGAGCCGATCTGCTTTTGCAGAGACTTTTGCGCGCGCTTTCGGCGTACCTCCGATGAGCATGGTGCGACGGATCCGCATGGAGCGTGCCTGGACACTCTTGGAGCAGGGTGACGGGCTGCCGATGAAGACCGTCGCACGGCGGGTGGGCTTCACCAGCCGGAGCCACTTCTCGCGGGCGTTCAAGAGACACTTCGGAGTCTCCCCTGTCACCCGACGGGCGATGCTGAGCTGAGGAGTCTTCAAGAAGGATCTCGATGAACGACCCCACGGACAGCTCGCGATCTTCGACGCAGGACCTGCTCTCAAAGGTATCGCGATACGAGGCGCTCTTCGAGCTGGCCGGTGTGATCAATGCAGCCAGCGATATCGAATCAGTCGGCGAGGTGTTGGCCCGCCGGCTCAAATACATCGCGGACGTCTACTCTTGGCGCTATATCTGTTTCGACGGTGATCCGGAGGACACCGAAGGACCGGAAGCGACAGCCATTATCGTCGACGGGTATCGAGGTCGCGCCGATGTTTTGCGCACGGTCCCAGCCACTCTGTCGAGTTTCGAGGGGGAGATGTGGCGCGATCGCAAGACACACATTCTTTGCGGCGAAGCGATGAGCGGCGCTCTAGAGCATCTCCCTACACATTTCAAGAAAGACGACCTCGAGCAAATCGCAGTGAACGCCCTCGTCGAAGAGGGCAGGACTCAGGCTCTCTATCTATTCTGCAAACGACGCCAGCCCTTCACCGAGCTCGATGTCAAGTGCCTGTCGATGGTGTGCGGTTTCTTTCACCGCAAGGTACACATGCTTTGGGAACAACAGAAACTCCGGGATCTCGAGCTGGCCTATCTCCAGCAGGAAGTCATGTTGCGTCAGAGTGAAAGGCTTGCGACTCTGGGCCGGCTGAGCGCCGGCATGGCCCATGAGCTCAACAACCCAGCGGCTGTTGCCAGACAGGGAGCAGAGCAACTCAGTACCTCGATCGCTCGACTCGAGCGGGCTCAGTTTGCGCTCGGGGCAGCGGAACTTTCGGGCGCCCAGCGCGATCTCATCGCAGAGCTCGAAACGGAGGCTGAAAAGCGAGCGAAAAAGCCGAGCACGCTCGATCCCATTGCCCGCAGCGATCTCGAACAAGAGGTGGAAGACTGGCTCGACCAGCAAGGCATGGAGGACCCGTGGGAACATGCCCCGACCCTGGTGACGATGGGACTCTGTGCCGCCGAGCTAGAGGAGCTGACCAGGAGCTTCGATCCTTCGATCACCCAGGTTGTGGTCGATTACTTTGGTAGTAAGTTCACGGCCTACACGCTGCTGGAGGAGATCGGTCATGGGGCTCGGCGAATCGCGGAGATCGTCAAGGCCCTCAAAGGGTATTCCTACATGGATCAGGCTCCTCTGCAATCGGTCGATGTTCGCGAGGGTCTCGACGACACACTTGTGATGCTGAGCAGTAAGCTTCGAGACGGGATCAACGTCGCTCTCGACTACGCGGAGGATCTGCCTCGCATTCAGGGCTACGGTAGTGAGCTCAACCAGGTCTGGACCAATCTCATCGACAACGCGATCAGCGCGATGGGGGGCAAGGGCACGCTCGAGCTAAGGACGTACAAGGACGACGATTGGGTCGTCGTCGAGGTTGCCGACGACGGACCTGGGATACCTATCAAAGTTCAAGAGAAGATCTTTGATCCCTTCTACACCACCAAGGCCCCAGGGGAGGGCACGGGACTGGGGCTCAACATCAGCCACGGCATTATCGTGGAGAAGCATCGTGGGCATATCTCGGCCGACTCGAAGCCGGGAGCGACGCGGTTTACGGTCAAGCTTCCAATCACGGTTCCTTCAGAGCCCTTTCGAGAGTAGCTTCAATACCCATGGCAAAACCCATCATTTTGACGGTTGACGACGAAGATCAAGTGCGCAATGCGGTTGAGCGTGACCTCAATCGACACTACCGGAAGGACTTTCGGATCATCAAGGCGAGCTCCGGTGCCGAGGGGCTGGAGACCGTCCACAGGCTCAAACAACGCAATGAAGCAATCGCACTTTTTCTTGTCGACCAGCGGATGCCCGAGATGAGCGGCACGGAGTTTCTCAGCCAGGCCCGCAGGGAATATCCAGAGGCGCGCAAAGTATTACTCACCGCGTACGCAGATACCGAAGCGGCGATCTCCGCGATCAACTCGGTTGGGCTCGACCACTACCTCATGAAGCCCTGGACACCGGCCGAGGAGAATCTCTATCCAATTCTGGACGACCTGATCAGCGACTGGGAAGCTACGGCGACTGTTCCCTACGACGGGATCCGGGTGGCGGGCACCTTATGGTCTGCCAGCTCGCACAGCATCAAAGACTTTCTTGCACGCAGCCAAATTCCGTACCAGTTTCTCGATATCGAGCGCGACGCTGATGCCCGGGCGCTGGTCGAGCAGGCCAATGAGGCGACGCACCGATTGCCGGTGGTGTTCTTCCCGGATGGCAGCGTGCTGACCGAGCCCAGCCTGACCGAGGTGGCCGAGAAAGTGGGGCTTCGGACTCGAGCCACCGAACCCTTCTACGATCTGATCGCTGTCGGAGCTGGGCCCGCTGGGCTCGCCGCGGCTGTCTATGGTGCCTCGGAAGGCGTGCACACCCTACTCATCGACAAGGAGACTCCCGGCGGCCAGGCCGGGACCAGTTCGAGGATCGAGAACTATCTCGGCTTTCCAAAAGGGCTGAGCGGTGCTGACCTGGCCCGACGAGCAACCGCGCAAGCTTCACGCTTCGGTGCCGAGATTCTCTCGACCCAGGAAGTTGTCAGCATCGGCCTCCGCGATCCCTATCGGGTGGTGACGCTTGCCGATGGATCCGAGCTCGCATGCCGGGCGCTGATCATCGCCACCGGGGTGTCTGTTCGAGTGCTCGATGTACCCGGGATCGAAGCCGTGACAGGGGCCGGTGTCTACTATGGCGCCGCTCGAACCGAAGCGGCTAACTACAAGGACGAACATGTATTTGTGGTCGGTGGAGCCAACTCAGCGGGTCAGGGGGCAGTCTTTCTGTCGCAGTATGCTGACCAGGTCTCGATGCTGGTCCGTGGCTCCTTGGCCAAGAGCATGTCCAGATACTTGATCGACCAGATCGAGAGGCGCGACAACATCGATGTCCAGCTGGCGTCGGAGGTAATCGCGGTCCATGGCAGTGAGCGGCTCGAGGCGATTTCGATCCGTAATCGTGAAACAGGCGAGACCCAACAGAAGACGACCCCAGCGATGTTCGTGTTTATCGGGGCGTCACCGCATACGGAGCTGCTTGGAGATCTGGCCGAATTGAGCCCGGCCGGGTTTGTTCTCACCGGGCCCGATCTGTTCGTCAATGGCGAGCGACCTGCCGGGTGGAAGCTCAAAAGAGACCCCTACCTGATGGAGACGAGTGTGCCGGGGATCTTTGCTGCCGGTGATGTGCGACATGGAGTCGTTCGTCGTGTGGCCTCGGCGGTCGGACAGGGATCGACGGCCATCAGCTTTGTACACGAGTACCTGAAAACGGTATAGCCATGAGACACATGCTGATCATGTAGGGCATTCCGCCTGGACCCCGGAACGAGGAGAGCCATGAAACGTAACACGCTTGTTGAGTATGAAGATGCGTCACCCGATGTTCAGGCCGTTTACGACGAGATCATGGACAGGATGGGCTCACCCTCGGTTCTCAACTTTCTCAAGGCCCTCGGCCACAACCCGCACGTACTTCGTGCGGTTTGGTCGATGCTCAGGGAGACGGTGATCGAAGGCGAGATCCCGGCGTTGCTGAAGCAGCTGATCCTGTTCAAGGTCTCGATCAACGCCGGCAATCAGTACTGCACCTCGTTGCACGGTCATGCGGCGCTGAATCTAGATCCGACGCTGACCTACGACGATCTGGTGGCCCTTTCCGGGGGTGCTTGTAGCGCCAATCTCCCACCTTCGTTTCCAGTGGCGATCGAGATCATCTCTCGCGCAGCGCTCGACTCCAAAGGCGTCGAGGACACGGACTGGGTTTTCGAAGATCAGCTCAGAGACGAGGGGTTCT
>Ga0255052_10002210_pt1 | contig 14214 bp, 14 predicted proteins | sample JV7_2_21_MG_FD_188632 | JGI IMG/M metagenome (GOLD analysis project Ga0255052, IMG submission 188632) | Seawater microbial communities from Jervis Inlet, British Columbia, Canada - JV7_2_21 | ecosystem: Environmental > Aquatic > Marine > Inlet | place: Canada: British Columbia | collected... | reverse complement strand
TCATCGAACGAGCGGGTTTTTACCATGGACCGGAACAGTTCAAGCAACTGCCCATCGTCAAGTGACGGCACCTCACCGACCTGCCGCCCGTCAACATCCAGTACCTGCAGGATGCTGTCATCGAAAAAGATGCCGGAATCTTGTTTTGCTTTTTGCTTTGCGTTGCTGTTCATCATTACAGGTACCAATGGTTGATTCGGCTTCCGGGTACGTCCCCCGGATCACTCCGGGGGATGACCATAGACTCCTGCAAGGGGTGGGAGGTAAATGCAGGCGTTATATCAGGTAACTAAAAGCGGTAAGTAAATTCCACCCGGTACAATCGTCCCGCCGCACGCCGGTTGGCGACATCCAGGAACAGGAATCGCTCGATGTAATATTCTTCATCCGTGGCATTGTCGACAAAGGCCGCGACGCCCCACTTCTCACTGCCGGCCTGGTAACCGGCGCGCAGGTTAAACAGGTTGTAGGATGGCTGCTCAAGCGTATTAAATATATCAAACCAGAAGGTGTCGCTGTATATCCAGGTGCCGCTCAGCTTCCATTCACCATTGTTGGTATCAATAAAATAGTGGGCCTGGGCCGAGGCGGAATGTTTCGGTGCATTTGGTGTCCTGTTGCCGATGATGGCGGGATCAATACTGTTTTTGACCTCGGCATCCAGGTAGGCGTAGGTTGCTGCCAGTTGCAGATTGTCGGTGGCCATGATCTTGCCTTCAAACTCGATACCGGATGTTTTCACATCGCCGACATTGAAAATTTCCGGCACCAGGCCCACCAGGGTTTCCAACTGGAAGTCTTTGTAATCATTATAGAATAACGATACATTCAATGAAGCATTTCCATCCATGAACTGTGACTTGGTACCGATCTCGTAGGCGGTCACCTTTTCTTCATCAAACGGGTTGAGTATCTGTTGTTCGGGCAGGAAGGTATTGACCTGCCGGTTGAGGCCACCCGATTTGTATCCCCTGGCGATATTTACAAACAGCGTGGAACTGTCACTGAAAACCCAGTCCAACGCGACACGGGGGTCAAAAGAACTCCATGAGTCGCTGGCAAAAACGTGACCATCGGTAATCGGGCCGAAGATCTGCCCGTCGAACACACCAAGGATACCCGCCGTTGCCGGGTTATCGTAAAACATCTTCTTCTTGTCCTTGGTATAGCGGGCACCCACGGTCAGACCAACGGTATCCGTCAGTGCAAAGGTCAGGTCGCCATAAATCGCCGTGCTGCTCACATCGTTCTCACCAAAGGGTGTTTCGGACTGGTAGGCACACTCGGGCAGATCGGGTTCCAGACACAGGAAGCCGAGACCCGCCAGCAAGTCGAGGACGATGCCTTCCTCATAATTCAGGTCAGTGCTAAAAGCCAGTTCCTCTTTGAGGTAGCTGGCGCCGACAAACCAGTCCATGCGCTCGGTTGCACCATTCAGACGCAATTCCTGGCTATAGGTCTTGTTTGTTTGCGGTTCAACAAATGTAATGACGGGTACATCGATTTGATCCGCATCAACGGGTGTAACCCAGGCATCCATATCGTAGTAACCGGTGATTGAGGTCAGTGCCAGGTCTTGGGCAAAATTCCACGTATTGGTCCAGATGGCTCGGGTCGAATCAAGCTCCTGTTTACGGGGCGCCTTGTTCTGTGATGTTGTTTTAGCAAAAGCATCAGCATCGGTCAGCATGGCGTCGTTATTTTTGGATTTTACGGCCTCGACCATGAAATCCATCTCCCAGCTATCGGAAACGATACCACTGGCACTCAACCTGAAATTGCTGGTGTTCTGATCCAGCAGATCCTGGCCGGTAAAGGTGTTCTTGTGTAATCCATCACGTGTGTTGTAGTTGCCGCCGATACGGAACGCCCAGTTTCCACCGGCGCTCATATTGCCGACGAACTGGCCACGGAACTGACCCTTGTCACCCACGCCGAGCATGACGTGGCCGTAGTTGTCGTCCAGATCTGGCTTGTGGGTGATAATGCTGATGGCGCCTGCAGACGCATTGCGTCCGAACAGGGTGCCTTGCGGGCCTTTTACCACTTCGACACGTTCAACATCGAAAAAAGCGGCGGTCGAATTGGTGCCGCGACTTGCGGTCATACCGTCAATAAAGATACCCACGGCAGGGTCAGCGCCAATTCCAGGGGCCAGTGATCCGATGCCGCGTATAAATACCGTGGATTCGGTCTCACCGCGTGATTTGATTGACAGGTTGGGGGTCAGACCGGCGATATCACGGATATCTCTTACGCCCGCGTCTTCAACAAAGTCTCCGCTGAAGGCGCTGACGGTTACAGGTACTTCCTGCAAGGTCTGTTCACGTTTCTGTGCGGTTATGATGACTTCTTCCAGGGTGCGGGATTCCGGATCGTCTGCGCCACTTTGCTGCGCATAAATATTTGTCGAGAGGAAAAGGGCAATCATTGTACAAAGGGTGTTTCGAGATAAATGGTTTGATTTCATTTTTGCAAAATTCCAGTGCCAGGTATTTCTGAATCCGTTGGATAAACGGCGCTATTGGTCTAATAGCCAGCACTTTACGCCCATGATTAACGAGCTTAAATAATACTTCTGACCCTATACATATCATTTCTGAATAAAATGCCGAAATTTTATATGGCCACTTAAGAAAATCTGTCTGGTGAACGGGGGAATACCCGTGTAAATTGATATCAATGTGCGCTTGAATAGGCGTAGCCGTCGATCCTGGCATTGCGTGGCGGAAATCCGTAATATTTTTTGAAGGCACGGCTAAACGGGCCAGGCTGCGCATAATCAAGCAGAAATGCGATCTCCTGGATGGACAACGGTGTCGACTCGAGATAGTAGCGGGCCAGGCCCATACGCGTTTCGAGCACGATACTCTTATAAGAGGTCTGTGCCCGATACAGACGCTTGCGTAATTGGGCCGTCGACATCAGTAGTTTATCCGCCGCTTCTTCCAGTCTCAGCATACGTTTACCAGGCCGGCTCAAAAGTAACCTGCGAACTGCCCTGGAGGTGTCCATACGCGTACTCCGACCCGGACCCAGCATGCGTTCACACACGGCAGCGGTGACACCCGACATCACGACATTGGCCGAAGCGACCGGTAATGCCAGCCATTTCTGCGGGATTTTCAATTCGGTTTTCTCAGCATCAAACTTCACCACGCATGGCTGAAACACATCGATATATGAATCCGAGTACTCCGGTGCGGAAAAAGCAAAATGAGCACCTGCACCGCGCAGGTCAGCGTCCGGGCCTAAAAGAATCTCAAACACGCGCCAGTTTCCGCCGATACAGTCTTCGGCAATATTTCGAAGATGTGCAACATGCTGCCACCGCGGGATGGGTCGTATGAATAAGTAGCCATCTTCAATCTCAGTTGCCTCGGTATACCTGTCCGAGGTCAATTCCTGGTAGCGCAACAGTACTTTTATGGCGTTACCCACAGTCCCTGAACTCAGAGCGGCATAACCCATTAAACCGAGATCCAGAAGTTCACTGGATTTCAACATCCTCAGTGTTATGTCGGGAACGTGCTGCCTGATATAATCGACCACAACATCAAGGTGGCTTTGTGACAGATTTTCACCTGATTTTACTTCTGCACCGGACAGACGTGCTTGCTCAATGGCGCGTAGAAAAAGATTTGGTGGTCCATCATCCCGCAGGATATCCTGTATCCGTCGCAGCCAATTCGAAACGATTCGGCTTTCTTCTTCCTGTCTTGAAGGAATATCAGGCAGGTATTCAGTCATTCTCAACCACCTCTGCCGCAGTTTGAGAGCCTGATCTGTTCAGAACTATCCATTGAAGGGTCAGAAATATCATTAAAAGTTGAGGCTGCTCACACTAGAATATGGTTACTTCACAATAATCCGGTAAATCATTATGCCAGAAAATAATACAGTTTTAACGATTCCGGAAGCCGGCCGGGTTGAACTGATAGACAGGCCTTATCCCCGTGTTGCCCCCGGGCATGTGCTGGTAAAAGTTGCCATCGCACCGGTATGCATCGAACACCAGATTTATCGTGACCACACATTTGAATGGCATTCGGATGAATTCCACCAGGGCCATGAGGGTGTAGGGACCATTGTTGAACTGGCCGGTGACAGTGAATTTGAAATTGGTGACCGTGTGATCATTTACCAGGGCAATCCCTGCGGCGAGTGCTTTGTGTGCGAGCAGGGTCTGAGCCCCACCCATTGCCTGAGTATTCCATATGAAGAAATACAGGGTGCCGCGGGGGCGGACCCTCATGCCGGTCTCGATAGCCTGGGCGGCCAGGCAACGATCAATATTCCTGGCGGACTGCGGTCGATTGAAACCGCCTGCGGTTCGGAATCAGGCGGATACGGCTTCGAAAGGTTCCGGCTGGCGCCGGAAAACATGGTTCAGAAAATCCCTGATGACCTTCCATTCCGCTACGCCGCAGCAGCCAACTGTTCAAATGGCTGTACCTACACCGGTGTAGAAGACACGGGGATAGGTGAAGGCGATGTGGTGCTGGTCGGCGGTATAGGATTTATCGGTTTTGGAGCTATCATCAACGCCAAATACCGGGGTGCAACCGTGATTGCACTTGGCAGAAACGAATTCCGCATGGACCTGGCGAAAAAAATAGGCGCCGATTACATTATCGACCCCGATGATGCCGACTGGTTGGAGCAGGTACATGCCATCACAGGCAAGAAGAAAGGTTGTGACGCGGTGTTTGAGTCCTCCGGTTACCCGTATTACCAAAAACGTTGCCTGCAGGCGGTACGCCGCTACGGTCATATGCGTCTGTTCGGGTTCCTGGTGGGCGCCACCGAGCCACTGCCCATCCACCTGCTGGATGAAATCCACAACCGTGCGGTGGTATTGTCAGGCAACCATGATGTGAGCGTTAATCATCGTGAAGGCTTGTTGAAAATGCTCCAGGACCCGTACGTCCAGCGGGCTACCGACCTGATGGTAACCCATGAATTCAACATGTCTGACGGCGCCGCTGCATTTGAAGCCTGTCTCAGCAAGAAATGTGGGAAAGTCTATCTTTATCCACAGGAAGATTGTCCAGGTACCGGGGAAAACCAGTCATGAGTTCTTTCAGTAATAAACTGGTTTTCATTACCGGCGGAACTTCCGGAATTGGAAAAGCGATGGCGGAAAGTTTTGCAGCCGACGGCGCCAGGGTATGCATTGGCGACATCAGCAACGGCACTGACGTGGCCAACAGCATTGGTGGTGTTTACTACAAACTGGATGTTGCCGATGAAGAGAACACCAAATCGGTTTACCAGGCCATTGAAGACGAGCACGGTAAGCTGGATGTCATTTGCCTGGTTGCCGGTATCGCCCTGGAGGACACCATCCTCGAGGAGTTTGATATGGGTAAAGCCAGGAAAATGATTGATATCAACCTGGTGGGCGTCATGCTGGGACTCAAATATGGCACGCAACACATGAAGGATGGCGGCGCCATCATCACGGCCGGATCTGCTGCGGGCGGTGGCATGACCGTTGCAATGCAAGGTGTCTACTCTGCCACCAAGGCGGGTGTGCATTACCTGACCAGGACGGTCGCAATCGAGCAGGGAGACCGCGGCATCAGGGCCAATACCCTGTGCCCGGCATCCATAGCCGGTACTGGCATGATGGTTAATGAAGACGACAGCCCCGAAGCCAAATTCTTTGCCGGCATTACATCACTGGGGCGTATGGGCCGTCCAAGTGACGTAGTCAACATGGCAAAGTTTCTTGCCTCTGATGAGGCGGGCTTTATCACGGGTGGTGAATTTACCGTCGACGGTGGTCTGACGGCCGGATTGTCCAATAGCCTGGTCGGCGCGCTGTGGGGTGAATAGTATTTACGGCTCCGGGGTAAAATCAGAATTTGCTTTTAACGCCACTTTGATCAATTACAGATCATCAACAATCACCGGCGTCGGGTTCATTCTGTTTTGTAGTTCGACCATGAGCTGTTCGTTCATTTTGAACAAACTCATTCTTGGCCGATCCAGATCGGTTACAAGCATCATCACTGCTGAAAACGTGATGGCCAGGGTCCACGTCGCCAGGCGACTGTGGGTTCCGGTCAGCCCGGCCTGGAAACCCATAATAATCATGGACAACATGGACATCACGAACAGGGTGGTCCAGATAATCGGGGAAATCCGGTTGAAGACAGTCGCCTGCAAGCGTTCATCATTGGCTTTGACCATGGCGAGTATGGCATTGACAAAAATACTCGCATCGATCGAATCCCCTTGCGCCATGGAAGACTCGGCGACACTCCATAACTGATCATGTATTTTTTCCGCCATTCGGATTTTTTTCACAACCGACTCAAAATCGTCTGCCTCCAGGGCATTGCTTGTTGCACGCCGAAGTGCGACAAAATCCCGCAGCAGTTGCTTGACTGCCTGTTGCCGTTCGGGCCCCAGTAAGTCAGCACCACGGTAAGCGGAGTCAACCGCACTGATCTCCAAAAGATAGGCATCGGTTCGCGACTCGTAATGCCTTTGAGCCATACTAAAACTGAATGCCAGCATGAACGCCAGCAATCCCAGTGAAGCACCCATGATGGCCCGGACCTGCGCCATTTGTGCCTTGTTGGGTTTCCGCTTTGGGCGTTGTGCAACCCAGAATCCCGCCTCAATAAATATGATCAACAAAACGATGCTCAACAAAAAGAGCAACAATAGAGGAATATCGTCCAGAAACTCTTGAAATCCCATTTTTCTTTCCCTATTTATTCATCTCTTCCCGTCAAATCCCGGGAATATCTGGTTTATTCTAATATGACTTGATTTGTGAGTGCCTTTTTTTGTGATTTTCGGCTGGCCGTGATACTACCGGGTGTTCTCGCTTTCAGTCGCGAATTTGTCGGGAATAAGTGCATCCCCCTCGGCGAACTCGGTGATGGTGCCCAGTAGCGACCGGGTGTCAAACAACTGAAATTTTGTTGCTTGCAGTTCACCGGACACAATGCTCTCGACGCCATTGACGCGCATGCATTCAACCCCCTTCTGGTGGTCATCTATGCCGAACATCAGATGGTGTACCCCTGGTCCGTTGTTGCGAAGATACTCGGCGTAGATGCTGGTTTCGTCCCGGGGTTCGATCAGTTCGATTTCAACATTTCCGATGCTGACCCAGGCGATCTTGGCCTTGACAGCAACGTCCTTGTTGCCATGTCGAAAGTTACGCCCGACACCGTTTTGAGTATCCACGTAGTTAATGTTCCAGCCGCTGATGCCCAGAAGGTTTTCATAATTCCTGATGGCCTCATCGGCGTTTTGAATGACGATGCCAATTTGCAGGATGGCGTTCACGTGTACCGCACCCATCAGTCAAGCTTCCAGATCCACATTGACATCGATCAACTCGGTCGGGAACCCGGACGGTGTCTCGGTATCAATCTTCACCATGCGGGCACCGTGATCTTCGATTGAATCCGTTACTTGCCAGCCGAGTTTGTCCAGGCGTTTTAGCTCGCGATCCAAATCGGGCACAAAAAACCCGATTTCACTCAGGTGTCCAATCGGGTGTCCACAGCCAGTGTCATACCCGATTTCCTGCTTATCGATCGGCTCCATCAGCTCGAGATAAACATCATCGTTCAACCAGGCAACGCTGAGGTCGCGTTCGCCCTGAAACAACTTGCCACCAGGACGCACAAAACCTGAGATACCAAAAGACTCGTTCAGGAATTTCTCGGCGGCGTCGATGTCCTCGACGCGGATACAGAAATGATTCATCAGCATCCGGTCTTCCCGTTTGCACTTTTTAGCGACAGAGACGTATTGGTCCATAAAACGTTTCACGTCGGCTTCGTTAGTCATCAGCAATTACTCCTGTTCGGTTAATGTTGATAATGCGTCAAAATCCAAATGTTTATGACTGGGGTGTTTTAACCACGGCAGGTAACCCTTTGTACAACGCCAGAAGACTGGCCAGCAGAGACAACACGACCGTTATTCCTCCAACGATGAATATGGCACCGAACTCCTGCGAAGCAGTCAGCAATCCCCCGATTGCCGGTGCGATCATCACGCCAATACCAATGGCCGGCACGGTCAGCACGACATACCTCCCGTCCATATCCAGGTCCGCGACAATGGTGATCACGTAGGTGATACCCAGTCCAATGGCGAAGGTCAGCAGGCAGGCGCCAACGGAAAAATTGAGCAACGAAGTGGTGTTGGACAGCCAGGCAAGGGCAAACAGGAAGATCACGGTGGCCGCGCCAAATGGTTTACCGGAACCGAAACGGTCACCCATAACAACGGCAGCCAGGGAACCCAGCATTGCAAATAGCAGGGTCAGGGATAGTATCCTGCCCACCAGCACAGGTTCAAAACCGGCGGTATTGGCAATGCGCTCGACGAAGGCCCAGATCATGGTCGCGCTGAAAATAAACGCCAACACGGCGAAAAGCCCCATCCAGACCGCCAGTCGTGGTTGCGACGATATGTGAATTTGCCCATCATCATGTTGTTGCTTGTTACCGCCCACCGGCAGCCATGCCAGCGCCGGTGCGAGTAGCACCACTGCCAGCACCATCCCCGTCATCAAACCCATAAATCCAAAACGCGAAATCAGGGTGCCAGGTAAAAGAAAAAGAAGAATGGCGCCCAGCATTGCCTCTGCGCTGATTTTCATGCCATACCAGCGCGCCGGGTTACTGGTATCACCCAGCGCCGTTGTGCCAATGCCATAAACAGAACTGAAGGCGCCACCTGCGACAAAGATACACAGCATCAACAGGCCGTGACTTTGGGAATAACCGGCCAATAGAAGCGCCAGGCTACCCACCGTCAGGGCAAACAGTGTCACGATTTTCCAATTGAACTTCCGTATCCAGAAAAACGCTGTCATCGTAGTCAGCGTGTAACCAGCAAAAAACAGGGAGCTGAGTAGCCCGATACCCTTGTTATCCAGTTCCCGGTAATCCTGGGCCACACCGAGGAACATCGGAAGCAGGTTATAAAACATGGCGCCGAGGGCTGATAATGCGACGGCGGACAAAATCACCCGTTTGCGGTCCATCGGGTTACTGCTGATGCTATTCATACGTGTCACCCATAAAGGTACTTCAGGAACCAGTGCATTTTCATAAACCCTTCGCCAGCACCGGTAAAAGCTGTCAAGGCGTGGATAAAGAATAAACTATACGTTTTGATCTGGAATATAAATGATGTTTCTGACCCTGTAAGATGCATTTGTGAGTCTCACTGGTGTTTATGTCATTTCGAGACCATTCCAGGTCACAAGCGTCACTTGAAGGGTCAGAAGTGTTATTAAAAACCGCAGGCATTGCCACTACAATGGCCTTGAGCTCCAAATGTGCACATACAAACCGGCAATGCCTTCCGATGAATTTGAGAAATGCACCAGAAAATCAGGAAACGGAAACATGAAAAACGCCAGTGAACTCAATTACACCATCCACCACCTGTGTGTATATGACAAGGACCCGCGTAATCATATGTGGCCCTACCTTAAGTGGCACCATGGCATTACCGGCTATTTTACCGGTGATACCTTTCATATCGCCGATGAAGGACACGCGGATTACACCTTTCTCGGATGCGGTGGCCGCGCGTTCCAGATCCAGCTTGAAGCACCCCCGTATCAATTCAAGTATGAGCAGGAATGGTACGCAAAGCACGGCAACGGCTACAACCATATCTGCTGGGTGGTCGATGATGCCAAGGCGTCTTTTGAGCAACTGCAGGCCGCCGGTGCCACGATTATGCAGGAATACCAGCCATTCCCGACCTATGACGGTTTTGTCATGGCGGATCCGGAAGGCCGCTGGATCGAGATCATGGAGTACACCCACCATACCTTCAGGGTGCAGGAATTCACCAACCAGCGGGCCGGCGAATGCGGTCTGCGTATGATCGGTTTTGTCGATCTGGTCAATGACTTGCAGGCCATGTCTGGCTGGTATCAGCAGGCCCTGGACCTGCGTGTACTGGGAGAATTTGGCAGCCCGGGCGATGGTGAAGTTCACCTGGTGGATCGGGATTACGACGCCGCTGAGCGCAACACGCTGATGATCCTGCGCACGCCGCAAAGCGACCGCGAGAAAGACCGTAGACGGCAAGTCGGGCCGTTTATCAGTGCAATTGTTTACGAGGCCACCGACATCGAACAGGCATTTGGCGATGCCATCTGGGCAGGTATGGAAGAGATTGAACCTCCGTCGGAAGACGGGCTGACCGGCGTTTTGACAGCGAGCCTGCGTGAACCCAGTGGTAATGAAATCCTGCTAAGACAGGCACAAGCTACTATCGCAGGACAACAGCGCAAAGCCTCGTGATCCTGGCATTCGCACATCCCGGCCTGGTAGTCTCGGATCTGGAAAAAGCTGCGGATTTCTACGCGCGAATGTTTGGTTTTAAAGTGATCGGTGACGAAGGCTGGAAAGACGACCCAGCCATGGATCGGGCGGTAGGCCTGGACAATTCCGCCTGTCGCGGTTACATGATGAAGGGCCACAATTGTTTCCTGGAATTATTTGAGTATCAAAAGCCCGAAGACTCCGGACCACACCCTTCCTCGCACGGCGCTAACGCACAAGGTATACGCCACCTGGCATTCTATGTTGATGACTGCAGGGCAGAGTATCAGCGATTGAAAAAACTGGGTGGAATAACCCTGGGCGTGCCCGCCGGTGATGATGAACACGGATATGCCGTCTACTGCCGGGATCCTTTTGGAAACATCATTGAACTGGCCGAGATCCCGGATGATTCAGAATCGCCGCTCAGTTTGCCAGGCGTCACCAGTATGGATAATTACCAGGATTCTCCTGATCAGGAGAACAGGTAGAGAATACTGGGTAGAAAATACTGGGTAGAAAATATTGGGTTGGAAATATTATGTTTAATCTTGAAGGTAAAAAAGCTTATATCACCGGGGCGGCGGATGGTATCGGTCGTGCCGTTGCAAGCCGATTTTGCCAGGCGGGCGCAAAGGTGATCATCACCGATATTACCGATGCCCGCGATGTAGCCGAAGACATGGGTGCCCGGTTTCTGGCCGTGGATGTATCAGACGAATCACGGGTTGCAGAATCACTGGATCAGGCTGAAAACATGATCGGAAGACTGGATATCGTGGTCAACAACGCCGGTATTGGTGACGTCGGGCAAACTTTCGAGGAAAGCGAGCAGGCCATTGTTGCGCGCATGACAAAAATCAATCAATGGGGCGTACTGTACGGCCTGAAACATGCCCCGAAACACATGAACGATGGCAGTTCCATCATCAATACGGCATCCATGGCAGCATTTATCAATATCATCGCGACAGGTGTTTACTCCGCCACCAAGGCTGCCGTCGTGAGCATGACTGCAATGTCAGCACTGGAACTGGGTGCACGCGGAATCCGCGTCAACGCCGTCTGCCCCGGATACATTGCCACGGCGCTGGGTAGTGGTGAAGAGGGTGTGGCTTTATGTGAAGCACTGACCGCACTGGGTCGGGTGGGCACCACCGACGACCTGGTCGGAATCTATCATTTTCTGGCCAGTGACGAGAGCAGTTACCTGACCGGGCAGGCATTGAAAGTCGACGGCGGGTGGTCGGGTGGTCCCAGCAGTGCTGTGCTTGAGAAAATCCTCGGGAGACCTTACGCCAGTTAGTCCGACTGGTGCACAATGTGGATTAACCCCACGCAACTATCCAGGCTCGCCATGACCAAAAAATTCAACCAACCCCTCGGTGGAAACGAAATGCCCCGTTTCGCGGGGATTGCCAGCATGTTCCGCCTGCCGGTGGCGATTGATGCAACCGGACTTGATGTGGCGATCATTGGCGTGCCATTGGATATCGGTACCAGCAACCGCACGGGAACACGCCACGGGCCGCGCCAGATTCGAACCGAATCTGTGCTGGTGCGGCCCTACGGCATGGCAACCGGTGCTGCACCTTTCGATTCTTTCCAGGTGGCTGATACCGGCGATGTTGCCCTCAACACCTTCAACCTGGCCAAATCCATCGCCATCATCGAAGATCACTACGACCGTGTTCTGGAACATGATGTTATTCCCATATCCATCGGCGGCGACCACACGATAACGCTGCCCATCCTGCGCGCACTGCACCGCAAGCATGGTCCGATGGCGCTGGTGCACGTGGATGCACATGCTGATATCAATGATCAGATGTTCGGCGAACGCATCGCACACGGTACGATTTTCAGAAGGGCGATCGAAGAAGGCCTGGTATTACCGGAAAAAATGACACAGATTGGCTTGCGCGCCACTGGGTATTCAGCCGATGATTTTGACTGGTCGAGACGCCGGGGTGTACGTGTCGTCCCTGCCGAAGATTGCTGGTACCACTCGCTGGCACCGCTGCTGGAAGAGGTGCGGAAAACGGTTGGCACCGTGGTGCCTGTCTACCTCAGTTTTGACATCGATGGCCTGGATCCATCGGTGGCGCCGGGGACCGGTACCCCGGAACCTGCCGGTCTGACCGCTTCCCAGGGCCTGGAAATCATCCGTGGTTGCGCGGGTTTGAACCTGGTGGGTTGCGATCTGGTCGAGGTGTCACCTCCGTATGACACCACCGGTAATACCGCCCTGTTGGCTGCAAACCTGGTTTTCGAGATGTTATGTAGCCTGCCCGGGTGTAAAAAGCGATAGAATACGAATACTGCATGCATCCAGAAATGCTCAATTAGGAGGACTAAAATGATCACATCAAGCAACGATCCGAAAACACGGCGGCGGTTCGGCCGGACACTGGTACTGATTTCCTCAATCATGACCCTGCTTTTACTCGCCGGTTGTGGTGGCACCAAGGTTTACAACGTCAACAAAACCGTGGTTTACCGTGACTCCATGTACAACGTGTCTGATGTTAAACAGATCAGGTCCAATATCAGCGGCAAACTTTCAGATGAAAACACCGTTAATCTCTATGGTGCCGATCGCAAACAAATCGAAGCCTATTTAAAGGAAAACGGATCGGTATACGTAAGAATGTCCTTCGATCTTGATGGCGAGGAAATGCTGTACCGGGCAACAACCGTCGAAAAGTGGAGCGAATACTCCAGGATGCAAAAGGATTTTGAAAAAGCCGGAAAACAGATTGCTTCACTGCTGGCTGCCAAGAAAACAACCCAGTTGAAACTACGCTAATTGGATGGATCGCTTGCAACAACAGCAAGTGTTGCTATTAACCCTGTAAAGCAGTATCAATGAGTCCACAAGTGAAATTTACCGGGTTTATAATGACCGCATCCAACCACATTCCATTTCAGGAGGACACGATGGAAAAATTATTCAGAGTTATTGCAACATTGATCATGGTCACGCTGGTGGCTGCCTGTGCTTCGAGCACGACCATCCATTCCGACTACGACCACAGCATCGATTTCAGCCAGTACAAAACCTATGGTTACTACAGCCCAATGGGCATCGAAAACCCCAATTATTCCAGCTTGCTGGGAGGGATGTTCCGTGATGCAATCGATGCCCAAATGAAGCCACGGGGTTACGTCCTGTCCAACAATCCCGATATCCTGATCAATGTCTCGGCCCGTTTGGAGGACAAGACCAGGGTAACGACGACGTCGGATCCAATGATGTACGGCGGCGGCTACTATGGCTATCGCGGCGGTATGTATGATCCCTGGGGCGGGTACGGGTATGGAACCAGCACCCATGTCAGCCAGTACACCGAAGGAACGGTCAATATCGACATGGTCGACGTGAAACAAAAACGCATGATCTGGGAAGGTATTGCGATCGGGCGTGTGAATGAAAAGAAAAAGAACGAAAATTTGCGTGAGGATATCCGCGTTGGCGTGGCCGAGATGTTTGAGAACTACCCGTTCCGTGCCGGCGAATAAGATAGCAGGGCGCTGACTCGAGAGCCGAGAGCCGGGGTCAGAGTAAAGTGCCAGGGTAATTACCCTGGCACTTTACTCTGACCCCATCACTGCCATCACTGTTTTTTGACGCCTGTCTTCTTGAGTTCTGCAGCCCGCCGCAACTGATCGGCCGCAGTGAGTCGGTAGGCGGCATAGTACTTGACGATATTCGCCACGTATTGATTCGTTTCGCGTCCAATCACCTGGGCCGACACCAGTTCGACATTGTCGAACCAGACATTGGGATCATAGCCCTGTTGCACGGCCTTCTCTCTTAATTGCCGAATCCTGCCTGGCCCGGCGTTGTACGCAGCAAATGCTAAGAGTGTCTGGTCGAAGGGAT
>Ga0255052_10002209_pt1 | contig 14232 bp, 10 predicted proteins | sample JV7_2_21_MG_FD_188632 | JGI IMG/M metagenome (GOLD analysis project Ga0255052, IMG submission 188632) | Seawater microbial communities from Jervis Inlet, British Columbia, Canada - JV7_2_21 | ecosystem: Environmental > Aquatic > Marine > Inlet | place: Canada: British Columbia | collected... | reverse complement strand
GCCGTGAGCACTCCAGCGTTCATCAGAAGATACTCGGCGACGTCGTTCGAGCAGGTGAGGGTCCGAGCCTCGGGTGTCTCCATACCAAAGCATTCTCGAACGTCCCAAAGCGAGTAGAAGCTGGCCGGCGTCGGCCAAACCTCTACATGAGGTAGGGCATCGACTCGGGGCTCGGGACAGGAGTCGCTGTCGAAGAGAATCCGCCAGTAGAGGCGATCCAGAACAAAGTAGATCTGGTGATCGACGCAGATCGAGAGCAGATCCTCCACTTCTTCGGCGGTGTAGAGCTGCCCGGTCGGATTGCAGGGGTTGTTGAGCAGAAAGAGTCTTGCTTCAGGCCACTATTCGAGACTGCGCCGTAGATCCTCACCGGTGACCTTGAGTCTGCCGCCCTCGCTCTCCGGCCGCACGACCGCCGGAGTCCGCGGAAGCAGCTTTCACCATCGGCTGATAGCTCACCCATGGAGCCAAGTCTCCCTTGGTCTCACCGAGCCCAAAATAGTATATGGGTAATCCCTGTCGGCGCCGCTCCTGCGCCATATCCTTCAGCGCCAGGGTCAGCGAGGGTTGAAACCCTCCGAGCTTGGCTGATATCCGTTCCGACATCCGGAAACATCCTACGACGATCGTCGAGTGTTCTGGAAGCAGGGATAGAATTCGAAGCCATGAGGCAGATTCACAGATCCGTTGTCCTGACAACTTTGGCCATAACCCTGATCACAAGTCTCACTTTTTCCGATCAGGAGCACCTGGCCGACGGGGGAGATCCTGAGGTCTCATACGACGGTCTCTTTCGCCTCGAGAAATCGGAGATGGACGAAGCGTATATCAGGCCCGACATCGATCTGAGCGGCTACTCCAAGATCATGATCGATCCCGTGCCGGTCTCTTACAAGCGCAAACCGCGACCACCGGCGGCCTCCATGCGGGCGAGCGGCTCGAGCTCGAATTTCGCGCTGACCGACCAGCAGATGGAGAGGCTGACGGAGCTGTTCCACGCGACCTTCGCCGAAGCGATGGCCAAGAACCAGGGCTGGGAGGTTGTCGAGTCTCCCGGCCCCGAGGTCCTTCGTATTGAAGCGAAGCTGATCGACCTGGTGATCAAGGTTCCGACCAGGGCCACCACCGGGACGTCTCACTTCTTTCTCACCGAGATCGGTGAGGTCACTCTGGTGGCCGAGATTCGCGATTCCGAGAGTCGCGAGATCCTGGGTCGGGTGATCGACCGCAGCCTCATCAAACCGGCTGGTACCGGCTATCTCACCTATACCAACGAGGTCTCGGCCTGGGCTGATGTCCGCCGATTATTCGACATCTGGGCCGACCTGATCCGGCAGGGTCTGGATCAGATCAGGGATATCTCGGGGAACCGGGCCGGCGGTTAGGGCCCTACGACGGGGCAAAGTGACCCTCCCCCCAAGAACGGTTCCAGTTTGAGCGGCTCGATCAGGCCGCACGTCGCGTCTCGTCCCCTGGAAACCACCGATCAATTAGGATTTTCCAGCGGCCCGTTCCCCTTGGGGACGCCACCGCTTGTAGAAGACCTGGAACGACCCAGGCGACTGACTTCTCGTCGCTCAGGCGTCAGGCAACTCGTAATCGTTGCGTTTGGCGGAATCGTCGGAGAGGTACTCGACGAATTCCCAATCGTTCCCCTCGGCATCGTTGAAGTAGACCCGCCTGCGATATGGATGAGAATTGGGCGGTGTCGACTCCCTGTAGCCGGCATCCAGGAGTCTCGTTCGAAGTGCAACGGCGTCGTCCACCTCGTAGGCGAGGTGGTTGACGCCCGGAACGCCGGAGTAGGGTACCCAGCGATTCTCGGCACCGATATCGGCCTGGGAGAGAGCGAGATAGGTGTCGTCGGTGCCGACGTGCACCCATCGTCGGCCGTCGCTGCTGGTGCCGTCGTGTCGTACGTGAAACTCTGGGAATGCGGTCTGTAGAAAGCGAACAATCCCGTCGATATCACGCACGATGAGATTCGCGTGCTCGAGTCGGACCGTCACGGGTTACCTCCTTTCGGGAGCGGCACACCATTCTACAACCGCTCGCCTTACCACAAGGTGGTGCGGCGATGCGAGAATACCGGGTACTTGACCTAACCCAACCGGAGGGGGAGGAACCGCCCCGTGCGCCTCGGTCTTGGTTCGGAACACAAGCAGAGAGATTACTACCGCTCCCGTAAGTGCGAGGAACCAGTTCGCCGTCACCAGGGGCTCCTCGTCCTGGGCGGCGGCCGGTCCGACGGCTAGCCCTGTGGCATGCAGTGCCAGGAGGAGTATGGTCGCCAGGCCGCTCCCGGTTGGCCGGGAGATTGATCTCGCCATGTGACTCAGCGGATCCGGACCTGGCCGGTCATCATGGTGGGATGGATCGAGCAGGTGTAGTCGGTCTTGGCGGGCTCCAGAGGGACCTGAAAAAGCAACCTCTCCGAGGAGCCATCTCCTTTCAGTAGGTCAGTTCTCAGATTCCATGCGGGGATCACGAAGTTGTGCACCACGCCCCGGTCCCGATTGATGAATTCGATCGCGATCTGCTCACCGGGCAGGAAGACGATCGACGGGTTGGGCTGCAGATTCCCATTCACATAGAAGGCCATTTGCCGGGCGACGATGGTGAGCTCTCGCTCGGCTTCGGAATCGACCGCGCGGAGCGTTCTGAGCGATAGGGTCACTGTGCCGGTAAGCAAGGCTGCTATCACGAGCAGCAGGTGACGCTTTCTCTTGACTGTCATGGCCGTCTCTCATTCGAGTCTCATCCGATGAGCATTCCGGTCACGTACATGATGCCGAAACCGGCCACCAGCCCGAGAAAGACCGCGCGGCTGGCCAGGATGTCACCAAGACGGCGCTCCCCGGCCGTACCTCGGGTTATCTGTACGACGACCTGGGCGATCGCGCCGGCGCCAACCGCCAGAAAGACCACCGACCAGATCGGCGAGTAGACAAAGCCGCCGAGCCAGGCTCCCAGAATGGTGGGAGCTCCGGCGATCAAGCCCAACCAGGCGAGCGCCACCACCGCCACCCTCTCTTTGGCCAGAGGTGCCACGATGGCCAACCCCTCTGTCGTGTTGTGGAGCGTGAAACCCAGGATGAGAAGGGTGCCGAGTGTCAGCTCTCCCAAGCTGAAGGCGGCGCCGATCGCAAGCCCTTCGCCGAAGTTGTGAAACCCGATGCCGATGGCGACCAGCAGCGCCGAGACCCAGGCAGTTCCCGCGGCGCCCCGGCTCAGCTCTAGGCGCTTGCCAAGGGTCTCGATGGCCAGAAAGGCGAGGACGGCCACCAAGCTGAACAGAACCACCCCCTGGAGCGACTCGGCTACCGCTTCGGCAGCCTCGAGCCCGTCTTCGACTGTGTCCACGAGAAGGAAGACGAGCAGGGCCACCGTCAGGGCGAGGACGAAATCCAGCCCCGAGCGCCCCAGCCGGCGCACCAGCGGATACCACAGCAGACCGAGGGCAACGGGGAGAACCCCCACGTAGAGCCCGATCAGGGCGAAGAGCAAGAAGGCACGGCCACTGGGTCGCGGAGTTTCCAAGGCCACCTCGATCTCGTGCGCAAAGGTGACTCCGCTGGCACTGACCAGGACTACCTCGTGCGCCTCCGCCTCCACCCACGGGTAGGGCAGGGTGATTCGGGCGCGATCCAGATGTCGCAGTTCGCCCGCCGGCTCCTGGCTGAATTGCCAGTAGGCTTCGTCCACCATTACCTGCGAGATCTGCACCGGATCGGGACCGTCGTTGAAGACGGTGATGACGATGCGGCCGCGCTCGAGCTGCAGGCGCTCGAATACCAGGTCCTCGACCGGTGGCGCCTCGCCTCTGAGGGATTCAGCCGGATCCAGCTCGACGATGGCCGCCAGCAGCACCGCCAATAGTCCCAGCGGTAGTAGGGCCAAAAGCCCGATCCGCAATGTTTCGTTGGCGCCCATCAGCCCTCTACTGCCTCGAAGAAGCCCATCCAACCGAGCTCAGCGAACTCACTCTGGTGAGCGTGAAACATGAACAGACCCGGATATCGGAAACGGGTCTCCAGAATCACCCGCTCGCCCTGGCACATCATCACCGTGTCGGTCGTCTCGTAGGCCTCGAGCTTCGTGCCGGTGCGATAGACATCGAAGAACATTCCGTGCAGGTGAAAGCTGTTTACGGGATCGAACTCGGTAACGTTGATCAAGTAGATTCTGACCAACTCACCGATCTTCACCCGGATGGGCTCGTGGACGTGGTGAAAGCCCACGGTGTTGACGGCGTAAACCTCGTTGTCGCCGTCGAAATTAGTGTCGAAACCGTTCATCAACATGACCATCTCGTCGGCCGGCTCGCTCTCCTCGCGGGGATCCACGATGAAGGCCCCGTAGAGGCCCTTGTGGATATGGCGCTTCAGGGGGACCGAGTGACAGTGGTACAGATGAACTCCGTGGGGTTCGGCGTCGAACTCGTAGAGGAACTCGCCGTTTGGCAGAACCTGATGCTCCATGAGCGTGCCATCCATCTCCGGCGGATGCCAGCCGTGGAAATGCATGGTGTGGGGGTGGCTCCCCTGGTTGATGAAGCGAATTCGAACTCGATCGCCTTCCCTGGCCCGGATGGTCGGTCCCGGGACCTGTCCGTTGTAGGTCCAGGCCGGAAAGTAGACGCCCGGCACAATCTCGATCTCGCGATCGACCGCGAAGATCTCGTATTCGCGAAGCAGCGAGCCGTCGGCTTGGAGGGTCTCGCGGTAGAAGCGCTGGCGCTCGGAATCGGGTAGATGCGAGAAGTTCCACGAGCGGAGAAAGACCAACGGATCAAAAACCGATGTGTCGATGCGGCCCACGACCCCCATGGCATGCGGATCGAAATGGTGGGCCAGGGGCGAGCCCTCATCCTGGCTGGCCATGACCCGTCGCGCGGTCAGGCCCGCCACGCCCGCTGTAGCCGAGCCCAGCCCCGCTGCCCGCAGAAGCGCCCGCCGGGACAATCGCTTGCGTCGAGGGATTGTAGATCGCTCGAGATCGTGTTTCTGTTGGTCGAGGTCCGACATTAGAATTCCCACAATTCCATTTGAGGTACTACTCAGATGGATTTTAGATTAATCTAAATTCTAGATGAGCGACTGCCGGGCGTCAAGTTCAAGCGAGAGGATCGCCAAGCGGCGCACCGGGCCGGCCTGCATAGCATCTAACGCCCACACCGGATCCGTTCTTGGGGGGAAGGTCATCCCAGGGGACCACTCGAAAGGAACCACTCGTTATGAACGGTTTCTTATCATAATGGGCGGTACATACACCCGGGGGCGGGTCAAGCGACCGGTAGAGACCGATCGCAGCCCAATGACAAAGTGGGAGGTGGTCATGCGACATCGACTTTGGATGATTCCGGCAGCCCTGTTGTCGAGCTTTGCGCTCGACTCAGGCGCGGCGGCAGAAAGCAGCGGCCCGTACGATGTCCTCTCTTACCGCCTGGCCGTCACCATCGACTTCGACCAGAGCCCCGGCCCCGAATCTCCCTATCGGAGCCTCCTCAGCGTCCTGAATGAGCTCCAGGCCGAGGCCACCCTTCGCCTGACCAACGTCTCGGACCAACCCCAGGACGAGATCTCGCTGATTCTCCATCGGCTGATGAATGCTTCAGAGATCGAGTCCGGTGGCGAGGCACTGACTTTCGAGCAACAGTTGAGAGGTCTCGAGGGCTGGGAGAACTTCCACGTTCACCACTTGAAGGTGCGATGGGCCGAGCCGCTCGCTCCGGGCGAGGAGGCGACCCTCACGATCCGCTACGCCGGACAACTTGTGGGTTATCCGGAGGTCGGCATGCTCTATGTCCGGGAGACGCTGGACCCCGAGTTCACCATCCTGCGCTACGAGACCTTCTGCTACCCCCAGGTCTCGCAGCCCGAGCGCGACGCGGTGCACGCGGCCAGGCGGTTCGACACCTTCGATCAGGTGGTGGAGGTGACGGTGCCCGACGGCCACGTCGTCATCACCGGTGGCCGATCGACGGGCATCGAGGAGAAGGACGGCCAAACGACCTACGCCTTCTCCAGCTATGAGCCGGAGGGGATATTCCTGGTCCCTGTCGCCCCCTACAAGGTCGCGACCAGCGGCCCACACCGGATCTTCCACTTCGAGGGGAGCACTCAGGGAGTCGAAGCCTTGCAGGTGAACCTCGAGCGGGTGATGGCCCTGTTCACCACCTGGTTCGGCCCCCCGAGGCTGGAACGAGGGCTCACCATCGCCGAGATCCCGGAGTTCTTCGGCTCCCAGTCCGGGTCGTTCATCCTCCAGACCTCGGGCGCCTTCAACAACCCTGATCAGTACAACGAGTTCTACCACGAGCTTTCCCACCTCTGGAACCCGCGGGATACAGATCCGAAGCCCTGCCGCTGGAACGAAGGGCTGGCGACCTTCCTCGAGGGCGTGGTCGAAGACCATCTCGGCGGACAGGGCCATCTCGACGAGCGCTTGAGCGGGATCTTCTCGCGCCTGAAGACGGCGCTGGACAAGGACGAGAAGCTGAGGACCGTCGCCATGGTCGATTACGGCAAGGAGGACATGGCCCCCCGCAGCTACTCCACCGGCGCGTTGTTCTTCGGCCTGCTCCGCGACCGCGTGGGCGAAGAGGCCTTGCTGGCATTCGTCCGCGACTACTCCCAGAGGCACCATGAATCCGGCTCGACCGACCAGGCCTTTGCCGAAGCGATCGTCTCGGCCCTCGGGGAGGGATCCCGAGACATCGTCCACGACTGGTTCCTCACCCCGGCCTTCGTCGAGAAACTCACTGGCGCCGAGAGCTGGGACGACCTGAAGAGCTCCTACAGGTAAAAGCGGGACCCCGTGGCGCTGGCTCGTCCCCCGGCTACAGCTCGACTTCCAGGATCACCTCGGTCTTGTGGTGCTGAGAGCCAACCGCTGACCTGCTGATTACGAATCAGCTGTCCTGCCAGCTGAGCTACGACAGCTCGATGCGGTTGGTCCGCCGGAAACCACAAATCAATAGGTGTTTTCCAGCTGCCCGTTCCCGTTGGGGACACCATCCTGCTCGAGAACATCTGGGGAAGGCCGCTAGCACAAGCACGCCTGGCGGCTCCGGGCGATTTAGAATGGAGTGTCTGATACTTCTTCGTGGTTCCTGGATGGCTGGTCACTCAACAACTGCATTGACTAACGAGAGCCAGCGGCGTCCCAGCCTGCTTCTGGTCGATGCCCTCAACCTGATCCGGCGGGTCTACGCGGCTCAGCCGGGCGAGGACGGACCGGAGCGGGCGGAAGGTGCGAAGGTTTCGAGCGTGCAATCGCTTCGCCGCGGCCTGCGCGAGTGCGAGCCGACGCACGCCGTGTGCGTGTTCGATGGCGACGGCCAAAGCTGGCGTCATGAGCTTCATCCCGAATACAAAGCCGGACATGCTCCGATGCCCGATGCGCTGGAATCCGCCCTCGAAGGGTACCGCAAGGCCTTCCGGGAGATCGGTGTCGCATCACTGATCTGGCCCCGACTCGAAGCGGACGATGTCATCGCCACGATCTCCTGCAAGGCGGTCGCGGCTGGTGCCTCGGCGACTATTCTGTCGACCGACAAGATCTTCCTCGGGTTGCTGCCTCAAGGTGTCCGGGTGCGGGATCACTTCAAGGGAGCCGACTTCTATGCACAGGACGTGGTCGAGAAGTTCGGCGTCCGCCCGGAGCAGCTAGTCGACTTCCTGGCGCTTGCCGGTGACCGTGGCAATGGCATCAATGGCGTCCCCGGCATCGGTCCGAAGAGCGCCGGCGAGCTCCTGTCCCGATTCGAGACGTTGGAGGACGTGCTGCAGGCGATGGATGATATGGAGGGCAAGCTCGGTGAGCGTCTGCGCAACCACGCGACTACGGCACGCCTCTGCCACACGCTGATCGGTCTTCGCACCGATCTCGAGCTTGGGACGAATCTGAGCGAGCTGCGCTACCTACCGGCAGACGTGCAAGGACGCACCAACTAGCATCGGCCTCTCAGTAGCTTGGGTCGCTTCGGTCGCCGGCACCAGAAGCGGCGAGTGGTCCTTAGAAGCCACCCAAGGAGGAATGCAAGTTACCCACGGATTCCTACTTGAACCGCCCCGGGATTCCCGGAGGCTCCGAGACTTGAGAGGATGGAGCCATGGGAAGACAAGGAAGGTGCTCACCAGAGGTACGTGAGCGTGCGGTTCGGATGGTCTTCGACCAGGAGGTGCACCACAGCTCGCAGTGGTCAGCAATCCAGTCGATCGCCTCGAAGATCGGTTGTACGGCAGAGACGCTTCGCAAGTGGGTCAGGCAGGCCGGGCGCGAGGCGCGGCTATCGAATCTGAGCTTGTTGGTGCGCTCAGGGCACTGTGTCGGACCAGGCAGATGTGTTGCCCGACTCGAAGCCGTCGTGGAAGATCTCGGCAATTCCCTCGAACATGCCGATGTCGACGACACCGTCCTTGATCCTCGGGTTGCCGTCGAAATCGGTGGAACCCAAGCCGCCAGGCGGGTTATTGTCACCGGCGTTCTCGGCTGGAGAGCCGCTGCGCAGGTGGTAATCAAGGCCTTCAGAATTGAGGAACAAAGGGTCGACACCGATGAGATTCGAACCTGTGTCGATCGTGCCGCTGGTCGTCAGGTTGGAGTCATTACCAAAGGCGATTGTGTTGTACAGGGTTAGAACCGAGCCAGAGTATTGAATCAAGTCGATGCCGGCGATGGTATCCGCCACGGTCAGGTTGACCAAGTGGAGCACTGCAGAGTCCCGTGAAGTGGCCCGGACACCGCCCTCTCCCCAGGCGATCCCTGAGTCGCTCATCCGAAACGTCGAGTCGCCTTCGCTGAAGATGGTCAACTGTGGCCCAGCAGAGACACCGGTCGAGCTGTTGAAGACCATCCCCCACCGCTCGACAGTCAAGTCGGCTGAGCCGTTCGTTTTGAAGTAGGCGCCTGAGGCGGGCACATTGTCCCCGATCGCCGTGTTGTCAACGACGTTGGTGTTGACCACCAGCCCACTCGACGTTTGAGCCACAGAGAGATCCATGCCCGGTCCGAAGATTCCGCCCAGTGCGCTCTCGGCCGTGTTCTCATCGATCTCGGAATCCTCTATCAGGAATTCGGAGCTGCCGTTGCTAGCTATATACAAACCGCCTCCGTAGACCGCTGTTGGGCTACTGGCTTGATTGTTGCGGATGCGCACATTGTCCACCTCGACGCGTTCGCCTCCATTCAGGTCTGCGGTCAATCCTCCCCCGTACGCTCGATCCGTATCTTCGGCGCGGTTGCCCACAATGCGGACGTCTTCGATGATTGTCACTGAGTCGCCGAATGGCATGATGTGGATGCCGCCACCTCGTTCCGCCAGCCCGTTGGTGATGGTGAAGCCCATGATGGTGAAGGATCCTCCATCGAGTCGAACCGTCAAGGTGGAACCGGCTCCGCCGCCGTCGATCGTGGTGTTGCTCGGGTCGTCGTCCCGACTCAGAAAGGAGCATTCCCAACCTCCCGTGAGAGTTATGCTGCCGGATGAGAAGGTTGGGGGAACGTCGAGATTCTCGACGTACGTCGAGTCCTTCTGAACTCGGATTTCGGTGTCGTCACCGGTGGCGGCAGCATCGATAGCCTGCTGGATGTGCTCGAAGAACCCGCACGAGCCAACGGTGTGGATCGTTGCTGGCACCAGCGCCGGCAGAGCATTAGGGGTTGGCACAAGCACTGCGACGGCGACAATCCCGAACGTGAGTGTGAGGAAGATTCTTGTTCTCATGGACGGCCTCCTGACCCATCACATTAGCCGCAGCCTTCGACAGCCCGGCGATCTTGTCTGGAATCAGGCGAGGACCCGTAGCTTTGTGCGCTCAGGCTCCCGCCTGATTTACCTTTTCGAGGTGTCTCCTTGATATCCGACATTAGGCGACCGCACACCACCCGAAGGGGTGGGAGCAAGGAAAAGGCCGGGCGCGAAGCCCGGCACAGAATCCATCGCAAATACGGCTGAGCGACCTACGGCGGTGGCTGCTGGGCGGTCCATGAAGAGCAGTCGCCGGACTCGAAACCGTCGGCGAAGATACCTGGACAAGCGAGAAAAATCTCCATGCCGGCGAAGCCGTCAGCCACATAGACTTTTTCACCGACAAGCGTGACATCCCCTGCGTTTCCAGGGGTACGGCTGTGCCACACCTCGGCTGGCGAAAGGGGATCGCTCACGTCGATGACCCGTAGGCCGTCGAATCTCCACGTCACGTAGGCATCGCTGCCGGAGACGGCCACGCCCTGGGCGATGTCCGGGGTATCAAAAAAGCCGACCTCGAAGGGGCTTGCGGGTGTCGAGACGTCGATCACACGCAGGCCACCATCCCAGTCGGCGACGTAGGCGTAGCTGCCGGAGACAGCCACGTCCGAGGCGTAACCCGGGGTGTCGAAGAAACCCACCTCGGTGGGGTTCGAAGGCGTCGAGACATCGATCACCCGCAGGCCGGCGTGGTCGTCCGCGACGTAAGCGTAGCTGCCGGAAACGGCCACGTCCGAGGCGTAACCCGGGGTGCCCTCGTCGCCCACCTCGAAGGGGTTTTCGGGTGTTGAGACGTCGATTACCCGCAGGCCATGTTCCCAGTCGGCAACGTAAGCGTAGCTGCCGGAGACGGCCACGCTCGAGGCGGATCCCGGGGTATCCTCGAAGCCCTCAGGGGACGGGTCGGTTGGATCGCTCACATTGATCACCTGCAGGCCTTCACTGTGATCCGCGACGTAGGCGTAGCTGCCGGAGACGGTCACGCCTGAGGGCCATCCCGGGGTATCGAAGAAGCTGACCTCGAAGGGGCTAGTGGGTGTGGAGACGTCGATCACCCGCAGGCCGGTACCCTGCGCGATGTAGGCGTAGCTGCCGGAGACGGCCACCTCATTGGCCCAACCCGGGGTGTCCAAGCGGCCCTCCTCGGATGGGTCGGTTGGATTGCTCACATCGATCACCCGCAGGCCGGCCTGGTCGTCCGCGACGTAGGCGTAGCCGCCGGAGACGGCCAAGCCGGAGGGTCCCGAGGTGTCGGCGAAGCCCACCTCGTCGGGGCTTGTGGGCGTCGAGACATTGATCACCCGCAGGCCGGCACCCTCGCCATTATTGCCGACCACCACGTAGGCGTAGCTGCCAGAGACGACCACACCGTGGGCGAACCCTCGGGGGTTGTAGAACGCCACCTCGATGGGGCTCGTGGGCGTCGAGACGTTGATCACCCGCAGGCCGGTATAGTAATCCGCGACGTAGGCGTAGCTGCCGGAGACGGCCACGTCCCGGGCGTACCCCTGGGTCTCGACGAAGCCAACTTCGATGGGGCTCGCGGGCGCGGAGACGTCGATCACCCGCAAACCGTGCCCTGGGCCGTCACCATGATCCGCGATGTAGGCGTAGCTGCCGGAAACGGCCACTCCCAGGGCCGACCCCGGGGTGTCGAAGAAGCCCACCTCGAACGGGTCAGTGGGATCGCTGACATCGATCACCCGCAGGCCATCGTCATGATCCGCGACGTAGGCGTAACCGCCGGAGACTGCCACGTCAAATGCCAAACCCGGGGTGTCCACGAAGCCCACCTCGAATGGGCTTGCGGGCGTTGAGACGTCGATCACACGCAGGCCGGCTTCGCGATCTGCGACGTAGGCGTAGCTGCCGGAGACGGCCACGCCCTCTACGGAGCCGGGCAGGACAACTTCGCCAACAGCCAATGGCGCTGCAGCGTTCGAAACATCGGCGACAACAAGCACGGTGCCGCTGCCGAAGAATGCGTGGCTGCCGGACACTGCTACCGCGTACGCAGGCCCGTACGGCCACCGTCCCACAAGCTCCAGGCAGTCCTGCGCGAGCGCGGGCGGACGCTCGGCCTGGGCCACCGTTGTCATGGCAAGTAGGCCCACTACGAAGGCAGACTTGATCACGATAGTCTTCATGCGACTTCCTCCCCGGAGTCTGCGAGCCGGAGACACTCCGGGCCGCTGTACCCTTCGGTAGCCCGGCGATCTTGGGGACCTTCGTGTTCTTAGACCCAGCCCTGCGAGAAGGAGGCGAGGACCCGTAGCTTTGTGTGCTCAGCCTTTCGGCTGGCTTACCTTTTCGAGGTAACTTCAAACGCTACTCCTGCTCGGAGCAGAAGTCCATAAACTGGGTTAAGGATTCTGGGTGAGCTAGACACCCAGCGGTGTGGGTGCTCGTTCTGACCCTGTCCCAGCCTGACTGGGGCTGTATGGGGGCACGATCTCGCGCCGCGTGATCCAGACCACACGTGAGAGGAGATCGTGGCCTGGTGCTCGCTGAGACAGGTCGGTTGGCGCGAGAGGGCGATGGACCAAGCGCACTCGTCTCGGGGCTCGAGCCACCGGGCTTGTACTCCTGTACCCCAGGTGACGGATATCGGTCTTCGAGTGGTCCGCTCGGTGCCGGCAACGAAGCCCAGACCTACAGCGTAACGCGTCTGGCGAAGAAGAGTCCCAGAAGGACAAGACCGATCAGCAGGGTGAACAAACCGATCGGTGGCACTGCCGGGACTCCTCCAGGTATCTCAAACTCGATGAGATTCGCCGCGATGCCCGGATCACCTTGTGTGCGCCACTCTACGGTGCGAAAGGTGCCGGAGATACTCATCCCCAGGGTCTGACTCTCCGAGCCTATATCGCTGGGCGTGATCTCATCCTGGGCAACCACGGTGCTGGAATCATCGAGTCCCACCAATTGAGCCGACTCACCCGGGTCGTACCACGCTTCGAGTTCAAAGGTCGTAGCGTCGACCGGATTGGTTGTGCCCGGCTCTACAAAGCTGAAGACCGCGATTGCGTCGAAGAAGTCAGGGCTGAAGAACAGGTGACACACCGAGCCACCAAAATCCTCCTTTATCGGATCGACGTTCGCAGGCAGAGCATCGAACAGAATGCCGATCGGCCTCCACTGGTCGGCTAGAACTGTGCCGTCGGGAACGGGCGAGCCAGTCCCCGGGAATGTGCAGAGATCTACCGTGGTGACTTGAGCCCCGGCGACGCTGACACCTGAGACTGCGAAAAGAGCAGCGAGCATGACCATCTTCACGGTTTGCATGTTGGGTCCTCCCTAGGTTGTTGAATGAGACGCCTCTATTTCCACGCTTGTGACTCATCTCCGCAGCCCGGCGATCTTGGGGACCTTCACTGAATGTGGAGGAAGCGAGGACCCGTAGCTTTGTGCGCTCAGCTTTTCGGCTGGCTTACCCTTTTCGAGGTACTCCTTTCATACACCTTGCGGGCGCTGAGCGCACCACCCGAAGGGGTGGGGACCTCCTGAGACTCTGTCCCAGCCTGTCTGAGGCTGTATGGGGGCACTTTCTCGCTCTACGTGATCCAGACCTCACGTGCTAGCAGAGATGGCGGCTTGGGACTCGCTGGGACAGGTCAGTTGGTGCGAGGGGTGGCGGCCTATGGTGGTGGTTGTTGAGCGGTCCAGGCTGAGGTGTCGCCGGACTCGAAACCATCAGAAAAGATCGGCAGAGGCCCGGCAAAGCCGACCGAACCTTCAGCCGCCCGTGTACTGGCAAGGCCGAAGGGACCATCCAATCCGGTAGCTGCGCCGACGATGGATCGCGAAGGTGCGACGTCTCCGTCTGCCAGTCGAGGAAAGACCAGGACTTTGTCCGCCTCGTCGCTCAAGATCAATTCGTCGTCGTCGGTAAGCAATATCCCTTGAGGAAACTGCATCATCGTATTGGGACCGGCAATCCTCCTTACCGGCGCCATGTCTCCATCGGCCATCCTTGGATACACAGTGATCGAGCCATCTCTTTGCGAGACGTAGAGTTCATCGTGCTCGAGGCTGACAAAGATCCACTGATTGCTGCCCAGCTGTGTCGACGGTCCCTCCAGTGCTCGGATCGGCTCGACATCACCATTTGCAGTCCTGGGAAAGACCAGGATGCTGTTGGAAACACCGCTGCTCACAAAAATCTCGTCATGAGTCAGATCGATGAACAGCCCTAGAATGAAATCAAGCCCCGTATTGGAGCCCTCGATAACCCGAAGCGGGGCGACGTTGCCGTCGGCTGTCCGCGAGAAGACGCGTACCGAGTTGGTTGTTTTGTCGGTCACATACAGCTCATCGTTCACCGGATCCACTGCCACGGCTCGCGCATCCACGATTCCTGTGTTCACACCCTCCAGTGAGCGAATGGGCGCCTGATTCCCATCGGCATCGAGGGGATACACGTTCACCACCTCGTCGAGTATGTCGGGCACGAGAAACATCTCGCCGTGAACACGATC
>Ga0255052_10002208_pt1 | contig 14234 bp, 19 predicted proteins | sample JV7_2_21_MG_FD_188632 | JGI IMG/M metagenome (GOLD analysis project Ga0255052, IMG submission 188632) | Seawater microbial communities from Jervis Inlet, British Columbia, Canada - JV7_2_21 | ecosystem: Environmental > Aquatic > Marine > Inlet | place: Canada: British Columbia | collected... | reverse complement strand
ATTGCTCAGAAACACTCCGCAGAAGACATTGTCCTACACGTTAGAGGAATGGAGATTCCAAATCACGACCCTCGAGCATTCTCTGGTATGACAACAGTCTATGCCACTGCATCACGTGGAGCAAGTCACATGGAAGGCGACATGTATTCTGTTGATATGGGCGCGGACGTACAGGAGCTTGGAATTATTGCTGGTGATCGACTAGAGAACGATGGCAAGGGAAAGACTGCAGCGAGAGCCCAGGAGTTTCGAGCTTTCTTCGACTCGGTTATCATGTGTCATTTTGCTATTGTTCCGCCGCAAAAAATCATTGATATGCTAAACTATGCTCTAGGAACCTCTTACAAACTAGATGACACTATGACCATAGGAGCCCGCGCAGTCACGATGAAGAGACTGTTCAACCTGCGTTGCGGTCTCAAAACATCAGATGAAAGACTCCCAACACCTCTACTCAAACCTCATGCCGAAAGTGTCACTGATGACTTTGTTCCTGATGTTGATGCTCAACTGAAAGAATATTATGAATACCGTCAATGGAATCGAGAAACCGGTAGACCCACAGAAAAAGCTCTTCAAGACCTTGAGATGACTGATCTCCAATAATTTGGTCATTATCCGGAACCTTCTTTCGCAATACTCGCAGCATCCAAAGTAGGTGTTTCCAATACAAACAGTAGACGTTCTTGCAATTCAGATTGCACTCTTTTATGGGTTCATTCTATTTGGATATTTGATTGCACGGCTTTCTGGAAAGGGTCAGCTTGTGAACAAACACCTCAATTTCATTCTCATTAACGTCCTTGTACCAATACTCATTTTCTATGTCCTTCTTACTTCAGCTCCTCCTTCACTAGCAGAGATTCCAGTCTACCTTCTCATTGCCGTGATAATACATCTTCTGGGTCCTACTCTGATTTTCCTGAGGTTGAGGAAGAGTGAAATGAAAATTCAAACTAAAGGGTCACTCTATATCTGCTCTACCTTCAACAACGCCATATTCGTCCCGCTTCCTCTAGTTCTGATGTTCTTAGGTCCTGCTGCCGTGCCCTTTGTAATTCTCTTCTCTTTAACTCAGATGATTCTCTACGTTACGGTGGGATCTGTTATGGGTGCAAGCTTCAGCGAGCAGAATGCCGGATGGAAGAAAATAGCTAGGGATGCATTATTGTTTCCCCCATTTCTAGCCGCAATCTTTGCCCTGGTCCTTCTTGCCGCAGGAATAGGACTCCCAGGTATAATTTCCACCATTCTATCGTACAACTCACCACTCACTACATATCTTGCATTGTTGTCGGTTGGTCTGGGTGTTGGAATAAGGTTCTCCTTAGCCGATATCCGTGTTGCTTTGAATGTCATTGCAACAAGGCAATTAATCATCCCTCTCATCACCCTACCGATTCTCATTGTTTCAGGTCTTTCTCAGATTCCATTTCAGGTTCTTCTTCTAGAATCTATGATGCCTCCAGCCATTTTGACTGTCGTATATGCTTCAAGATTCGGTTTAGATGTTGAAACAGCTTCAACAACGGTAACTGTTGGAACTCTATTATTACTACCCTTGATTCCACTACTCCCTTTCATTCTAGGGTAGTATTACTGCGTAATCTGAAGGCATATATCGCAAGCAACCACTTGAACCAACGACCGGTGAGAAGTTTGAACAACGATTCAGAGAAATCCAATGACTCAGGAAAGATCAAGAAATCACTTGATGATATAGTTCACAAACTCGACCAGGATGCTGATGCTAGCAAGAGTTGGGCAAAATCTGTTTCTTCAAATAAAGAAGAATGGGAGAAGCTGAAGAAAAAGATCCACGAATGTCAGAAAGCATTGAAACAATTAGTTACAAACAAGAAGGCTGGATTAGTTGGTCAAGATGAGTTTGATGAGAAATACAGAAAACTCCAAGATGAACTGACCGAATTAGAATTCACTGTATATAACATGCGACTTGGTACCAGAGTGAGTCAATAGTGTGAAATCACTCAGCTCTAGCACGCATGACTAGAAGTATAGTTTCTATTGCAACCAAGACTCCAAGAACAACTGAAAGCGCAATCAGTCCAATGTTAGTTGTGTCGTTCGATATCTGTCCTGACCTTCCCTCTAGACCTGAAGCAAGCGCTCCAAGATTGTAGTTCATCATCCAGAAGTATTCAGACTCTGCGAAGAAGACGGTCCTCCACCATATGAGGATGCCGCCGTAATCTGCCTGTAATTGATACGCGTACTCCCCGCCTGCTTGGAACTTGGCAACTTCAGAACCAATTATCAGATTGATAGTTCCATTCCTGATGGCAGTCTGAATATCCAACAATTTGATAGCTGGAATAAAGACCTCCTCAATCTGTAGGACTGCCTCGCTCGTAATCCCAAAGGCTTCTGCAACATATGCCTCTGTAGGAGATACGACAACAGCATGCATCTCAGAAAAACCATGCACATCATCTAGAGCATCAATGATACTCTGAAGCTCATCTATTGAATCAGAGAATGAATTGAAATTTGAGGTCCAATCATTAGTCATCGTTGCGTTTAGCTTGATCAGAGCAGCTCGCGTGGCATTAGCAATTGCCAAGGCATTTCGTGGAAGCAGCCAGAAGCCATGTGGATTTCCTTCTTGAGCTTCACCATTATCCTCCACCTCGCCTGGCATTAGCGACAATGCTGCACCATAGTCATCATAGTTCTCCGAAGCATCGACATCATGAAATGTGATGAATGGTGTTGCAGTAAGATTAGCAAGCTCTTCCTCCCAGTGTAAGTGTCCAGTGAATACCAACAGCTCAGCCGCATCAGCTGTAGCAATGATTTCTGGTGTGAGGGCGAATGCATGAGGTTCTGTTTCCTGTTGAAGTAGGACTGTGGTGCTGACCTGAGGACCACCTACCTCTTGGACTATCCCTGCAAGTGAAGCTACTGAAACTGCTATCCTATGAACAGGTTGGTCCTGTGCATGCACCTCTAAAACCACCGAACTCACAATGAGTGGTAACAGGAACAAAACCAGGGGGATGAGGGCATATTGTTTCCGCTTCAAAACATTCACTACAGAACTTCATCTAGCCAAATCCTTAATAACAATTTTGTAATAGTTACTAACCTAGATGATATTCTGAAGGTGTTCACGATGCCCATTGTTGCTATTTCCATGAGCGATTCCGATTTCAAAGAGTTAGAGTTTCTAAAAAAGAAAGGACGATTCGCGAGCAGGTCTGAGGTTGTTCGACATTCAGTCCAGACATTGTTGTCTGAACATCGCACAATTGAGAAAGTAAAAGGAAATGTGACAGCAGTATTCACAGCTCTATATTCTAAGAAAGGTCGGGGTCAAGCCATCTCTGCAGTCCAACATGAATATGGTGACGCTCTCACAGCGTTGATTCACGACCATACTAGTGAAGGGAATTGTGTTGAAGTGATGGTTGTGACCTCTGATGCAGATCAAGTTCGTGGATTCTTGAAGAAGCTCCGTGCACAGAAGAAGGTGCTTAAGGTTGATGTTAGTCTTATAGGAGGCGGCGATTGATGGAAGCCGTTCCATTAATTGAAGCAAAAAATCTTGCAGTACGTTATCCTAATGGTGAACTTGCTCTTCATAATGTTTCGTTTGGTATCAAATCCCCGAGTTTCATGGCAATAATTGGACCGAATGGATCAGGTAAATCTACGCTTGTGAAGACCTTTCTCGGACTCCTCAAACCGTTCCGCGGTAGTATCAAAGTCAATGGATACGATTCAGTGAAAAAATCTGGTAAGATTCGGAAGATTGTGAGGTATGTCCCCCAACGTGACCGAATTGAGCTTACAGTACCAATGAAGGTAAAAGACATAGTATTGATGGGAAGATTGCTCAAGAAACTTCCTCCTCGTTTTTCCTCATCAAAAGACATCAAGGTTGCAAAGGATGCTCTACAACAAGTAAACATGGAAGAGCTTTGGGAACGGCCCTTTCCTGAACTTTCAGGCGGACAAAGACAACGAGTTCTAGTAGCTAGAGCGTTAGCGGGTGAGGGGTCTATTTTGGTTCTTGATGAACCACTGGCTGGTACAGATGTTGAGAGTCAGGACCTAATAGTTGAAGCCCTAGGGCGATATCACAAAGAGAATGACGTGAGTATCATCATGGTCACACACGACCTAAACCCAATCCATACGCTTGTTCAAGATGTACTCCTTTTGAAGAACACAGTGATTGGTATTGGTGAACCGTGTTCTGTCATGGATCCAGAACTCATCAAAAAAGTGTATGGACCAAGTGCACGGATTGTCGAACACTCTGGACATAGATACTGCATGACAAAGGACTCGGGGATTGACCGTCATGATTGACATCATTCAAGTGATTCTTGCAAGTCCATTTCTTCAGCGGGCCTTGCTCGGAGCTGTTCTAGTGGCGGTAGTAGCTGCGGCCAGTGGGACGTTCCTCGTCTTTCGTGGACTTTCATTCATGGCCTCAGGGGTTGCTCATGCGGCATTAGGTGGAGCAGCACTGGGGATATTCCTACAGGAATCGGGCATCGCTCCGTGGTTCGATCCAGTTGTTGGAGCTCTACTCTTTGCAGTTCTTGTGGCTGTGTTCACAGGGTATGCTGGAGAATCAGGAATCACACAAAAAATGGAGGTTGCAGTTGGTGTTTCCTTTGCACTCTCTATGAGTCTAGCAGTCTTTCTGATGTACTACATCCCACCCTACAGAGTTCCTCAGATCTGGGGCTACCTTATGGGAGACATCCTATTGCTAAATGACCTTGATCTTATTATGCTAGCAAGCACTGCAGCGCTCTTGGGAATCATCACTCTGATGTTCAACAAAGAGTTCGTATACGTCAGTGTTGATATGGAAGGCTCAATCGCTCATGGGATGAACGCACGTGCATATCACTATCTGATGCTTATTGTTTCAGCCCTAGCAATCGCTCTTGCTACGAAAGCTGTTGGAGCTATTTTGGTCTACGCTATACTTGTCGCTCCAGCTGCCGCATCAAATGAATTGGTGAAATCTGTGCGTGGAGTTATCATCTCGGTGTTCCTGATTGCCCTTATTGCTGAACTAGCTGGCATTGCATCCTCTTTTGTGTTGCATGTATCTCCAAGTGCAATAGCTGGAATTCTTGCTGCATTATCATATATTCTCGCTCTACAGATTAAAAGAATCCGGGAGAGGGTACACGTTGAGCTTGGTAGTGAAGATGAGGTTATTGAGGATATATTCAAGGAGGCTGTGCTTGATTCAAGTGATGCACACCACCATGACAACTAACTACCATCAACGGGACAACGTTGATTCCGTCGGTATGTTTAAGTGGGAAACATAGGCATCTCGGTTTCTAAGGTCGGTGTGAGACAGTGAGCGAGGAAACCCCTGAAAGGAGCCAAATGATACGCTCCTTAATTATTACGATTATACTCACCGTTTTGTTCTTAGTATTAGGATTAGCTCTATGGGCCTGGTCTTCACCAGATGTTGTTGCTTCAAGCCCTGTAGGTGCATTGAACGAAATCAATCCTGCCATCACAATATTGATAGAGGTATTGGTGATGTTTGGATTCTTCGTATTTCTCTCAGTTACCGTAATCAATCTAAAATTGTCACTGACTGAGATCAGAGCTGGTTGGACTGAAGTCATCGTTGTACTGATAGTCTTAGCAATAATGGCATCAACAATGTTTGGCGTATTTGTTGGCGCTGCATCAATGATACTCTCTCTTGGATTCGTAGTCTATCTGTATCTGCTCCAAGAGTAATAATCAAGGCATAACAGGCACATTCGAGCATTTTCAGCTCTGAGGATGTACCAGAAACTTTATGAGTGTAGGTCAGAGTTTTCGACTCAGAGCCTTGTGGCAGAAATGCCTGGGGCTGGCAATAAGAGAGTCCTCAGGGCTCTTCGGAATTGTTGGATTGTATCTTTGGTAATGTTCCGACTTCCGTTGTGTTCTGAAGGCTCTTGGAGGAAGATACTGTGTTTGGGATCTCTGGCTCTGGTTATGATATGAGTACCAGCATCTTTAGTCCTGATGGAAGGATATTCGCCGCTGAATATGCAAAAAAAGCGGTTGAACTAGGTGAAACATCAATTGGTGTTCTTGTAGATGATGGAGTGATTCTTCTAGCAAAGAAGAGGATTAAACCACTTCAAGAACCAGAAAGTGTGGAAAAAATTTCTAAAATTGATGACCACGTTGGTGTAGCAACATCAGGATTAACTGCTGATGCTCGAAAGCTGATAGCTGAAGCTAGAGTCAAAGCTCAATCATACTGGTTAACATATGAAGAGCCAGTACCCGCTGAGGCATTGGCTGAACATATCTGCGACCTAAAGGCTCAGTTCACACAAGGTGGTGGAGCAAGACCTTATGGAGTTGCTATGATATTTAGCTCCATTGATCTTGATGGCTCACCAAAATTGTATGTGACTGACCCAGTAGGAACCTATTGGGGGTTCTTGGTTGCAGTTCTTGGAAGAGGTGCAGCCCGTGCTGGAGAATATCTTGAAAAGAATTACTCCCGGAAGATGAATACGGATGATGCGATATCTCTCGCATTGAATGCACTTCGCGAGTCTGATGACAAGGAATTGACTACAGACAATGTAGAGATTGCAATAATTCCAAAAATATCTCGAACCTTTGTGAAACTAACACGGAATGAGATAGAAGGCTTCCTAAATCCTGCCAGACCCAAGAAAGAGTAAGAGTTGACCGAATGATGATGGGCGGCGGAGGAACAGGTAAGAAATCGGGAGACACGTGGCTAGAACTAGACGCAGTGGTCATCGGGATTAAAAAAGGCCATCTACGGTTTGAGATATTTGTTGATCCGAGTCTTGCATTTGAGTACAGACGAGGAGAAGATATCCCTCTTGAGGAGATTCTGAAATCATACGAAGTATATGAAGATGCTAAAAGAGGAGAACGTGCCACAGACAGTCTTGTAAAAGATGCCTTTGGGTCCGACGAAATTTTCGAAATCGCCCCAGAAATCATCAAACGGGGAGAGTTCAAACTAACCCACGAACAGAGAGTACAGCTTGTGGAAGAGAAGACTGAAACGATTATCCGTGACCTGGCAAAGCGTGCCATGAATCCACAAACTGGACACCCTCATCCACCCGACAGAATTCGTCAAGCAATGGAAGAAGCTAAAGTTACTATTGACCCCTTTATTACAGTGGATGAACAGGTTCCAACAGTTGTAAAAGCACTCAGAGTGATTATTCCAATCTCTTTCGAGAGTGTGAAGTTACAGATTACTTTACCCGCCACTTTCTCTGGCAAAGGATACAACTTAGTTGCAACTGCCGGTGTAATAAAATCAGAATCATGGGGTCAAGATGGTTCGTGGACTGGACTTGTTGAGATTCCAGCTCAGAAAAGACAAGAGCTCTATGATGAACTCAATAAACTGACAAAGGGACAAATCCGAATAGAGGTCATCAGATAATCATAATCAAGTTATAGTAATAAGAAAAATTTGAATCAGAAAGAGGGAAAAAATAATTGGCAGTATATTTTCAAAAACGTGAAGTAGTTGTCCCCGGGCAGTTACTTGCTGAAGGTAGGTATAGATCCTCCTTTGGCACATATGATGATGAAGGCAAGATATTCTCCTCTCTTGTGGGTCTGGCCGAGCTCAGAGGAAACACAGTCAAAGTGGTTGCTCTCGAAGGTAGCTACATCCCAAAAGAAGGCGATCTTGTAATTGCAACAATCAATATTGTAGCTGGCAACAATTGGAAGGTGAATATCGGTGGTCCTTATGGTGCATCTCTTCATGCGAACAATGCATTGAGACGACCATACTCTGACGACATTTCAGAGTACATGGATATCGGTGATGTGATTTCTGCTGAAATTATCGCATTCGATAGAAATAGCGGTCCCTTCCTCGGGATGAAAGGAAGAGGTCTTACAGTACTTACTGATGGAATGGTTCTAGAAGTGAGTCCAGCAAAGATTCCGCGAATAATTGGTAGAAGTGGTTCCATGATCAACATGATTAACGACCATTTGAAGATCGATACAATTGTCGGTCAGAATGGCCGTATATGGATACGAGCTCCGAGTACGGAGATTCTTCGCCTTGCTATCAAGGCATTCAGAACCATCGAAACCCAAGCACACACATCCAGACTTACAGATCGGATTAGTTCGATGCTTGTGGAGGAATTGGAAAAAATCAAAGGCTCAGTAGAAACAAAAGAAGAGGTTCAAGAAACGGCTGAATTGCCGGAGACCGAACCTGAATCAGAACCCGAATTAGATACAGAAGCTGAACCTGTGCCAGCACCAGAATCCAAGACGGATTCAAAAGAAAAACCAGAGCCTGAGACCCCACCTGAGAAGAAAGACACTACAGTTGAGGTCGAAGCTAAGAAAGATGAAGAAAAAGAAGAACCAACAGAGGAAGTGAGTAAAAATGAGTCCTGAAGTAAAGCCCGATTTTCTAATTAGTCCCGAGGGCTTGAGAATAGATGGTCGACGACCTGATGAAATGCGACCGATCGAGCTAAAAGTTGGTGTGCTCAAGCAGGCTGATGGCTCCGCGTCAATCCGCCAAGGAAAGACCTACATCATAGCTGGAGTCTATGGTCCACGAGAGCTGCACCCAAGGCACCTAACACTGAACGATAGAGCCTATCTAAGAGTGGTTTACAGAATGGCAACATTCTCGGTTCCAGATAGAAAGAGACCTGCTCCATCTCGAAGAGAGAGGGAGATTTCAATGGTCATTGCTAACTCTCTGAAACCCGCGCTCTTTCTTGAAGAATTTCCGAAATCAGTAGTTGATGTTTTCATCCAAGTGATTCAAGCAGATGGTGGTACACGCTGTGCCGCAATTAATGCAGCTTCGCTAGCGCTTGCAGATGCTGGAATCCCAATGAGAGGTCTAATCCCTTCAGTTGCAGTAGGTAAGGCTGATGGCAAACTATTGGTTGATCTTGGAGATGAGGAAGACAAGTATGGACAAGGCGATGTTCCGATGGCAATCATCCCCCAGACTGAGGAGATCACTCTCCTACAACAGGATGGGTCCTTCACGAAGGAGGAGCTCGTTGAGGCAATGCGTATGGGGATTAACTCATGCAAGTATCTTCATGAACTTCAGAAAGAAGCTCTAAAACGTACTTATGTCAGAAAACCAGGCGATGAAGGCGATGAAGGCTACGAGGACGACCTAGAGACAGATCTGGGTGAAGCTGAATTGATGGAGGATGAGTAGAATGGGTGATTATAGTACTAAAACAATCAGTCACATGGATCGTGACTTCATTTCTGACCTTCTTCGGAAGGGTGAACGTCTTGATGGCCGCGGTTTTGTTGAGTACCGTGACCTTGAAATTGAGGCGAATGTAGTTCCTGCAAAAGCTGAGGGATCAGCCCTTGTAAGGCTCGGTGATACGAGTATTGTTGCAGGAGTGAAGGTCCTTGTTGGAGATCCCTATTCCGACTCTCCTGATAAAGGAGTAATTATGGTGACTGCTGAGATGTCTCCCATTGCTTCCCCGCTGTTCGAACTCGGTCCTCCCAAAGAAGGAGCCATCGAGCTTGCACGGGTTGTTGATCGTGGAGTACGAGAATCTGGGACTGTTGATACAAAGAAACTCTGTATTGAGGAAGGAAAGAAAGTCTACATGGTATTTGCAGATGTCTATCCTATGGAGTACGATGGGAATCTTATTGATGCTTCATCCATTGCAGTTAATGCAGCATTACTTACAACGAAATATCCCGAGATGAAATGGGAAGATGGCAAAGTTGTAAAAACTGGTAAGATGCTACCGCTGCCCCTTAACAACATGGCAATCGAGCACACAGTATCCAAGATTGATGAGAGTCTCGTAATCGACCCAACGTTGAAAGAGGAGTTCGTACAAGACTGTAGACTTACAATGGCAGTTGACAAAGATAATAAATTCACTGCAATACAGAAAGGCGGTGGAGCTGGTCCCATATCACTTGAGCTTGTCGAAAAGGCAATGGATATGGCTCTAGAAACTACAACGGACATCAAGAAGAAAATCGTAGAAGCCACTAAGTCTGTAAAGTAGATGTGAACAGATGATCAGAATTTCACTCTGGTCATCTAATTTCTACTCACGGATAGATAAGATGTGTCCTCCTCTACGAGAAACAAATCTCTATCTCATGATGGACCTCTCTTCTCTCTTTGCACTAATACAATCCCTCACAGTTCACACAATATCAATTCTATGAGTTCATATGCTCAAAACAACATGGAACATTATGATAGGACTAGGTATGTGGACTAGAGTCTTGGACAAGACTCGACGTGAGCGACTGAAAGCCCGAAGGAACAAATCCAAAGGGACGTCTTTACTCCCAGGCGAGGGACAATCATCAGGTCCTTGGGAGTCTGCGGCTGTTCATTTTGTCCAGACGGACCTTCTTGGTTTCGGTGACGACTCCAAATTGAGTGATGATGACCCCGCCGTAGTAAGAACTGTGGAAACTCTCTCTGTCGTTGGAAGTGATGATACAGCATCAGTACAGGAGAAGGAAACCAGGTCTGTAGGAGTGATCCTATCTCGATGATGACAGACAATGCTCTTGCCAATTCCACTTTCCTTTGGAATGTGGGAAGTGGTGACACTGGCAAGAGAAGGGCGGAACACAGAAGTTTCTTGCAGTTGAGATTCATTCACCTTTAAAGAAACAGAGTCAGAATAAGAGAAACACAACACAACGTAAGCCTAATAAGAGAATCAATAATGGGCCGATTGATAGGTTCCAGCAGCCTCACTTCCCCCCTCTTGTGGGGTGAAGTAATAATCACAAGGAGACCAGAAAATGGGACGAACCAAAAAAGTTGGTAGCACAGGAAGATTCGGAGTAAGGTACGGTGCTAAACTACGCCGAAGAGTCCTTGACATAGAGAAGAGAAGGCATGAACCGAATCGTTGCCCTGCTTGTGCTACAAAAGCATTGAAGAGAAAGGCTGTTGGACTATGGACATGCAACAAGTGCGATCTACTCTTTACAGGTGGTGCCTACGTTCCTTACACAGATGCAGGTAAAGCAGCCAAACGAGCAATTGCACAGAGGGTTTCTGGTGATTTTCTTGCACTCCGCGATGATGAGAACATCGAAGATGCTGTCGATTTCCTTCCCAATATCGAGAAAGAGGAAATTGTCATCGATGCTGAAACAGTAGAATCAGAAGAAACTGAAGCTGAAACTACACCTGAACTAGAAGAAACTGAAACCGCACATGAACCAGAAGAGTAACCAAGGCCGGACTGCATTGCCGATTTTACTTATTACCACCTCGCGGAAGACTTCCAATCGAGTACGCTCTTTTGCACGTGACTTATGGACAGTACTTCCAAATACTGAGCGATTCAATCGAGGGGGACAAGGTCTCTTCGAGATCGCTGCACGTGTCAAACAGACCGGAGCACAAGCCGCACTCATAATTTCAATGTGGAAAGGAAATCCAAGTTTTCTCAGTTTTACTTCTTCCTCGGAAGAGGAACTAGCATCCATCAAAGTAGAGATGGCTATGCTCCGTCGTGAGGTCAATTCTTCAAAGAAAAGAATCAACAGAGTCATTGGAGTCTTTGTCGAATCTAACTGCACTGACAAGACGCGCGCTCTAGGCGAGATGCTAGCATCTCTCTTGGGTCTTGAGCTTGCAGAGGTCATTCATTTAGATACAACCACACATGAACCTAACCAGTCCATGATTTGGCTCCAGGACGCCCCCTCTGGAAAGATTCTTTGGACGCATTATCATACTACTGATGGTACTGAAATTGGTCCTAGAATTAGGGTGACCTCTTTCAGAAGCGGTGAAAATGATGAGCTCTAGTATTGTCGTAGGTAAATCAACAATTGAGATTCCACTTGATTCAAAGAAAACAGCAGAGTTGCTTCTAGCTGCCTTGAGCCCTGAAACTAAATCCGGACCATCTGATAGAGCCACAACAAGTGTATCGATTCATGATTCTGTCCTTGTCATTGAGGTTGAAGCGAATGACATCACTGCACTGCGAGCTGCGATAAACTCATACCTTGCTTGGGTTTCTGCTTGCCTTCGAACAGTTGAGCTTGCTTGATGTCATGCCACAACAGTTAAGTCACATCTCAGAGGGCGCAGTCTGAAACGAGCCGTTTTGTGAGACGGAGTGAATTAATAATGGCCCAGAATATACCACCCGCATTGGAGCAAGAACTTCAGAAATTCGATACAATGCGACGTAATCATGAAACTCTTACAGCTATGTCTCAGACACTTCAGGCTGAGCTGACTGAGGTAAAAGGGACGCTTGAAGAATTGAAAAAACAACCTGATGATACTGTTACATACAAAGCTGTAGGACAGGTTATGTTCAAAGTAGAGAAACCAGCAGTTGTGGAAGAACTAGAAGATAGAGAGAAGACTATAGAGATGAGACTGGCATCTACCACAAAACAGACGGGAAAACTTGCTGATCAGCTCAAAGAACTTCAGACAAAGATTGAACTAGAGCTTTCTAAACGCAATTTGCGTATTCAGTGATGAAGATGAGTCCAATACTGAGCATCGGACTTCCGGAAATCTCGGAGGAAGTCATTGAGAAACTTACAGAAAGTTGCGAGGCTCAGATTAGTGATTTTATTGTAAAGAAGATACCCGCGAAAAGCATAGAGAGCATGTTCGTCAGCTGTACTCTCGAATTTGAGAATGGTCAGCTTGACCTCGACGTCCAAATTGAGATAAGCCAGGCGTTCGACTCGGGTCACTCACTTGACAATCTGTTGCAAGAAGCAACAGACTTCGGGGTTGAGTGGCTGGAGAATCAGTTGACGGAGTTGAAGGATCAATGAACCTTCAAGAGCTCCTCAAAGAAGTCAAGACCCCTCTTATCATGGGTCATCAGAATGCTGATCCAGATGCAGTCTGCGCAATGATAGCTTTTGCAAAACTCTACAAAATTATCAATCCTGAAGGCGTATATTCTCTCGTGACAGACGATAGAAGTAGGTTGTCAAAACAAATTCTCAAGAATTTTACGCCTGATATGGAATTTCAAAATAAGTCTGAGGATACTCATGATTTCTTTGTGTTACTCGATACAAATAGTCCATTCCAGCTGGGGTCCGGTCTTCAAGATATTTTAACCAATCCTAGTAAGACGCTGGTTATTGACCACCATGAATTGAACCCTGAAATTGATACGATTGCAAAACATCAGATACTGAATAGCGACAAGTCATCTACGTGTGAGATAATGGTTGATGTGTACAATGATACTGGGATTAACATTGATAGTGATACGGCGAATCTGCTTCTCACTGGAATGATATTTGATACGCGACGTTTCTTCTACGCTGATTCGAATACACTCTCATCCGCCATCAAGCTTATCGAAGCTGGAGCAGATTATGAACGATGTGTGAGGTCTTTATTGATACGACCTGACCGGTCCGAACGAATCGCTCGTCTTAAGGCTGCAGGTCGGGTGAAAGTCCATCTAGTAGGGGATTGGATTGTTGCTATTTCAAAAATCAAAGCCTTTGAAGCAAGTGCCTGTCGTAGCCTTATCGACATTGGTGCGGATGTGGCGATTGTTGGAGGTAGCCCGAAAGATGATGTTGTGCGGCTCAGCTCACGAAGCACCCGCGACTTTTTCGAGCACTCTGGAATCAATCTAGGAACGGATGTTATGGAACCACTTGGAGCAATAATTGATGGTGCAGGTGGTGGTCATGCAAATGCTGCTGGTGCAAATGGAAGAAAAGACCTTGACAAGGCACTCGTTAAATCGTTAGAGATTATTAGGGGTGCTATTGAGAATAAGACGAATTCAAAAGAAAGAGAGAGTGCTGTGTAGATTGCCCCTGATAGAGTTCGCTGATTTCAGTTTCAAATACTTGGGAGCAGAAACTCTAGCACTTAGACGCATTAGTCTAAAGATCAAACCGGGGGAATATCTAGTACTAACAGGGCCTTCTGGGTGTGGAAAAACCACTTTGTGTAGAGCAATAAATGGTCTAGTTCCTCAATTCCATCGTGGTTACATTGCAGGAAATGTATATGTTGATGGAAAAGACACTCGCGAATTTAGTGTTGCACAACTCGCACCAACAGCAGGACTAGTGTTTCAAGAACCAGAGAATCAGCTCGTGACTCTCAATGTAGAACGTGAAATTGCATTTGGACCTGAGAATTTGGGTGTTGACCCTAATGAAGTGCGCCGTAGAGTTGAGGAACTCATTGA
>Ga0255052_10002205_pt1 | contig 14250 bp, 9 predicted proteins | sample JV7_2_21_MG_FD_188632 | JGI IMG/M metagenome (GOLD analysis project Ga0255052, IMG submission 188632) | Seawater microbial communities from Jervis Inlet, British Columbia, Canada - JV7_2_21 | ecosystem: Environmental > Aquatic > Marine > Inlet | place: Canada: British Columbia | collected... | reverse complement strand
ACCGTAAACTTCCGCCCGAGGGTCTCGTGGATATCGAGATGCGGAACCTTGGTACCGAAAGCACCGAGAAAGTTGCATACGTGGTCACTGTCAATGGTGAAGGCAATATTCGTATTCGCAATCTCGCGGTCATGCTGTTGCTTCCTGATGGAGTCAATTACCTGCCAGGCACACTGAAGGTGGCCGGCCAGACCGTCGACGAACCTCGAATTGCCGGGCCGTCACTGACGATCGGATTGCCGGAACAATTCGGCGACTGGTCACGCGAGATTCGCTTTGAAGCGCGGATCTCCGACGACACCCACGGTGAACTGACAACCAAGGCGTTTGCGAAATTCGATTCGCCGATTGAGCCCGGACAGAAGACGCCGATCGTTGAAACGAAAATGGTTCGTGAGCAGGCGGTCATCGAAAACGAGGGTTACGTACTCAACCTGAAATTCGGCGTGTTATCCGCTGAGCTGTCGCCCAGCGATCGACTGGACCTCGATATCCTGACCGACGGGTGGGAGGGCGTCGGTGACGTCAATATCGCCGCAATTGGTCACAGCGACAGCCAAAGAATTTCGCCGGCAAACCAGGACGTGTTTGCCGACAACTATATTCTCTCTCGCGCTCGCGCAATGGCAGCGGCAAACTATCTTGCCCGGGCTCTGAACGTTAGCAACGACAGGATTACCGTACAGGGCCGCGGTCCGGACGACCCGGTTGTGAGCAACGCGACAGCTGATGGCCGACAGGCGAACCGTCGTGTCGAGCTGATTCTGTCAGGCAAGCGGCCGACGAAACCGTCATTCCTGGAAGTTACGCAGGCCACATCAGGTGTTGTAATCGCAGAGACGCAGGGAGCTGTTCCCGGTGCTGAACAAGAATTACTAAGAAGCCGACTGGCTAATACCATCGACGACATCAGCGGACTGCCGTCGTCCCAGGTTGAGCCGGCGATCAGTGAACTCAAGGCCGGCGTTGAGATGTTGTTGCCAGCGGCTGATTTCAATCCGGCGATACCAACGACCAAAATTTCGATCAAGCACGGGCTGCAACAAAAGCTCAGCGTTTCTCTGAACAGTCGGCCAGTGAATCCGCTGAACTACGATGGTATCGAAGTCAGTGCTGACCAGACATTCGCTGTTTCACGCTGGAAAGGTGTCGACCTGAAAGATGGCGCGAATGAAATCAGCGTTGAGGTTGTCAATCCTGATGGTTCCGTCGCCAGTGTGCTTGAACGAATCGTCAACTATTCTGGAACCGCCGTGCGCGGTGAAATCGTTCCGGAATTATCTGTCATGGTTGCAGATGGCAAAACGCGTCCGGTCATCGCGGTCAGGCTGTATGACCGCTCAGGAAAGGAATCACGACAGGGTGCAGTCGGTGCATTTCGCGTTAACGCTCCGTACCGCTCCTGGTGGGAAGTCGAGTACGACCGCAAGAACAAAATTGTTGCCGTAGGCCATCGAGAGCCGATCTATCGTGTTGGCCCCGGTGGAATTGCACTGATCGAACTGGAGCCGACCACTCAGGCTGGCGAGGCGAAAATCACGCTGAATTTCGACAATCGGCGACAACAGGAATTGCGCACGTGGCTCAGCGCACAACCACGTGACTGGATCCTCGTTGGGTTTGCACAGGGCACAGCTGGCTACAACACATTGACGGATAACATGACTGCGGCCGTCGAAGCAGGATTTGAAGATGAGTATTTCGACGAGGGCAGGGTCGCGTTCTTCGCCAAGGGACAGGTAAGAGGCGAGTATCTCCTGACGGTGGCCTATGACTCGGATCGTGAACGAAGCGAAAACCGCGACAGGTTCCAGACCGTGGTCGATCCGAACGCCTACTACTCCCTGTACGCGGACAAAAGTGAACAACGCTTCGACGCCCCAAGTCAGCGCAAGCTTTACCTGAAACTCGAGCGTCGGCAGTTCTTTGTGTTGTTCGGTGACTTCGATACCGGGATGTCGGTGACCGAGCTCGCGCGATATGAGCGCCGGTTCAACGGCCTCAAGAGCGGATTCCAGGGCGAAAATGTCGGTTACACGGCATTTGCCACGGAAACGAATCAATCATTTGTGCGTGACGAAATTCGTGGTGACGGAACCTCGGGTCTCTATCAATTGAGTAGCGCGCCCATCATAGCGAACAGTGAGCAGGTAAGAATCGAAGTCCGCGATCGATTTGATACTGGCGAAATACTGAGCAGCAGTACGCTGAGCCGGTTCCTTGATTACAACCTCGATACGCTGGACGGCACGCTTTACTTCAAGCAACCGGTTCCAAGTCGCGATTCGGCGTTCAACCCCATATTCATCGTTGTTGAATATGAAAGTGAGTCCAGTGCCAACGAAGACATTATTGCTGGTGGTCGGGCTTCGGTACGCACCGGCGACGATCAGTTTGAGGTTGGCGTCAGTCACATCGATGAAGGACAGCTAGGTGCCGAGTCGGACCTCACCGGCGTGGATATCCGCTGGCAGGTCAATCCGGAAACGTTGCTCAAGGCAGAATTCGCGTCAAGCAATCGCATTGAGAGTGGCGTGGAGACTAGCGGCAGCGCGCATTCGGTGACGCTGGAACACCAGGGCGAGAAGGTCGACGTCCGTGCCTATCTCAAGGAAGTGGATGAAGGATTCGGGCTTGGGCAGCAGAATGCCGCTGAAAAAGGCATTCGCAAGGTCGGTGTTGATGGCCGTGCGCAAGTCGCGGAGCGCTTCTACTTCGACGGCGAGGCAAGTTGGCAGCAAAATATTGAAACAGAAGCAATTCGTAATGCCGCAAAGGCGCAATTGCGCTATGAAAACGATGGCTTTACGGCGTCGACTGGTCTGATTCACGCGTCTGACGAGTTCGCCGATGGCCAAACGTATAGCAGTAATCTTGCTGAGCTTGGTGTCAGCAAGAAACTTGGTGGCGTGACCCTGCGGGCCAATGGCAGTTTCGAATTGAGCGGCGATGCAGAAAATGCCGATTTCCCGACAACTGTTGTCATCGGCGCTGACTATCGGATCATGCAGGGTGTCGAATTATTCGCGGAATACGAAGAAGCGAGTGGACCGTTGCTCGAGACGTCAATGACTCGACTGGGTGTCAAAGCATCTCCGTGGAGCCGTGCACAAATCAATTCCTCGATCACGAGTGAGGAAACAGAATATGGCCCACGCCTGTTCTCCAACGTCGGGCTGATCCAGGGATTCCAGCTGAATGAACATTGGGTACTGGATATCGGCCTTGATCAGGCGAATACGATAACGGACTCCTCAATCAGGCAGTTTGACCCTGCTCGCGAGCTCGTATCGGGTTCACTGAGTGATGATTTCATTGCTGTTTCCCTCGGCGCCGCATACAACGCCGATTTGTGGAGCGCGAACAGTCGCATCGAATACCGCAACTCAGATTCCGAAGAACGAAAAACACTGCTGTCCGGCTGGTATCGCGAGCCAGCAATGGGTCATGGAATGTCCGCCGGACTCGCGATGTTTACGTCAGAGAACACTAGCGGTACGAAGACTTCTGCGACCGATTTCAAATTCGGCTGGGCCTGGCGCAAAGCGGAGAGTCGTTGGTCGTTTCTCAATCGCGTTGACCTGATTGTGGAAGACAATGAGCTTCTGGCCCAAAGGGAAGAAAGTCAGCGCCTGATAAACAACTTCAATGCGAATCGAAGAGTCAGCGCGCGGACCCAGTTATCGCTGCAATACGCGTTCAAATACGTGAAAAGCATGTTTGATAACCAGGAGTTCTCGGGTTATACGGACCTGGTCGGCCTCGATTTCCGTCGCGGCTTCAAGAACAAGTGGGATTGGGGAACACACGCGAGTGCCTATCATTCCTACGAGTCCGAGGTTGTCGATTACGGGTTCGGGCTCGATGTCGGCTACAACGTGCGTGACAACCTGTGGGTAACGATCGGTTACAACGTTGCCGGCTTCCACGACAGTGATTTCACTTCCGCCCGGTACACGGCACAAGGGCCATATATGCAGATCTCGATGAAGGCAGATCAGCACGCGTTGAAAAATATTGCCAACCGTCTCTAGCAAGCAACAATAGCAATGACCGCGGGTACCCTTCAGCCGCGAATCAATATTAGGGTCTCTGCGCGATTTTGTGGAACAGATGCAGCGCGCAGCAATGTATAGTGCGGCAGTGCTTTCCCTTACCGCGTTTTTTGGACCCGAAAGTCCCCTGAAATCCTATCTCCCCGGTTTCCAGCCTCGGGCAGGTCAGGCGTGGATGGCCGAAGCGGTTACCGAAGCTATTGCGGATTCCGGGAAGCTCGTGGTCGAGGCCGGAACGGGCACGGGCAAGACGTTCGCCTATCTTCTTCCGGCGCTCCTGAGCGGTCGCAAGACTATTATCTCCACTGGAACCAAGGCATTACAGGATCAGCTTTATCATCGTGACCTGCCACTGATTAGCAAGGCTGTCGGCCGGCCGGTAACTACTGCATTGCTAAAAGGCAGGGCCAACTACCTCTGCATGCAAAGGCTTGACTCGGTTGCCTCGCAGGTGTCGGCGGATAAACTGATCGATGATTTGTACGCGGTGCGCGGATGGCGGCACCGCACGATCTCGGGCGATCGCGCAGAGCTTCTTGATGTAGCAGAAGACTCCGCCATTTGGCCGCTCGTGACATCCACTGCCGACAACTGTCTTGGATCGAAGTGCCCGCTTTATCAGAAATGCCATGTCGTGAAAGCGCGGCGTGCAGCACAAAAAGCAGACCTGGTCGTCGTCAATCATCATCTGCTGCTCGCTGACCTTGCGATGAAGGAAGAGGGCTTTATCGAGTTTCTGCCTGGCGCGGAAGCGATCATTCTCGACGAAGCGCATCAGATTCCGGATCTTGCGGTGCAGTTTTTTGGTGTCAGCCTTGGCAGTCGCGAAATCGAACGCCTGTTCGATGAGTTTCGCGGCGCTACGCTGCCGCTTGGGCAGCCCGAGTTCCAGCGCCGGCTTGATACAGCGCAGACGGCGTTGCGTGTGTTTCGTGCCGAGTCGCCGCGCGACGAGGGCCGGCACGAGTTATCTGCAGTTATGGAGCAGCTTCGCACGCCAATGATTGGTTTGAGTGCGGCGCTGAAAGAGTTGCTGGAGGGAGTCAGTCATTTTACCGAGAGTTCTGTTGAGCTCGAGAAACTCTATGAACAACTTTATTCTGTCATCGAGCGACTGGCGCATCTTTCGAGCGATGAATCGTGGGACGGACTCAGATGGCTCGATGTCAATCCGCGCAGCATTCGTCTCAACCTGACACCGCTGGATGTCGCCGATACGCTGAATGGGCTGATCAATGCCGAACATCAGGCGTGGATTTTCACTTCCGCAACCCTGGCGGTTGGAGAAGACTTCTCGCACTTTACTGATCGCATGGGCCTGGGCTCTGCCACCGGCCTGACCTTTCCCAGCCCGTACGCGCTGGAAGAAAACGGCCTGATCTGGCTGCCCGCCAACTTGCCGGTACCATCGGACAAGGACCACACGTCAAAAATGTTGGCAACGGTAATGCCGCTGCTTGATATGACGTCCGGCGGCATGTTCTGCCTGTTTACGAGTCACCGCGCGCTGAACGCGGCGCGACGATGGTTCAAGACCAGGAAGAAGCGCCTGAGCGGTCGGCCACTGCTTGTCCAGGGTGATGCGCCACGCGATGATCTTTTGCGACGATTCAGGGAGCACGGCAACGCTGTCTTATTAGGGACAGGCAGTTTCTGGGAAGGCGTTGATGTTCGTGGTTCCGCGCTGACTATTGTTGCCATCGACAAGCTGCCGTTTGCGTCGCCCGCAGATCCATTGATGATGGCGCGGCTGGAGTTTATCCGTCGTCAGGGTGGCAACGGCTTTACCGGCCATCAGCTCCCACTCGCGGTGCTGTCACTGAAGCAGGGCGCCGGGAGACTGCTTCGCGATGAGAGTGATTTTGGCGTCGTCGTGTTGTGTGATCCGAGAATCACCGAGAAGAGCTACGGCAAGATGTTCCTACGCAGCCTCGAGCCGATGCGCAGCACTGGTTCAATTACCGAGGTCGAGCAATTCCTGTCGGCACATGAGGCTGCATCTCCAGACAGGCGTGCTGGATGAAACTCCTCGCGGTAGACACTTCATCAAACGCTTGCTCTGTTGCGCTGCAGGTGGAGGATGATGTTCTTGAGCGTCACGTCGTCGAGCCGAGAGCACACACGAAAATCCTGCTGCCGATGATTTCGCAATTGCTGGCCGATGGTGGCGTGCTGCTGAACGAACTTGATGCGATTGTTCTAGGCAACGGGCCGGGCTCGTTCATTGGGATGCGTATCGGCGCATCAGTTGTCCAGGGCCTGTGCTTTGGAACTGGAATCGGAGTGATTCCAATTTCATCACTCGCAACGGTTGCTGCAGAAGCGTTTGCCGACAACGCTTGTGAGCGTGTGATTGTCGCTCAGGACGCCCGCATGAACGAGGTATATGTTGGTTGTTTCGACAAAAGCGAATCAGGACTGCCTGAGCCCATCGAGTCCGAAAGAATTATCGCGGTCGGGGAACTGCCGACAGTTGCTGATGGCCTTGCGGTCGCCGGCACGGCCTGGGAAAAATACCCGGAACTAGTGCAAGCAGACAGCTGCGGCATCGGCCCACTGCTGCCAGTAACCGTTCCACGGGCCCGGTATCTGCTGCGGCTTGGTGTTGCATCCGCTGCGGCGGGCGGATCCATCCCGCCAGAAGATCTAATGCCGGCCTATCTAAGAACAAAAGTTGCTGAGATACCTTCACGAACCAGTTGAAAAGAATTTACGCCAAGCGGAACCATTGGCCCATTCCAGCCTCCACGAATGAACAGCGAATATTCTTTCGAATTGCGGCTGTCATCAGGCTGACAATTTTCTGTATTTCGCTGCGGCAAAATCTTTGTTACCTTGCGCGCAACTGACCTGCGACCTGTCACTGCACCCACTCAAATCGATATCAAAATCTCGAGAGGAAAACCAATGAAATCAGGCGCATACGTGGTGCCTTCTGCTGCCTTGCTGGTTGCGGGATTCGGTCTCACGCCAGCCGATAGTTGCGCAGCTGATAGCTGGACTGACTCAATTGTTTTTAACGGCGACATCCGGCCACGTTTTGAAGCCATTGATGAGGAGGGTGAGGAGGACCGCAAGCGCGGCCGCTTTCGGCTTCGGCTCGGGTTGACCGCTGAAGTCAATGAGAATGTAACGGCGATCGTCCAACTCGCGAGCGGAGGTGACAACCCGGTATCAACTAACCAGACATTCGACGATGGATTTTCGCGCAAAGATATTGGTTTGGATCTTGTCTATGTTGACTGGACACCGAATGATGATCTGCATATCTATGCCGGAAAGATGAAGAACCCCCTTTTCCGTGCTGGCGGGCATGCACTGGTTTGGGACAGTGACCTGAATCCGGAAGGTATTGCCCTGAAATATGAAGAAGGAATCTTCTTCGGGACGCTCGCCATTTTTGCAATCGAGGAGCGATCATCCACGGATGACTCGCTCTTATTGGCCATACAAGGCGGCGTGAAATTCGATGTGTCCGAAGGCAACCGTCTGACTGCAGGTGTCGGGTACCTGGACTACTCTGAAACTATCGGGAATTCACCTTTCTATGACGGCAATCCTCGCGGCAATAGTGTCGACGTCGAGGGAAATCTTATCTACGACTACAACGTGCTTGAAGTGTTTGGCCAGTTCGACACGAAAGTCGGTGATATGCCGTTAATGATATTCGCAGATTTCGTACAAAATTCCGGCGCCGACACCAACGATTCCGGCTACGCGTTCGGCGCTCAAATCGGCAAAGCGAGTGCACCCGGCAGTTGGCAGGGATCGCTTGCTTACCAGGATCTCGCCGCAGATGCGATCATCGGCACCTTTACCGATTCAGATCTTGGCGGGGGTGGAACCGATTCCACGGGATTAACGTTGAAGGCCAGGTATGGGCTGGCTGACAACTGGGCAGTAGGTGGCACGCTGTTCCTTAACGAGATCGACGAAAACATCGGCAACGAACACGATTACACACGTCTGCAGCTTGACCTTGAATTCAAATTCTGAGGACTTGACTAGCAGCCTGTTGAAAACGTCTCAGGTGAGTGCGCAATCCGCCTGACATCATCAGAACGGCACAATGAGTGGTGCGGATTGATCGTAAACATCCCTGTTCACGACCTTCGCAAGAGCGAAGGCGCATTCGCGTCCCGGTTCGCTCCCGGCGAACCGGTGATCTTTAGTGCCAAGGAAGAAATAAATGAGCCGAGTCGCCGCTCTCGCCTTCCATGGGTTGCGTCGGGCGTCCTGCCCTCCGCCCTGCGGGACAACACCTGTGGTGTTGGCCAAAATCGCTCCCGGCGATTTTGTCGCGGCATTCGGACTCCTGTCCAGCAACGCAGTGTACACGTCAGTCTGCGCCTGCCGCGCCCCGGCTTTTGAGGCCGTTCTTGACGCCGTATCGTGCCGCATGAGGATTTTTCAACGCGCTGCTAGTACCTGTTCCAGCACGAATGCGAACAGGCTATTCGTGCGGTCGAATGTCGTGATGTCAGGCACCCAGACGTTGTAGAATCAGTCAACATTTATCCGAGCAGAAACATAAAAAATGAAAATTCCCGGTAGACGCCTGCTTAACCTGGCTGGATTTCTTAGCTGTGCGGGCATGATGGGCTTTGCCCTTTTTGCCGAGCACATTCTACTTTTGACGCCGTGCCCCCTGTGTGTGCTTCAACGGGTCGCCGTAATTTCTCTTGGCATAATTTTCCTGCTTGCCGCGGTGCAGAATCCGACTGCTTGGGGAAGGCGTGTTTACGCCGTGCTTGTGTTTCTTGCCGCTGGTGCCGGTGTCGGTGTCGCTGGCTGGCATGTTTGGATTCAGAACTTGCCGGCCGATAAGGTTCCGTCCTGTGGGCCCGGCCTGGATTACATGCTCGAGGCATTTCCGTTGGCAGACGCATTGAAAATGGTGTTCACCGGATCGGGCGAGTGCGCCGACATTGTCTGGCAGTTCCTTGGACTCTCGATGCCCGTCTGGGTGGTGATTTCTCTCGTCATAATCGGGTCGTGCGGAATCTGGAATAACCTGCGAAAAATCTGATGGTCGTGCTCGCAGGTGAGAATCTGCGGGTTCAAGGTAACAGCAGAATCTCCATTGTTCGTTCGACTATTTCGCTGAGTTGAATGATGTCTTTCAGGCTGACGTTTTCATTCACCTTGTGAATGGATGCGTTTCGCGGGCCCAGTTCAATGACATCGGCGCCGGTCGGCGCTATGTATCTTCCATCAGACGTTCCGCCACCTGTCGAGAACTCAGGTTTGACGCCTGCTGTCTCCGCGATCGCCCGGACCACTGCATCAGTCAGCCGGCCCTCCGAGGTTAGAAACGGTTCGCCCGAAAGAATCCAGTCCAGTTCGTAGTCGAAATCGTGGCCTTTCAGGATTTCTTCCACTTTCTTCGCCAGGCTTTCATAGGTCCACTCGGTCGAGTAGCGGAAATTGAATCGAACGTGGAGCTCATAGGGAGTGACGTTATCGGCACCGATGCCGCTGTCCAGGTGCACGACTTCAAAACTGGTTGGCGGAAAATTCTCGTTTCCTTTGTCCCATTCGATCTCGTGTAGTTGGGCGAGTACCGGGGCGAATAATCTCACGGGATTGTTCGCAAGATGCGGATAGGCAACATGACCCTGGACCCCATGAACCCGCAGTGAGCCGGTCAGAGATCCGCGTCGTCCTATACGTACACAGTCGCCCAGAACAGCATCGCTTGAGGGTTCTCCAACGACGCACCAGTTAATGCTCTCGCCTCTCGCAGAGAGCGTTTCTACAACTTTTCGCGTGCCATCTTCGGCCAGTCCTTCCTCATCGCTCGTAATAAGAAATGCGAGGCTGCCGTTGAAATCAGGGTGGGCCCCGACAAATCTCTCGGCGGCGACAACCATCGCGGCAAGACTGCCTTTCATGTCGGCCGAGCCGCGTCCGATCAAACTGTCATCGCAGATGACTGCATCGAACGGGTCGGTGTTCCACTTGGCCAGGTTTCCTGCAGGTACAACATCAGTGTGGCCGGCCAGGCACAGCACCGGCAAACTGTCGCCAATGCGGGCCCAGAGATTCGTAACGTCACCAAAGACCATCGATTCGCACGTGAACCCGACGTCGGCAAGACGTGCGGCGATAACTTCCTGGCATCCGCCGTCCGCAGGCGTGACGGACCGTCTTTGAACCAGGTCGACAGCCAGGCGCACGACCGGGTGATTCGTTAGCATTGAGGACTCGATTTCTCGGCTCGTCATGGTTTCAAATGGTGTCAGTTGATGTTCAGGAAAGTTAAAAAATAGTTATAATAAACAATAGCTTAAACATTAGTATTAGGTCACGGGCGAGTGGCAATTTGCTCAGCGTAGTCCTCCGCGGAGAATCCCACCAGAACGTTCTTCTTCGTTTCCAGGATCGGGCGCTTTACGAGCGTCGGATATTTCAGCATCAATTCCAGCGCACGCTGTTCGTTCAATTCCTGCCGATCGGCTTCCGGAATCCCACGCCAGGCTGTGCTGCGTGTGTTGAGCAGTTTTTGCCAGCTGGCGCTCTGAGCCCACCGTGCAAGCGCCGTTTTTCCGAGGCCGTCAACCCGAAGGTCGTGAAATCGATGCTCTACTGAATTCGCTTCGAGCCATTTGCGCGCTTTTTTGCAGGTATCGCAGTTGCGAATGCCATAAATTGTAAGCACAAGGAATCCTTCAGGTGTTTCTGTTGATGGCCTGTAAAAGGCGTTCCTGCAACTTGCTGCATGTGTTGTCGCTCAGCGCGTTGTCGTCCAGATCGACGATGTAGAAGACATCTTCGGCTCGCTCGCCAATCGTGAGAATTTTTGCGGTCTCTATGTTGATGTCGAATTCGATAAAGACCCGCCCGACCGTTGAAAGAAGCCCCGGGCGATCGCCTGTTACCAGCTCCATTATCGTGCGGCCGTTCGTGACGTCCTGATCAAAACTGACAATCGTCTTGGTATCGAACATACGGACCTGGCGCGGGGCAGGGCGGGTAACCGTGCCGGCATAGTCGTCCCTTGACACAAGAATTCGGGCCAGTGCCCGGCGAATCCTGGCGAGTCGAGTCGCATCCACTTCTGTTCGCTGGTCCAGCTCCATGAAAATATAGGTGTCGAGACTGAAGCCATTGGCCAGCGGGACAATCCGCACATCGACAATCGTCATGCCGAGTTCGTCGAGAAGCGCGGTGGTCTGGGCAAAGGTTTGCTTAATGCGCGGCGTATACAACACCGCCTCGATTCCATCACCATCGGTCTGAACGCGGACATCCAGCAAGCCATAGTCAGACTCCGTATCCGATTCCGCGAGAATCATCGTGTGCCAGGCGATTTCGCTGCTTTTGTAACGCAGAAAAAAGTCGTCGGTGAACAATTGCCAAACACGATCAATAATGTCTGGGTTGGTGTCTGACTCCCTGAGCAGGCGACGGGCGGATTCCTGCGTCTCGCTAATCAACAACTCGCGATCAATGGGTTTCTCCAGCCCTCGACGGAAAGCGCGCGCAGTTAATTCATACAGTTCGTGGAACAACGAGGCTTTCCACGAATTCCAGAGCTTCGGATTCGTACCCTTCACATCTGCAATTGTCAGCACGTACAGGTAGTCGAGGTGAGTCTTGTCACGCACCAATGAGGCGAATTCGTTTATTACGTCCGGATCGCTGAGATCCTTTTTCTGCGCGGTCATTGAGAGCACGAGATGATGCCGTACCAGCCAGGCGACGGTCCGGGCCTCATATTGGCTCAGCCCGTGTTCAAGGCAGAAAGATTCGGCATCAACAGCGCCCAATTCAGAGTGGTCGCCGCCGCGACCTTTGGCGATATCGTGAAATAAGCCGGCAAGGTAAACGATTTCGGGTTTTTCGAAAGACTGCATCAAAGGTGAACATTGTGGGTATTCGTGATCGTAACGGCGGAGCGCAAAGCGGCGCAGGTTGCTGACGACGAACAAGGTGTGCTGGTCCACAGTGTAGGCGTGGAAAAGATCGTATTGCATGCGACCGACAATTCGGCCAAACGATGGAATGTACAGACCGAGTACGCCATACAGGTTCATTCGCCGGAGCCCGTGAGTGACGCCGGCGGGCGCACGAAGAATCCTCAGGAACAGTCGGTGATTGCGTGGGTTCTGGCGAAATTCCTCATCGATCAGGTGCAGGTTCCTGCGGATCAGCCCGATCGTATAGGCACTGACGCCACGGATATCGTCCTGTTGCTGCAGAAGCACGAACAGTTCCAGCAAAGCGGAGGGCTCTCGCGCGAAAACCTGGTCATTGGTCGTTTGCAGAAATCCATTCTTCACCTGGAAGCGTTCGTTGATCGGATGGGGCTCTTCACCCGGGTCCATGAGAATCGCTTCCTCGAAAAGCTGCAACAGCATTTCGTTCAGCCGGCTCAACTCCATGACAGTACGGTAGTAACGCTGCATCAGTTGTTCGACGGCGAGCGTATAGGTCGCATCCTCATAGCCAAGCATCTCGGCCAGGCGTGACTGATGATCGAATAGCAGTCGATCTTCCCGGCGACCTGTCAGGGCATGCAATCCGAAACGCACACGCCAAAGAAACTCCTGGCTGTCGTGCACCTTTTGTAACTGGCCGGCCGTCAGGAATTGGTGCGCGACGAGTTCGTCCAAAGTGTCGACGCCGAAATGCCGCTTGGCGACCCAGCCAATCATCTGGATGTCCCGCAGCCCACCGGGACTCCCTTTCACGTTCGGCTCCAGTTGATAGGCGGTATCCTCGTATCGGTGATGCCGCAGACGCTGTTCTTTCAGTTTCTCGGCGAAGAACTTGTCCGACGGCCAGATGTTTCTCTCCAGGATCTGCTGCTGCATTCCTCGAAACAGGGACTCCGGGCCATCGATGAGGCGGGCTTCAATCAGCGTGGTTGCAATCGTGATGTCTTCCGCGGACTGTTCGCAGCACTCGGTGATGTTTCTGACGCTGTGACCAATATCCAGCCCGACATCCCACAAGGCGGTGAAAAACGCTGACATCAGCGTTGCAGCGTTGTCCGGAATCGGGTTTTCAACGAGAACCATGATGTCCACGTCGGAGCATGGATGCAGTTCGCCGCGCCCGTAACCACCGACGGCGACCAGCGCGGCATTGGTTGAGATATCACCCGCATGCTCGCGCCACAGGCGAAGCAAAATTTCATCAATGACGTCAGAGCGGGTCCTGACCAGGTTGGCGACAGATTCGCCGTCCCGAAATCGCTCGATCAGATTGTCGCTGGCCGCTGCAAGCGCTTCGCGAAAACAGTTGGCGGGCCGCGAACCTTCACCCAGTGTGTTCAGCAGGATCCGGACCGCCTCATCAGCGGCTGCGTCGTTGGATGCGGAATGTTCAGCGGTCATCGGCGCCGAGCGTCAGGACCTCGCAGCCAGTATCAGTAATCAGCACCGTGTGCTCCCACTGCGCGGAAAGCTTGTGATCCTTGGTAACCACCGTCCATCCATCAGGAAGCAGGCGGACGTGCCGCTTGCCGGCATTGACCATCGGTTCGACGGTCATTGTCATGCCGGCCTGTAACTCAAAGCCGGTGCCGGCTTTGCCGTAATGAAGAACCTGCGGGTCCTCGTGAAACGCCCGGCCGATACCGTGTCCGCAATACTCCCGTACGATCGAGAATCGATTCTTCTCGACATTCTTCTGGATAGCCTCGCCGATATCGCCCAAATGCGTACCTTTCGCGATTTGCTCAATACCAAGCCACATGCTTTCAAATGCGACAGCGGACAGCCGCTCAGCCTGGATCGCCGGTTTGCCGACAAAGAACATCCGGCTGGTATCGCCATGGAACCCGTCCTTGATCACCGTGATATCAATGTTGACGGCATCGCCTGACTTCAGCGTCCGATCGCCGGGTATGCCGTGGCAGACGACATGATTGATCGAGGTGCAGATGGATTTCGGGAAACCGCGGTAGTTCAGCGGCGCCGGGATCGCATCCTGGACCTCAGTAATGAACTTATGACAAATATCGTTCAGTTCGTCGGTGGTGACGCCTGGCAATACGTGCTCTCCAATCATGTCCAGCACATCGGCCGCCAGGCGACCGGCAACACGCATTTTGTCCTGCTCTTCAGGCGTTTTGATCGTTACATTCATTGTTTACCGATGCTTGAAAGAAAAACGGGGTCAGAGCCCTTTTTTTGCCGATTTGTGCTGTTCACGTATTAGCAGGGGAAGATACAAAAAAAAGGGC
>Ga0255052_10002204_pt1 | contig 14252 bp, 14 predicted proteins | sample JV7_2_21_MG_FD_188632 | JGI IMG/M metagenome (GOLD analysis project Ga0255052, IMG submission 188632) | Seawater microbial communities from Jervis Inlet, British Columbia, Canada - JV7_2_21 | ecosystem: Environmental > Aquatic > Marine > Inlet | place: Canada: British Columbia | collected... | reverse complement strand
TAGCTCGTCGAATCCGCCGACGAGCTGATCGTTGATAAAAATTTGCGGTACCGAACGACTTCCGCTCAGACGCAGCATTTCCGCGCTCAGCTCGTCATCGCCGGAAATCTTGATGTCGTCAAATGAAAGCCGTTTCTTCGTCAATAACATTCGGGCGGCCGCACAATGGGCGCAAGTTTCGTTGCCGTAAATCACTATCCTGGGCTGGGCACTCATTTGCCTGTTACTCGATGTGGGCCAGGCGTTTGCGCGGTAGTGCAGTAGGCATGCTTTCTGCCGCGCAGATTCCTAGGACTTACTCTTAGTTTTCTTGGCGGTCACGAGCGGGAGATTCGCCTGTGTCCATGCGCTGATGCCGCCCTTCAGGCCATAGACATTTTCGATGCCGGATTTGCGCATGGAGTCGACGACCTTGCCAGATGTCATGCCGCCATCACAGACGGCGACAATGGCCTTCTTCGCGTATTTGGCGATCTTGTCCTTGTTGGCCTGGAGTTCGTCGAAAGGAATGTTCTTGGCGTTAACGATATGGCCCCTGGCGAACGCTTCTGCGTTGCGCAGGTCGATAACGACCGCCTCCGAATTGATCAGCTTGACGGCGTCCTGCGGCTCAATATTGGTCAGGCCGCGGGCCTTGCGCTGTAGCTCGGTGAAAACCAGAAGAAAGAAGCTGAAGGTCAGCGCACCGACGAGCAAGGGGTGGTTACCGGCAAATTCCAGGTAAGTATTCATTATTCAGATAAGGGAACTCGTTTGGGCCGATCATGGGCCGGAAAAAGACAGCCATTATAACAGCGCCGGCCGCCGGCACATCTACAGGCCGGAGACGATCGCGGAGCTGTGCCCGGGTCCTGTTTCGAGATGATGCATTGGCCTTTCTCACGGGGCGCCAAAGGATTTAGACTTCTGTGCCATGACTCTGCGGGGCTCAATTTGCAAAGGCGTTCTTGCTTTGATTCTTGCGTCCGGTCTCGTGGCCGCGGGCTTGGCGCAGGAGGATGAGGGGGGACTGGCCAAGGTCAAAGAGCGCGAGCTCGAGACCGTACGGGAGAAAATCTCGACGCTCAAAAAAAGCATGGACAAGCGGGCGGCTGACAGGGACCGTCTCACGAGCGATCTACAGCAAGCGGAAGTACAAATATCCGAAAAGCGCATTCGCCTGAAAGAGATCGAGAAACTGAGGCTGTTCAGCGAGAAGAGAAAAGCGGAACTCGAGCAAAAGCTCTCAAAGCGGGAAGCGGAACTCGAGCAGGAATCGGTCCAGCTCGCAGCGCAGTTTCGCGCTGCGTACAAGAGTGGCAATCAGGAGCGAATCAAGTTGTTGCTCAACCAGCAAGACCCGGCGACCGCCGGTCGGATGATGGTCTATTACCGCTATCTCAATGACTACCGGGGCAACAACATCGGGAAAGTAAAACGATATATCGATGAGCTGGCCGAGCTGCATCAGAAAGCGGCCGAGGAAGAGGACCGGCTGGCAGACCTCGCGAGGGCAAGATACGCCGAGCTTGTGGAGCTGAACAAGGAGCAGGAGAAACGTCAGGGTCTTTTGCTCGCACTCAAGTCGAAAATTGAACAGGAAGGAAGCGAAATCGAGCGGCTGGCCGCAGAGGAAAGGGACCTGGCCCGCCTGATCGCGGAACTAACCAGCATCCTGTCCGATTATCCAATCAGTTCGGAAGAGCCGTTCAGCCAGCTAAAAGGTCAACTAACCTGGCCTGTCGCGGGCCGCCTGGTGCATGATTTTGGACAGCCGAGGGCACGTGGTCGCCTGAAATGGAACGGCGTAGTCTTTGCGGCACCCCGGGGACGTGAAGTCCGTGCCGTTTATCATGGTCGGGTGGTCTTCGCTGACTGGCTGGCCGGCATGGGGTTGCTGGTTATCATCGATCATGGCGAGGGTTTCATGACGCTGTATGGATACAACGAAACCATCCTGAAAATCGGGGGCGAGTGGGTAGCGCCCGGCGATGTCATAGCAACGGTTGGCGACAGTGGTGGGCAGCAACAGGCAAGCCTTTATTTCGAAATTCGTCAGGGAACGCGCCCGGTCGACCCGAGGCGCTGGATTACCAAGCGGCCCAAAGAGGGCTAGACGAAGCCTGATTCGCGACGGATATTTCTACCGTGCAGAGACCTCGCATGGCGGCCGCATCGTTTCACGGTCTCCCGGCCTGTGCTATCGTCAATCGGCCCTGGCGAAGAACCTGCCAGGAGGCACCCGGCCGATGCCCGGCGGTGCCGCAGGAGAAGCATATGTCATTGAAAACCAGAGGCATTCTGGTGGTGGTCATCGGTACAGTAATGGGCCTCAGCCTGTCGCTGGGCGGTGGTGTACTCGCCAAACGTGGCAAGCTGGAGTCTGGAGAGCTTGACTGGGAACAGGCCCGCCTGTTCGCTGAAGTGATACAGCGCGTCAAGCAGAATTACGTCGAGCCGATCGATGACAGCGTGCTGCTGGAGAGCGCGATTCGGGGCATGGTGTCCGATCTGGACGACCATTCGCAGTATCTCGATGCTGAGCAGTATCAGGATATACGTGTCAGCACTACCGGCAGCTATTCCGGTGTCGGGCTCGAAGTCAGCGCAGAGGACGGAGTCGTCATCGTCGTCGCACCGATAGACGATACGCCGGCCGAACGCGCCGGGATTCTTGGCGGCGATACGATTATCGCCGTAGACGGCAAGATCGTTGATTCGGATCATTTGCACGAGACGATCGCAAAAATGCGCGGCCGCGCAGGAACGACGGTCACGGTCACGGTGACCCGAGAGGACGAGGAAAGTCCGATTGTTTTTGAGTTGCGACGGGAAAGCATTCGGGTCGCAAGCGTTAGCCACGAAATCCTGCAGCCCGGAATCGGCTATGTGCGTGTCCGCCAGTTTAACGATTCGACGGCAAATGAACTGAGCCAGGCAATTGACGACATGCAGGATCGAAAGGACGGCATGCTGGAGGGCCTGATACTCGATCTGAGAAACAATCCGGGCGGCGTTCTCGATTCAGCCGTTGACGTATCTGATCTTTTCCTTAACGCGGGCATTATCGTGGTGGCGGACGGACGGACGGCGGAGTCTCGATTTACGAGAAAGGCGAACCGTGGGGACGTGCTCGACGGCGCCGGCATGATCGTGCTGGTCAATAGTGGTTCCGCATCGGCATCCGAGATCGTCGCCGGAGCGTTACAAGACCATAATCGAGCGATGGTTGTCGGGACCTCGACATTTGGTAAGGGGCTCGTGCAAACAGTCATGCCGCTGTCCAGGGGCCGGGCGATAAAATTGACGACGTCCCGTTTCTACACGCCATCCGGCGATTCCATACACGAAAAAGGCATATTCCCGGATGTCGTGGTCGAAGAAATGCGGCAGCCAGCGGAAATCAGCTTTCATGGAAGCGCCGATCGTGAGCACGATGCGCAGCTACAGGAAGCGCTATCGTTGCTTACACCCAAGAGCGTGATGCAAAGCAAAGCAGAATGATTGGCCGCTTTTGGCTCGTTCTCGGAGCTTCATTCGCCTTGTCGGGCATGGCCGCGGCAGCTCCAGCCCAGGTAGTTCCGCGCATAGCCATCATCATTGACGATCTGGGCTACCAGCTCGAAGCGGGGCGGCGATCGATTGACCTGCCAGGCCCCGTCGCCTGTGCAATTCTGCCGGACACTCCCCGTGCGACAGCCCTGGCAGAAGCCGCTTTCGCCAATGGCAAGGAGGTGCTGCTGCATCTGCCCCTGGAGGCGATGTCAGGGGACCGCCCCACAGAGCCCGGCGCGATTCTGCTGGATATGGACCGGGACCAGCTTGCAAGTACTTTTTCCGCAAATCTGGAATCGGTCCCGCATGCGATCGGTGTCAACAGCCATCGTGGCAGCCTGCTGACCCGCCATCCGGGACACATGGGCTGGCTGATGGAAGAAATACGCACGTATGGCAATCTTGTTTTCGTAGACAGCTATACCACGCACAAAAGCGTCGCCTTGCAGCTTGCAAAAGAAACCGGTGTACCAGCAGTTAAAAGAGATGTGTTCCTGGATCCTGATCGTTCACCGGAAACCGTTGCACGGGAATTCAGGCGATTAAAGGAGCTGGCGAAGAAAAGGGGCACGGCCATCGGCATCGGCCATCCATATCCCGCGACACTGGCTTTACTGGAACGGGAAATACCTAAACTTCGCGATGATGGTATCGAGCTTATCAGCATAAACGAGTTAGTATTACTGAAACACAAACATATGACAGGCAGTGCTGTGCTGGCGACAGGTCCGGTGAGCCGGGCGGGCGAGGAAACGCGATGAGCTGGTACGAGCAACGAATACTTCCACGCGTGACCGACCTTGCCTGTTCGACAAAGCCGTGCCGGAAACAGCGGGAGAAGATCGTGCCGCTTGCAGAAGGCGATGTCCTCGAGATCGGTATTGGCAGCGGTTTGAATCTTCCTTTTTATGACCAACGAAAAGTCAGGAAGTTATGGGGTCTGGAACCATCTGAGGGAATGAGAAAACTCGCGGCAAAAAATCTCGAGGGTCTGAGCCTGAACCTCGAATTCATCGACCTGCCAGGCGAGGAAATCCCGCTTGAACCGAACAGCGTAGACACGGTTGTTGTGACGTTCACACTATGCACGATCCCCGACACCGCAAGCGCGCTCGAGGGGATGCGACGGGTGTTGAAATCAGGCGGTCGTTTGCTGTTTTGTGAACACGGCACTGCGCCAGATGAAGGTGTCCGGCGGTGGCAAGACAGGCTCAACTCCGGCTGGTGCAAAATTTCCGGCGGCTGCAACATGAACCGCGATATTCCGGCGCTGATCACTGCCGGCGGATTTGACATCGTCAACGACGAACGAATGTATATTCCGGGCCTGCGAATTCTCTCTTACAATTACTGGGGAAGCGCAGTGTCGGCTTGATCGCCCGCATTGCGGGTTTCGACAGGCAAAATGAACCCGCGAAACGAAAATCGATATAGACTTGTTGGACCACCAGGGTCCGGAACTTTGTAATAATCCGCCGCAATGAAATTCAGCACAGACAAAACAATTAGACAGTTTCTTTTGCCCGGCTTTGCTCTGTATCTCGCTGCAGGCAACCCGGGCCTTGCCGAAGAAACAATCAAGAGTGAGTCGGCGACGCTCGGGGCAGAGGAAATGGCGTGCACAATGCAGTATGACCCTGTATGTGGTGCGGACGGCAAGACCTACAGCAACGACTGCATGGCCCGGGTGGCAGGCGTGGATGTCGCATCCAGGGGTATCTGTGCGGACGCTGCGGCCTGCAGCGAAGAATTCGAGCCGGTGTGCGGCCTGGATGGCAACAGCTACAGCAATGAGTGTTTTGCCGAGGCTGCCGGTGTCGCTGTCGTATCGCAGGGGCTATGTCCCGAGATTGTCGAAGCGTGTACGGAGGAGGTGGATCCGGTTTGCGGCGTCGATGGCAACACCTACAGCAACGAGTGCCTCGCTTCGAGTGCCGGCATCGAAATTGCCAGCCTGGGCGCCTGCACGGTGAGCGGGTGCCCGGAAATTTACGACCCGGTTTGTGGCATGAACGCGCGCACATATTCCAGTCAATGCGAGGCCGATGTCGACCGCATACCAGTGCAGCGAACCGGCATCTGCGATGTCACTAACTGCGGGAAAGTTTATGTGCCGGTATGCGGCGCAGACGGGACGACGTTTGCCAATGCCTGCGAGGCTGAGGCAGCCGGCATTACTACTTTTACCGAAGGCGCGTGTAATGTCCGAGCATGTCCACGCCTGTTCGTCCCGGTTTGTGGCCATGACGAGCTGACCTATGGCAACGCCTGCCAGGCGGAGCGTAGCGGCATCAGAATTCGCCACGCAGGATTTTGCAACTCACAGGGCAGAAACTGCCCGCGGGACTATCAACCAGTGTGCGCGCGTGATGGCAACACCTACAGCAACGTGTGCCTCATGGAAAACGCCGGCCAGGAGCTGGCTTATGCGGGGGAGTGCGTGGGGCACTAATGGTGCCTGGGGCACTAATGGTGCCTGGGGCACTAATGGTGCCTGGGGCACTAATTAATCGCTACTCGACACCACCCATGAGTTTCTTGATGGGCTTGGTGAACAAGAGAAGAATAAGACCGGCGCCTCCCGTCGTCAGCACGATCTGCATGTACTGTGCAGGCATCGTAGCCACGTTCTCGGCATCGAACTCACCGGCAATCAGTCCAGCGACGACATTGCCCAGCGCGGCACCGAGAAACCAGATGCCCATCATCTGGCCGACATATCTCTTCGGCGCCAGTTTGGTCGTGGCCGACAGCCCGACAGGCGACAGGGCGAGCTCGCCAAGTGTGTGGAAAAGATAAGTAAAGAACAGCCAGGTTGGAAACGTCTGGTGTCCTGCGGCCACGATATTCGCCGCGCCGACCATGACTAAGAAGCCAAGCGCAAGAATTATCAGGCCGAGACCGAATTTCAATGGCGTCGACGGATTCAGATTGCGTTTCGCAAGGGCCACCCACATCCAGGCATACATCGGGGCGAAAATAATAATGAACGCGGGATTCAGTGACTGAAACCACGTGGACAACAGTGGGAATGACCCGACACTAAGCACGGTGTAACGATCAGCGAAAAGATTCAGCGAGCTTCCGGCCTGCTCAAAGCCGGACCAGAACATCGCTGCGCCAAAAAATAATATGATGATGACGACGACACGCTTTTTCTCTACGGTGTCAAGCCCGCCAAACAAAAGCACGTACGCGAAGTACGCCAGTGCCATAACGACGATCAGCGTGGTTGTTTGTTGAGCGATGCGCACCGGATCAAACGTGAGCACGCCACTGAATCCGAGGCCGGCAACAACCACGACAACAAGCATCGCAAGTGCAACGGCGAGCCAGCCCTTGCGGCGCCTTTCCGCATCGCGGCTTGCGTCACCTGTCGTTGCCGGATGCCTGCCAGCCTCGCCGAGATAACGTCGCGTTAACCGAAATTGCACGACACCGAACAACATGCCGACGCCGGCCGCGGCATATCCATAATGCCATCCGAATTGCGGGCTCTGACCAAGGTAACCGCAGATAAGGGGACCAAGAAAAGCGCCGAGGTTGATGCCCATGTAAAAGATTGTGAAACCGGCATCACGCCTGGCGTCGCCAGTCCCATAAAGTTCGCCGACGATAGCGCTGACGTTAGGCTTGAGCAGCCCGGTACCGAGCACGACGAGCAGGAGACCGAGGAAGAATGTATAAAACGACGGCACCGCAAGAACGAAGTGGCCCGACATGATGATAATGCCGCCGATAAACACCGAGCGCTGTGCGCCTAGCAGCCGGTCGGCGATCCAGCCACCCGGCAATGCGACAAGATATACAGCGGCGGTATAGATTCCGTAAATGGCTGTCGCCGTCTTGTCGGTCATGGCCATCCCGCCATTCATGATCTGATCTGTCATGAACAAGACCAACAGGGCCCGCATGCCGTAGTAGCTCAGGCGCTCCCACATCTCCGTGAAGAAAAGGGTAACCAGCCCTCGCGGGTGGCCGAACATTTGTGCACCGGCATCAGCGTCACCGGTTATGGCGGTATCAGTCATAGACAAATCTCTCGGATCAGGATGCGCCTGAGAACTGGTGTGGCGGCGGTGAATAAAGGCTAAACGCCGATCTGGCCCGTTCCCCCGTAACTCGACCCCGCATTAAACACTATTTTTTTTGCCGCGCAACCATCAGGGTATTGCGCTGCACCCGGGCGGCAGGGCCAATTCGCAATAATCGCCTTACTTAACGCAGGTTTAGCTCGTCACCGCCGGCGGGATTTATTCTTCCGACTGCGCCACTTCTTCGGTTTCTTTTTCCCTGACCGAGAACATCCTGGCCATCAGGATACCCAGTTCGTACAAGAGATAGACGGGTATTGCGAGAAGCGTCTGGCTGATGATATCGGGCGGCGTAAGGATCATGCCGATGACGAATGCCGCCAGAAAAACGTATGGCCGCGCCTTGCCCAGCTTCCTGGGTGTCGTCAGGCCGGTCCAGGTGATCAGTACCGTTGCAATCGGCACCTCGAACGCGATGCCGAAGGCAAAAACAATGGTGGTGATGAAATCGAGAAACTGGGATATATCGGTCTGTACCTCGACCCCCTCCGGGGCGACCGCCGTAAAAAAATTGAACATCAGTGGAAAGACGACAAAATAGGCGAAAGCGATGCCCAGATAGAAAAGGACAATGCTTGATGCCAGGAGCGGTATCGCGAATCGCTTCTCCTTCTTATAAAGACCTGGGGCAACGAATGCCCACACCTGATAGAGCACAATCGGCATTGCAATAAAGAGTGCGACGAAGAAAGTGAGCTTGAAGGGCGTCAACAAAGGTGATGCGACTGCGGTTGCGATCATCGTGTTTCCGGGCAACACGTCGCGCAACGGTTCCGATACAAGTGCGAATATTTTTCGCGACCATGGCAGCAGTAAAATGAATACAAAGACAACTGCCGCAGCGATTTTCAATAAGCGGCCGCGAAGCTCTACGAGATGAGAAAGCAACGTCGCCTCCTGCAGCGCTTCCTCCTCTTCGCCCGGGTTTTCTTCAGTCTCTTCGCTCACGGCGCTTCTTTTGCGGCCTCGACCTTCCCGGGTTCGCCTGGCGCGGCAACATCTTCCGGAGCATGTGTACTCTCATCGGCAACCGATGTGTCGACACTATCGTCGCCAACACCAGTGCCCGCGCTGCCAGCTTCGTGTGCAGGCGAGTAAGTGTCGTCTTCCTGGTTTCGCGGTTTTACGGGAGGCGGCGTTTTAGTTCGTATTTGCTTTTCAAGATCCAGCTCATCTTCGAGCTGACGTTTCATGACGCGGGTCATACGCCGGGCCTGGCCCAGCCAGCTGCCGAGTTGATTGGCGACACGCGGCAGACGTTCCGGGCCCAGGACGATGAGCCCGATAAGAAACAGAATTATCAGCTCCCAAAAGCCGATTCCGGACATGAGTGATAACCGGCTTAGGTATGATTTTCTTTGCTGGGTTCATCGACCGGCGTGTTTTCGAAGTCCGCGTCTTTCGACTGGTCGCCGATCTTTTCGGCAGACTCTGCTTCCGCTTCATTCATTGCTGATCGAAATCCTTTCACAGCGTTGCCGAGGTCCGAACCGAGCGTTCGAAGTCGCTTCGTGCCGAATATGGCAAGCACGATGACGAGAACAATCAGTAGTTGGACCGGGCCGATGTTGGATAACATCTCTACACACTCCTGGGGTCAAGCCCCTTATTCCACCTCACGATATGTTTATGATACCTCTGAAGGCGCAATAAAACCGGGGACAGGCGACCTTTTTCGCCGATGTCGCAAGCCGGCGCGGCGAAGCACAAAAAACGCCGTCTGTGTCCGGCTAAGTCTCAAGCCAGAAGGTTACCGGCCCGTCATTGACGAGCGCCACTCTCATGTTGGCGCCGAACTCACCGGTCTGGATACCGGGTAGCCGGGAATCGCAGGCGGCGACAAACCGCTCGAAGTATTCACTGCCTTTCGACGGCTCTGCGGCCTTCGTAAAGCTTGCCCGGGTGCCCTTCCGGGTATCTGCGGCAAGCGTGAACTGGGGCACGGCCAGGAGCCCGAGCCCTTCATCTATGAGGCTGCGGTTCATGCGGCCTTCGCTGTCGGGAAAAACCCGGTAGGTCAACACTCGCTCGGCCAGCCGCGAGATGTCAGCCTGTGTATCGTCGCGATGGACAGCAACGAACACGAGAAGCCCGGGACCTATTTCGCCCACGATTCTGCCCTCGACAGAAACGCTGGCCTCAATAACTCGCTGCAATAAACCGATCATGGGGCGCTCTCAAAATTAAATGTCAGTCTACTATCCAATAACGCGAGCTTCGGTGCTGGACCAGCCGTGGCAGTCTGGTCGGGCCGGGCAAGCAGTAAGGAGTATCTCTTACGCGAGCAAGAGATATCTTTGCCGCGGGTAGCGCCAGGGACGGCGGATTCGGGGCTTTTGCCCGTTGCCCGGGCCAGGGATGGGACGGCCCCGGCCGAAAGGCCGGGGTTTTTGTCATTTTGTGTCCCGTTTTCCCACAATTCCCGCTTATTTTGACTAATGAGAAATAATTGTCCCACATTTTAAACAATCTAGATAAAGTGGTTAATAAGATGCATATATTGCCTTTTTTCTGACAAATAGCGGTAATTGAACGCCCAGCTATTCTCATTGGTTCCCGCTGGATTGCCTACTACACTAGGTGACTTTCCGGAAATATCCAGGGCAGAACATGAAAAGACGGGAATTCGTAGGAAGCCTGGCCATGGCGGCCGGTGTGTCAGCCTGCGGCAAACAGCACGTGGAAACTGACACCGGAACCGATCGGTCGACCGAGACCTTCAAATGGAACATGGTGACATCCTGGCCGCCGGGGTTGCCGGGGCTGGGGGTCGGCGCGGAAAACCTTGCCGAACGCGTGGAAAAAGCGTCGAATGCGCGCCTGAAAATCAAGGTCTATGCCGGCGGCGAGCTGGTACCCGCGCTGGATGTTTTTGATGCCGTCAGTCGGGGCACGGCCCAGATGGGCCACGACGCCGCTTATTATCATCGGGGCAAGGTGCCGGCGGCACAGTACTTTACCGCCATACCCTTCGGGCTGAACGGTAACGAGATGAACGCCTGGCTTTATTACGGCGGTGGTCTGGAACTCTGGCGGGAGTATTACGAACAATTCAACCTTGTTCCCTTTCCCGCCGGCCAGACCGGTGTGCAGATGGGCGGGTGGTTCAATAAGGAAATTAACTCGATCGAGGACCTGGCCGGACTCAAGATGCGCATTCCGGGTCTCGGCGGCGAAGTAATGCAGCGTGCCGGCGTGACGCAGATTACGGTTCCCGCATCGGAAATCTTTACGTCACTCCAGACGGGCGCGCTCGACGCGGCCGAATGGATTGGCCCTTACAACGATGTATCCCTGGGCCTGCACAAGGCGGCTCGATATTACTACTATCCGGGATGGCACGAACCCGGGCCGACGCTCGAACTGATCGTCAACAAAGACGCCTGGGACACTTTGCCCGATGACCTCAAAGCCATCGTCGCGCTCGCCTGCCAGGCAAGCAATCTCGATACGCAGGCGGAATATAACTACGGTAATGCGATGGCATTGCAGCAGCTGAAAAACGACCCGAACGTCGAGATCAAGGCGTTGCCTGACGATGTGCTCAAGCTCCTTCAGAAACTGACCACGGAAGTGACAGACGAGTTGTCTGCGCGAGATGAATGGTCGGCGCGTATTCGAAAATCATATGCTGAGTTTCTCGACGCGTCAGCCCAGAACCAGCTGATCAGCGAACAGGCTTACCTGAATGCGCGAACTGCCTTTCCGTAGCTACTTATCGGCCGTACAGTATTTCCGGCAACCAGGTAACCAGGCCCGGGAATGAGGCAAGTATCAACAATGCCAGAAGCTGAATACCGACAAACGGCATGGCCCCACGATAGATCTGCCCGGTCGTTACGGTGGCCGGCGCAACACCGCGCAGATAAAACAACGCGAATCCAAACGGTGGCGTCAGGAACGACGTCTGCAGGTTGATCGCAATCATTATCCCAAGCCACACGGGATCCAGGCCCATGGTGAGAAGTACGGGACCTACAATCGGAACGACGACGAAAGTAATCTCGATAAAGTCCAGGACGAAGCCAAGCAGAAACATCACCAGCATCACCAGAAGCATTGCACCGAAAACACCGCCCGGCAGCGCCTCGAGTATTGCCCTTACGCCATCGTCACCGCCGTAACCTCGGAAGACGAGCGAAAACAAGGACGCGCCGATCAGGATAAGAAAGACCATGCTGCTGATGCGAAGCGTACTCCGCATCACTTCTCTCAGCCGCTCCAGGGAAAGCGCATGACGCATTAACGCAATCAACAATGCGCCCATTGCACCGACGCCAGCGGCCTCGGTCGGCGTTGCGAATCCGCCGAGTATCGATCCCAACACGGCGAAAATCAGAATAAGCGGTGGGAACAGCGCGGCCAGAACCTTGCCGAGGGAAAGAACCTCATCGCCGGAGGCGGAATGGGCCGGCATTGCGGCAGGACGTAGCCAGGCGATGACGATCAGGTAGACGACATAAAGCAGGACGAGCATCAGGCCGGGCAGCAGCGCACCGGCAAAGAGATCGCCGACAGATACGGTCTTTGGCGAGAAAACACCCTGTGACAGTTGTGCCTGCTGATACGCCGATGACATGACGTCGCCCAGCATCACCAGGATGATTGATGGCGGAATGATCTGACCGAGCGTACCGGAGGCACAGATTGTCCCTGCAGCGACTTCAGCGGAGTAACCGCGTTTCAACATCGTCGGCAACGAGAGCAGGCCCATCGTCACCACGGTCGCGCCTACGATGCCCGTGCTCGCGGCAAGCAGCATGCCGACGAGCATCACCGAAATCCCCAGGCCACCTCTTAATGACCCGAAAAGAGAGCTCAGCGTGTCAAGAAGCTCTTCCGCTATGCGGGCACGTTCGAGCGTTACGCCCATGAACACGAAAAGTGGCACGGCAACGAGCGTCTCGTTGCCCATGATGCCGAATATGCGGCTGGGCAGCGCCGACAGGAAGGCCTGCTCGAAACCGCCATTGATGACCCCGCCAAGAGCAAAGATCAGCGCTGTTCCACCGAGCGAGAAAGCAACCGGAAATCCTGCCAGCAACAGTACGATGACGGAAACAAACAGGAAGAGAGCAACCCATTCCACGGTCAGCGTTCCCTGATGGTCCGCGCGGAGCGCAACAATAACGACAATCCCTGCAGCGCGAGCGCAACAGGCATGATTAGCAGCGCAGACTTGAGCAGTGGTACAAATGGATACGGGAGACCGCCGGAATTACGCGACACTTCCCTGAGTGACCAGGCACCGGCCACGTAATCAAGCGATGCATAAACGAAAAAGCCGCACAGCGGAAAGATAAAGACAAGAACACCGAGAAGATTGACCCAGGCGCGGTGCTTGTTGGTCATTTTGCGATAGAAGATATCGACCCTGACATGCTGTTCCTGTTGCAGCGTGTAAGCAGCACCCAGCATGAACACCACGGCATGCATCCAGGTTACCGATTCCTGCAGCCAGATGAGACCCGTGCCGAAAACATAGCGCATCACGACAATGACAAATGTCACGAACACCATCAGAAGAGTCAGCCAGGAAGTGGCGTGGCCTACTTTGATGCTGATGGCATCGAGAAAGCCACTGAAGCCCTTGCGGTCGCCACTCACGAATTCGTTCGCTTTTCCGGGCGCCGCAGGAACAGGATCATTTCCTTCGTCGCATCAGCGGCGCCAGAAAGTAGGTGTGATCAGAACGAGTAAAGTAAAGATTTCCAGCCGGCCTAACAGCATTGCGGAAATGGCAATCCATTTGGCCGGGTCGCTAAGCGTCATGAAGCCGCCTGCCACGTCCCCCAGGCCCGGGCCCAGGTTATTCAATGTCGCCGCAACGGCGGAAAAAGCGGTCACCTGATCAAGACCCAGCGCCATCATCACGAGGAGCATGATGCTGAAGACGATGACGTATATCGAAAAGAATCCCCAGACGGCATCGATAACCCGGAACGGTACAGCCGCATTGCCAAGCTTGACGGGAATCTCTGCACTTGGATGCACGAGTCGGACAATCTCGCGAACACCCTGTTTGGCAATCAGCAGGCAGCGGATAACTTTGAGACCACCGGCCGTTGAACCTGCTGAACCGCCGACGAAGCTGGCAAATATCAGGAGAACCGGCAGCGCACCGGGCCAGGCCGCGTAGTTAGCGGTGGTGTAACCCGTCGTCGTGGCGATCGACACCGCCTGAAACAGACCATTGATAAAAGTATCGCCGGCATTTGCGTAAGTCTCGGAAAAGTAGAGCAATGAGACAACGATAAAGGAAACCGTTATAAGCATAAAAACGTAGGCGCGAAATTCAGGATCCGATGCGTAATGCTTGATCTCAAGGTGTCGCCAGGTGAAGAAATGCAGAGAAAAGTTTATGCCAGCTGCGAACATAAAGGCGATGGCGACCAGATTGACCGCGGCACTGTCGAAATAGCCAATGCTCAGGTCATGCGTGGAGAAACCGCCGATCGCTACGGTCGAGAACGCGTGGCAGAGTGCATCGAACCAGCCCATGCCGACAAGCCAGTAGCTGATCCCGCACAAAATGGTGAAAGCACAATAGACGAGCCACAGAGCCTTCGCCGTCTCTGTAATGCGCGGTGTCAGCTTCGTATCCTTGACCGGTCCCGGCGTCTC
>Ga0255052_10002203_pt1 | contig 14253 bp, 16 predicted proteins | sample JV7_2_21_MG_FD_188632 | JGI IMG/M metagenome (GOLD analysis project Ga0255052, IMG submission 188632) | Seawater microbial communities from Jervis Inlet, British Columbia, Canada - JV7_2_21 | ecosystem: Environmental > Aquatic > Marine > Inlet | place: Canada: British Columbia | collected... | reverse complement strand
GACGATGCCAACGACGATCGAACGCACCGGTGCGCTGGCGTCATTGAGGATCTGGCGAGCGCCGCTGCCCTCATCGAGAATCAGGACAGTCTCACCCTGGCCGGCGCCGATGGCGTCCAGGGCGATCACATAGCCACCGGTCGGGCGCGCGTTTGGATCGAGCCGTTCCGCGACGAGCAGCTTGTGGCCCTTGACGATGGGGTGATGGATAGTCGACACGACGCTGCCGGTAATGCGGCCGAGGATCATCAGCTAAGATCCTCCGGGGGATAGAGCCGCACCTCATCGACGAGGCCGACGATGGCGTCGTCGACCGGGACGAACCATGGATCGAGGGCCAGTGCAGCCTCACGGCTGGCCACCCAATAAATGACCTGCCCGGGCCCCGCCATGCGGGTGCCGTCGGCGCAGACCAGAGGCTCGCCCTCGGGCTTGCCGTCGCGGTCAAGCGGCTGGATCCAGAGCAGCGGCGTGGCGGACAGTTCGTCCACGAGCACCGCCGGAACCACGGTTCCGATCACGCGTCCCAGGAGCATGCGACCTCCTCGGGATATTCAGCGCTGGCCGGCTCGAAAGCGGGGCAGGGACCGAAGCGGGTACCCTGGTCGAGGAGCTGGCGGAGGTCGGAGTCGAGCCGCGGCAGCAGTGTCTGCGCGAGAATCTGATCGCCGGCCCGGTCGCTGCAGATGCCGAGCGCCGTCTCGGCGTCGGTAAGATCACCGCTCATGAGCGCCAGCGCGTGGCCGCCGAGGTCATCGCCCAGGCGGAGCTCCGAGAGCACAACCGGGGTGCTCTTGACGGCGGCGTTCACGGCGGCCAGAAGGGCGGGCGAAGAGCGAGTTTCAATTACGGCCAGGGCGTCACCCTTCAGATCTCGCCGCTCGCCGAGAACCGCGTCATGAAGGTTCGGATGAACGTCGCCGAGGAATATGCTTCCCGCAAGAGTGCCCTCGGCCTCGCCCAGCTCTGCTCCGACCTGGAAAGCTTCCTCGGTGCTGGCGACGCTGCCTCCAACCAGAATCATGAATCGCCCCGGGTGGATCGTTCCGCAGCGGAGCAATGCGATGGGCGCCCGCTTGACCATGCGGTCACTTGCAAACACGCCAGCGGCGACGGTCTCGAATTCCAGTAACGCCATTGCTCCGTGTCGCGTCTTTTTCTTTGCCATGTCTCTCAGACGATGCGGAAGTGATCGACAAGGACGCAGCGCCGCAGCCGGCTGAAGGCGACCGGTCCTGTGAGCCCTTCGCCTGTTGGACTGGCGATGGTGAAGCTGCAGTGACCTTCACCGCCTTCTCCCAGCCCGGCATAGAACGGGCCGTTCTTGGTGAAGATGCTGGTATTGATGGTCCGCGCCATACGACTCAAAGCATCGATGTCGCGCGAGTACATGCCGGCCGAATGGCCGAAGCCGTGCTCGGCTTCCTTGGCGAGCTCGATGCCGCGATCGACGTCCGCTACCGAGGTGACCGGCAGCACGGGCATCATCTGCTCAGTCCAGATCAGCGGGTGGTCGTTCGGCACGCGCGCGACCAAAAGCGGTGGATCGCCAGCAGAAGAGAGTCCGGCCCGGGCGAGAATTTCGCTGGCGTTCTTGCCGACGAGATCTTTCTCGACCACGGCGCGTTGCCGCGGCCCGCACTGCTCGCTGAAGATCGCCTGTTCCACCCGGTGCAGCTCGCCCTCGTTCAGGAGGTAGGCACCGTGCCGCTTCATTTGCTGCAGCAACTCCTCGACGATGCTCTCGACCGCAATGACTTCCTTCTCGTCCACGCACACGATGTTGTTGTCGAACGAGGCGCCGGCGACGATGTTGCGGCCGGCGTGCTCGAGGTCGGCCGTTGCGTCGACCACCACGGGTGGATTGCCCGGGCCTGCGCAGATCGCGCGCTTGCCGCTCGTCATCGCCTGACGTACCACTCCACTGCCGCCGGTCACGGCCAGGAGGCGGACACCCTCGTGGGTCATGAGCGCCTGCGCGGACTCGATCGTTGGTTCGGCCACTGCGCTGACCAGGTTGGCAGGGCCACCGCCCCGCGTGATTGCGCCGTGCAGGAGGCGAATATTAGCCATTGAGCACTCGCGCGCACCGGGGTGCACGTTGAAGACGATGCTGTTGCCGGCCGAAAGCATGGCGATCGTGTTGCAGATAATCGTGGAGGTCGGGTTGGTCGTCGGTGTGATCGCGCCGATCACACCATACGGCGCGTACTCGGTGAGGGTCAGACCATGATCCCCGGTGACAGCATTAGGCGTTAGCACCTCAGTGCCGGAGGTCTTCTGCGTGACGAGGCGATTCTTGATCACCTTGTGCTCCACCCGGCCAAGCCCTGTCTCCTGATGGGCATGGCGAGCAAGCTCTTCGGCGTGCTCCAGCATCGACTCTCGAATCGAGGCGATGATTTTCTGCCGGCCTTCGAGCGACATACCGTCAAGCTCGCGGAACGCGACACGCGCCGCCTCGACGGCATCGTCCACGGTGGCGAAGACGCCTTCGCCGAGTTCTACGCGAGGAGTGACGGCCTGCCTGCTGCGCACCGCGGGGGCTTCTGCGCTACTCGTGGACGGGGCCGCAAGGCGTTCGGCGAGGCGCGTGGCGATGATGTCCACCTGCTTATTACTAAGGAGGTTTGCGCCGTGGCGCGCCTGGCTCATGCGTCAGTCACTCCTTTACGGTATTCCTCCTTGCCCTCGATCTCCCAGCTGTCGACGATCGCCATGACGACGGCATCAACCGGCCTCTGATCGGTGGACGCCGTTTGTCGTGCAGAGGATCCGCTGGCGAACAGCACCATTTCACCGACGCCGGCGCCGACGGAGTCCACCGCCACTACCGAGCCGCCGGCCGGTTTGTTGTCGTGGCCCCACAGACCCAGCATCAGGAATTTCAGCCCCTGCAGCTTGGGATCTTTCTCGGTGGCGACGACAGTGCCCAGTACTTTCGCGAGTTTCACGACAGCACCGTTCCTGCGGCCACTACTTCTTGGCCGAATCGGTGCTGCGACCCAGAGGGATCGTCATGTCGACGCCCGTGTGCGGACGTGCGATCACATGCACGGCCACTACGTCGCCGACGCGGGCGCCCGCGGTTCGTCCGGCGTCACATGCCGCCCTGACGGCCGCGACGTCGCCCCGCACGACAGCGGTCGTGTAGCCGCCGCCGGTTTTTTCGTAGCTCACGAGCTCGACCTTGGCCGCTTTGACCATTGCGTCGGCCGCCTCGACCATGGCCGGAAAACTCCGGCATTCGATCATTCCTAATGCTTCTGACATCGCTTTGCTCCTCGCGAATCGGGCCTTTGGGCCCGGGTTAATCTAAAAAATCACTTCTTTTTCGTCTTGCCGGTGACCGCCTTGATCGCCTGTGTCGCCGCTTCGTGGGCGACCACCACGTCCTTCTCCTCGCCGCCGATGTAGACGCGCCCAAAGCTGCCGACTGCCCGCACTTCGAGGATATTGATATCCGCTGCCTTCTCGGCCTCGTTGGCCGCGAGCGCCGCATACGCAGCCGGCTCGACTTCGAGCACGAACAGTGTCTGCCCGGCGAGGATCATATTGCCGTGGCGGAAGCGGTTGATCAGCATGGTCTGGGTGTCTTCGAGATGGCGTACCACCTCGTTGGAGACGACCCGTGGTTTGTGGCGATCCTTCTCCTCCAGGCCTAGGGCATCGAGAATCGCTTGCCCGGCCTGCCTTACATTGGCCTGGCTGTCGGAATGTAACTCGAGCATGCCGTAATGACGTTCGACGATCTGCATTCCCGGCGTGACGTCAGTCGCCTTGAGCGCTACGTCAAGAATGTGGTTGATCGCCATGCCGGGGGCAATCTCCAGGAAAAGACTCGCCTGGCCCACCTTGGGCAGGTAGCCCTTCGAGATCGTCGCCTGAAAGGAGGCGAACTGCGGCTGCAGTGAGTCAAGAAATACGTAAGCTCTCAGATCGACCATCGATTCAACTCCTCAAGCGCTGACGCTTGTTGATTTTGCTTCTCGCACGATGCCAATGCTGGCGCTCGCTCCCAGGCGGGTGGCTCCCGCCTCGATCATCGCCTTGGCATCGTCGTAGGAACTGATTCCGCCGGAGGCTTTGACCTCCATACCCGCGCCGCGAACGACTTCGGCCATGAGTGCGACATCGCCGACGGTTGCGCCACCGGTCGAAAAGCCGGTCGATGTCTTGACGAAGTGGGCGCCGGCGCGTCGCGCCAGCTCCGAGGCACGTCGCTTCTCGGCATCGGATAGCAGCGCCGTTTCCAGAATGACCTTGCACACCGCGTTGCCATCGATACAGTCCTCGACGACGGTCTGGATATCGCGAAGCACAAGCGCATCGTCGCCGCTCTTGAGCGCGCCGACGTTGATGACCATGTCGATCTCGCGGGCGCCGTTACGAATTGCACGGCGCGCTTCCATGGCCTTGATCTGCGGCTCGTTGGCGCCAAGCGGAAAACCGACGACGGTGCAGGTCAGCACCTCGCTGCCTCGCAACAGCTGCGCCGCCAGTGGCACCCAGGTCGGGTTAATGCACACCGAACGAAAATTGTATTCGAGGGCCTCGGCACAGAGTGTGCGAACCTGCTCTTCGGTCGAGCCGGGCTTGAGCAGCGTGTGGTCTATGTAACGTGCGAGGTCGCCGGGAATACTCCCCGGCCGCTCCGCGGGTGCGACGCTGGTCAGACCGGTGGCGCCGAGCCGCACGAATTCTCGCGCTGCCTCCGGATTGTCGCCGACACAATCACCTGCGGGCTCCGCGGTGGTCATCGGCCCCAGGATCTGATGCAGACGGTTGACTACCCGGTCGATGTCCTGGTCGGACAATTGCAGGTCAGCATCGTCCTCGGCGAACATCGCGACCCGATTCAGGTGGCGTGGCTCCGTGCAGTCGGTCGCCAGCCAGACATCGACTATCTGCTTCGCCAGACCGGCGCCGATAAGACCAGCGCCGAGAGTCAGCACGTTGGCATCGTTATGCTCGCGGCTGTTGCGTGCGCTCGACAAATCGTAGGCGAGCGCCGCCCGCACATCGGGCACCTTGTTGGCGACCATGCAAGAGCCTATTCCGGCGCCATCGATCATGATGCCGACGTCAGCGCTCCCCTTTGAAACAGCCTCGGCAACCGCCCGTGCGAAGACGGGGTAGTCCACGGCGTCTCGGGATGCAGTACCGACGTCCTCGACCTGGTGTCCGGCCGCACGCAAATGATTTGCCAGCTCCGCCTTCAAGTCGAAGCCGCCGTGGTCAGCGCCAATAACGATTCTCTTCGGACGAGAGCTCACGACCAGACCGCCGAATCGTCGCGCTGAGCCGCGCGCGGCGCAGGCCGGGGCACGCCCGTCTCGGCGTCGAGGACCGCCTGCAACTTCATTACGTGAAGCCGAAGGCGGTCGAGCCCAAGCTTGGTGAGTCGAAACTCGGTAACGGAACGCCGGCCTTTCTTGACCTTCTTTATATCGATATAACCCACCCCGGCCAGCTTGCGGGTCTGCACGTGCAGGTTGCCGTCAGAAAGGCTCGTTGCTGCCTTCATTTGGGTAAACGAGACTGGCTCGCCCGGCACGAGTGTGGCGAGGATGCCTAGGCGACAGGGGGCGCTGATCATTTCGTCGAAGTGAATAGTCACGGTCAAATTAACTTTATTTCACGAAGTATCATGCTTTGAATGCCGCTCTGTCAAGCGATTTCGGGTCGTTGACGGGCACTTACTTTGCGTGGCGAAGTTATTGTGGCACAAACGGAGATATAACTTTGTTTCACAAAGTAACGGCAATCGTCGCAACAATTACGCTTTCCTGCTGTATCACGAAGAGGCTGCCGAATGCGACAAGTCTGATATGTTTGGAATCCTGCAATGAACAAATACCTCAAAGGCATCCTGCTGCTTGCTGCGCTCATGCTGCTCGTCCTCTTCGGTGGCAGCGGCTACCGTTATCTCGGCGGGGCGCACTCTCTGGATATCGCCGGCAGGGCGATTCGACACGATGGCGACGTTCGCCTGCCCGGAAGTGGCTGGGCTCACTACGGCAATGACAAGGGCGGTCACCGTTTCAGTTCGGCGGACCAGATCAATGCGGACAATGTCCGCGAACTTGATATTGCCTGGCTATTCAGCACAGGTGATGTGCAGTCAAAATCACGTGGCATGGAGAGAAGCATCGCGGAGGGAACGCCGATACTCGTGGATGATCTGCTCATCTTCTGCACGCCGTTCAATGACGTCATTGCGCTGGATCCCGAAAACGGGACCGAGCGCTGGCGATTCGAAGCGAATATCGACCTCGACCAGAGACCGGCGAATGAATTCGTTTGCCGTGGCGTTGCTCATTGGCGCAGCAGCGACACAAGCGCTAGGTGTGCGTCGCGCATTTTCATGGGGACGAACGACGGGCGTTTGATCGCTATCGATGCCGAGAGTGGCGAGGCTTGTCCCGATTTCGGTGTGAAGGGCCAGGTCGTTCTCGATGTAGGAATGGAACTGGTGTGGCCGGGCGAATTTCAAATCACATCGCCCCCCGTGGTGATCGGTGACACGGTTGTCGTCGGATCCGCGATCTCCGATAACGTCAGGGTCGCAGCGCCGCACGGCACTGTTCGCGCGTTTGACGCGAGAACGGGTGAGCCGAAATGGGATTTCGATCCAATACCCAGAGAGACAGGTAATGCGGACTGGCAGGGCACGCAACCACCCGTTGAGGGTCACGCAAACGCATGGGCACCGATGTCAGTTGACGTGGAGCGGAGTCTCATCTTTGTTGCGACGTCGAGTCCCAGTCCGGATTTCTTCGGTGGTCTGCGCAAAGGCGACAATCGCCACGCGAATTCAGTTGTTGCGCTCAACGCCGAGTCCGGTGCAATTCATTGGGCGTATCAAATCGTGCATCACGATGTCTGGGACTATGATCTGCCAGCTCAGCCCGGCCTTTATACAGTCTGGCGTGAGGGACAGGCACACGATGTCGTCGCGCAGGTTACAAAGACCGGGCATGTATTCGTGCTGAACCGCGATACCGGTGAGCCGTTCCTGCCGGTCCGCGAATTGCCGATGCCGGTTTCCGATATCGAAGGTGAGGTGCTTTCGCCAACCCAACCCATACCGGACGCACCACCACCGCTTGTGCCAAGCCACATAATTCCAGGGGATGAGTTTGGTCTAACCTGGTTCGACAAGCGCTACTGCAGCAAACAGTTTGATGAGCTGCGGGCCGAAGGACTTTTCACACCACCGTCGCGCGGCGGCACGCTGTTCATGCCATTCACGGGCGGTGGGGCGAACTGGGGTGGTGCCGCTTATGACCCGCGCCGCAATCTGCTGGTCATCAACATGTCGAACCTGTCGCACGTGATTTCATTACTGCCGAACGAAGAGATCGACGCAGTGCGCGAGTTCTATCACGACCAACAGGTTTCGCCGATGCGGGGCGCGCCCTATGCTATGAGGCGAGGACTGGTCATGTCGCAGATAGATCTGCCGTGCACTCCACCGCCGTGGGGAATCATCGCGGGAGTCGATCTGGAATCCGGCGAGATTGTCTGGCGTCGCGCTCTCGGTACGCTCGAGGATATGGCGAACTTGCCACTCGAAGTTGGCACTCCAACCTACGGCGGGCCGATCGCAACGTCAGGCGACGTCATATTCATCGCGTCGACGATGGACTATTACCTGCGAGCGCTCAGCACGGAGACGGGTGAAGAGCTCTGGCGAGGCCGGCTGCCAACCTCGGGTAATGCAACTCCAATGACGTATATGTGGAAGGACCGCCAGTACGTTGTTGTCTATGCAGGTGGCAGTTCGCGTCTCGGCGTGCCGCTCGATGACAAGCTGATTGCATTCGCATTAGCGTTGTAGGAGCGCTCCTTGGAGCGCGAATGAGGCTTGGCGAAATCGAAGTGCTATTGCTCAATAAACCAGTCGCGCCTCCGTCGCTCTCGCACATCCATGTGCTCCGCGACATAAGGTCATCCTGACCAAAAGAGGCGCTCCAACAATCGTGCTATTACGAATAATCGTCCAGCAGTCCCGGCTCAATTCTGGCGCCTACCTGCTGAATGACCCTGGTCCCGCAATACGTCCCGAATCTTGCGCATTCTGCCAGGGGTTTGTCATTGACCCAGCCGAAAAGAAAGCCGGCCGTATAGGCGTCGCCTGCGCCAGTCGTGTCCACAACGTCGTCGACACTTGTCGCAGGCTGAACAATCTTTTCATCACCATGCACTATCACTGAACCCTTTTCTGATCGGGTGATTGCGAACAGGTTTTCAAAGTCGTGAAGCGACTCAAGCGAGTTTTCGAACGAATCGGTTTGCAACAACTCGTTCACTTCGTCTTCGTCGGCGACAATCATGTCGACGCCGTTCCGAATCGCATGTTCAAAGGAGTCTCTGTGCCGTTCCACACAAAACGAATCGGACAGTGACAGCACGACAGTCGTGCCGTTCTTCTTCGCTATTCCAATTGCCTCCTGTGTTAGCTCCGGGCCCTCGGGCAGATCCCAGACATAGCCTTCGATCAGGATCGCTTTTGGCGTACCGATCGTTGCCGCATTGATATCCGAGACGTTCAGTTCCGTGCAGGCGCCCAGATAGGTTTGCATCGTACGTTGCCCGTCTTCGCTGATCAGAACGTGGCTGCGCGCAGTAGGCGCACCTTCGGCCGCAGGCCGCAGGCGAATATCGATGCCCAATGAGCGCATGTCATGATTGAAAATCGTGCCGAGTTGATCCGCCTTAACGCGGCCGATATATGCCGCTGAGCCACCGAGATTCGCGAAGCCCGCAATCGTATTGGCGACCGACCCGCCCGACATTTCAGTAGCAGGGCCCATCATCGAGTAGATTTCTCGTGCGCGATCCTTGTCGATCAAGGTCATTGATCCGGGGACAGCGCCGATTTTCTCGAGAAAGCCGTCTTCGATATGTGCGAGGACATCGACGATGGCATTGCTGATGCCGAGCAGTTGCACGGGCTGGTTCATGGTGGTCCAAATGAGGCCAGAAACGGCGCATAGCCTATCACCGACGGCTCGGCAGCGCTTGCGATTTGAGTTAAGGAAATCCGAGCGGTATCTTGTCGCATCGAGGAGGGGAGACGTGTCGTGCGAAAATCCGGTGGGCTACTGATACCGCTGACTCTGATTATCCTGTACTACGGATTCTGGGTTGGTTTGACATCGTATGCGTTGTCTCGTTATCCCGTGCTGAATGAGTACTTTCCAATTGGTGGAATCGGCTATCTTGCCTCTTCAAATGTTGATTCGTTTGAACCGATCTACTCCAGTGTCGACGACACAGTGCTGTCGCCACATGGACCGTTGCAACTTGCGCTCGCCTGTATCGGGGCGCTTATTTTGACCGTGCCTGTGTCGTGGGTGTACTTCATTACGAGCCGGGCCAGGCGTATCGACCAGTCCTTCTTGCAGACCATTGTCATCCTGCCGGTTGTCGTTACGGGAATCGCAATGATTGTGTTGAATAGCCTGGCACTCGCTTTCAGCCTGGCTGGCATTGTTGCGGCTGTGCGGTTTCGCTTTTCCCTGAGTCAGCCGTCTGACGCAATGTACATTTTCGTTGCGATCGGGATCGGACTTGGCTCGGGCATCGGCGCGCTTGGCGTGGCGACGGTGATCTCCAGCTCGTTCGTTCTAGCGACGCTGGTTATCTGGAAACTCGAGTACGGCAAAACACTGGCAGGACCGTTCCTGACCATGCTGACCCGGCGCAGCACTGGCGAGGATGACTACGATTAGCAATCGCAGCATCCTGTTGGTACACGGCCGTGATTTCAAACCGGTCGAAGACGCCCTGATGGACATCTCGATGGCGGCGCTACGCGCGGGTATCGAGCGTGACTATCCGGATAACGTTGATGCACTCGACAGTGTGCACAAAGAGATCGCGTATTACGGCGATCTGACCAATGCGCTGCTCGAGTCATACGGCAAACATTACGACGAGTCGCTCGATATGGGCGATCGCAGCAACGCCTTGAATCGTTTGCGCGCGATTCAGCAGCGTAAACGATTTGGCATTCGACAGTATGACTGCCTTCCTGGCAAGTCCGCATTACGCGAGTTTGTTGCCGATATTTCCGCGCCGCTTCTGGGTGCGATAGGCCTGACAATGCCGCTTGTCTCCAGCGTGTCAAAAGATGGCGCCGAGTACCTGCGAGGCAAGTCCGATTATGCAGACAAAGTGCGGGAGCGCATGCGCGTGAAGCTCTGCGAGTTGCTTGAGCGTGGCGACAAGGTCCTGCTCATGACTCACGGCCTGGGTTGTGCGGTCGCCTACGATGTTTTGTGGGATCTCTCCCATGAGCCCAGCCTGAAAGAACGCTATGGTCAATCAAAAGTCGATGCCTGGTTGACTCTGGGTGCGCCGCTTGGAGACCACAATGTGCGCAGGCGTCTTCGCGGCGCGAAGGAAAAACCAATGTCACGTTTTCCCACTAACGTGATTTCCTGGTACAACGTTGCTGCGGAAGATGACTACACTTGCCACGACAACACCTTGGCTGATGATTTCAAGAAAATGATGGATCAGCATTTCGTCAGCGCCGTGCGTGATTATCATATCTATAATCTCGCCGTCCGCTATGGCAAATCGAATCCGCACAGTTCAATCGGCTATTACATACATCCACGCGTGTCGAAAATCGTTATCGACTGGATTCAGTCAGACCGGATCGAGAGCGAGCCTATATACACTTTTTGACGAGTTGCCGATCGACCTGTTTCGGGTCGTCGATCGTGTCGTAGAATTTCTTGATGTAGCCCAGCATTTTCTTGCGTGTTCCCGACGTAAGTTCGGCTTGCTCGTCTACGAGTCTTTCAATGTCACTGCGATGGTCTCGAAATCGCTGCAGCGTTTCGGGTAGCCGGTGGTTGTTGATGCAGCGCCCTCGATACAGCCGGTCCTGAACGGATCTCAGGCGAAAGCGGGGATTCGGATCAGAATACGGCGCGTTGACGAGGCCGGTCTGGTCAAAGTCGAAAGGAACGGTGAAATGCGGACCGTCTTCGCTCGCGAACAAGGCCTGATTGTGGCAACAATCCTCGTCTGGCGCCGTCGCAACCGGTGAGAAGTCGGTATTGCCGACGAAGTATTGAAACACTGACGCGAGGTTGAGATCCGCTGGACGAAGTTCGTCAACGGTTGTCTTTTCCACATCCAGCGATTTTCCGCCAATGCGTTTGCTGAACCTGTTCTTGTGCTCGATAAGAACCGCGTGACTGTCGGTCTCTTTTTTCCCATCCGTATAGATGTATCTGATTCTCAGCAGGCGTACTCGAAAACTGGTGTCAGTTAACGCGTTCAGCATTCGATAGGCAAGGTATTCGCTTATAATCGATTGCTCGTAACGCCGGGCCCCGTTTTGACAGTGCGTAACGAGCTTGAGTTTGTCCTGTTTGTCGAACAGAGTGTCTTTAGTTGCAGACTTCTTGAAATTGAGGCGCAGCGGTGGAAACCCGCAGATGTCGGGATTACGGCGCCAGTTGCCACGTGCACGAATGGCGACCTCAAACTCGACAGGGCTGCCATCTTCGGCCGTGTAGCGGAACTTTCCGGCAACCTCTTCCTCGTCCGAACGCTGCTTGGCGAGCATCTTGAATGGCCCCTCGACTTCGACCTCGAGAGTGTCATTGGCGGCGAACAGGGGGTCAGTTTCCTTGATATCCTGCGCATTCACCGCGATGGTCAGGGGGAACAACGCTACAATTGTGCTAGTCCAAATTCGGTAAGGCATCGTGACCTCTGCGTGGGCGAAAATTCAGGATACGTAGCAATTCTAGTAGGGAATCAGTCATTTTGCATAAACAAGTCATGAGATTAGTGTTGCCAATCGCCCTGGTACTCGTTTGCGCGGTGCCTTCGAACGCCGCTGAGTGGCGGTTCGAGGGGGTTGACCGTGTAGTTGCGATATCCGACATACATGGTGCCTATGGCCCTATGGTTGAGGCTCTGCAAAGGGCGCAGGTCATCGACGATGAGCTCGGCTGGGTTGCCCGGGACGCCCATCTCGTCATCGTGGGCGATTTTCTCGATCGTGGCCCGGATTCGCGCAATGTGATGGACGTCTTGATGCAGCTTGAAGCAGAGGCGGCTGCAGCGGGTGGCAAAGTGCATGTTCTGGCCGGCAACCACGAGGTGATGAATCTTGTCGGTGACCTGCGCTATGTGTCATCGGCCGAATATGCGGCATTCGCAGATGAAGAGTTGCCGGAGGATCGCGAGCGATGGTTTGCAGCCTACTCACAGCGACGGGCGTCCGGCGGCGAGAGTCCGGAGGCATTGCGAGCGATCTTCGATCAGAGGTATCCGCCCGGATTTTTCGCGCACCGGCGCGCGTTTTCCAGCAACGGAAAATACGGCAAGTGGCTTTTGTCGAAACCCGTTGTGGTGGTCGTCAATCAAACGGCTTTTGTACATGGTGGACTCTCGCCGATGGTCGGGCAGATTGGCCTGGACGGAGTCAACGGCAGGTTGCACGGTGAGATGGTGGAATATGTGCGGCAACTGGAATTTCTTTATGAAGCCGGGGTCCTGCTGCCAACCGACGGTTTTCACGATCACCCGGCGATTCTGAGTCGCTTTATGCCGCCGCTGGACACAAAAGCCGATGTCCTCAAAGCAATGGATGTGGTCAAAACGCTGAACGACTCCAAATTGCATGCTTTGGATGGCCCGCTCTGGTATCGAGGCAATGTGGTGTGCAGCGAACTGGTTGAAGTAGATAAACTTGCTGGCACGTTGCAGGCGATCGATGCAACCCGTGTCGTCATTGGGCATACGCCGACGCCAGGTCGTCGTGTGCTGGAACGGCTTGACGGCCAGATCATCGAAATCGACACGGGGATGCTCAACGCCTACTACGGCGGAAGCGCCAACGCTCTGGTTATTGATCAAAACGTTATATCGGTCATCAACCAGGGCAGTGCGGAAGTGCTTGCACCGATGCCTCATCCGCGCAGTGTTGGTTCGCGCCCCGGCGGTAGTCTGACGTTTACAGAGATCGAATCCATACTCAAGAAGGGTGAGTTGGTTTCACGCATCAAAGACGGCTCGGGCCGGGATATTGTTACGGTGAGAGAAGGAGAAAGGACGCTCGAAGCCGTCTTCGCAAAACGCTCCGCGAAGAATTTTTACCCGGAGGTCGCAGCGTACCGGCTCGACAAACTGCTCAATCTGGAAATGGTCCCGGTAACGGTTCGGCGCGAACTCGACGGCGTCGACGGTTCATTGCAATTCAATCCGAAGAACTGGATCAATGAATTCACTCGCCAGGAATCGGGCAGGGGCGGATCGGCCTGGTGCCCGCTGACAGAGCAATGGAATGCAATGTTCGTGTTCGATGTTCTAACTCATAACGAGGGCAGGTACGGCAAGAGCATTCTTTACGATCTCGATTTTTGGCAGCTGATGCTCGTCGGGCATAACGACGCCTTCTCGACCCGAAAAGGGGTGCCGGCGCGACTTAAATCCGTCCCGTACTCAGTGGGTCAGGGCTGGAAAGACGCGCTGTCAGCATTGACCGAAGAAAAATTGCAGCACGATCTTGGTGACGTCCTCGACCGGAAGCGAGTACGCGCTATGCTTGCGCGCGGCGAAGCATTAGTCGAAGCAGACTAGTCGACGACAGCAATACACTCGATTTCAGTTCTCGCATTGAGCGCCAGGCCACTGGCACCCAGTGCACTTCTCGCCGGCTTGTTCGGGAAGAACGTGGTGTAAACCTCATTCATCGCTCCCCACTCGGCCATGTCGGCCAGGAATACCGTGCATTTGACGACCCGGTCCATCGATGAGCCAAAGGTCTCGAGTGTTTGCGCTATGTTCTCCAGCGTCTTGCGAGTCTCCGCCTGAATTCCGCCTTCAACGAGTGCTCCTTTCTCGCGGTCGTAGCCTAGTGCACCCGACAGGAACAACAGGTTGTCGACACGCACCGCCGTGGAAAACGGCAGATCCATATCGTCTGTGCCCGGAGCCTTGAGCCACTCGATTTCCGTATCGGTATCGACCGTAACGTCGCAGCCAGCCAGCAGAATTGTGCATAGAAAAATCGTCAAACGTCTCATTCTCGAATCCCCTCTCTAGATATCGCCCGCACTCGCGGCGGCCTTGATGTGATCGGCGGCGCGAAACGCGAGCGCCATGATCGTCATCGTTGGCTGGCCGCGGCCCGACGTCACCATGCTGCTGCCATCGCAAATGAACAGATTGGGTACATCGTGACTGCGATGCCCGCTGTCGACCACAGATGTG